>PJEL010004092.1_pt1 | contig 12190 bp, 14 predicted proteins | sample 1853271 | NCBI WGS metagenome assembly PJEL01 (sample SAMN08108733, study PRJNA415343) | Invertebrate metagenome, whole genome shotgun sequencing project. | host: Globobulimina | place: Sweden: Gullmar Fjord | collected 2015-08 | reverse complement strand
CGATATTCATCTCACCTAAAAAATCTTTTTCTATTCTGAAAGCATTTTCCATAATAACCTCTTTTTATATTTATTTGTCGCATTGTATCAAAAATTGATTACGATTGTTCTACAAAAAATGGATTAATTTAGGAAAATAAAAAAGGTTGCCATTTCTGACAACCTTTTTATATTGGAATAAAGTTTTAAAACTATTTAGTCAAAACTTCTTTAACGGCTTTTCCTATATCTGCAGGAGTTTTTACTACTGTTACACCTACAGCTTCTAGTGCATCCATTTTTTCTTTTGCAGTTCCTGCCGTTCCAGAGATGATAGCACCTGCGTGACCCATTCTTTTACCTTCTGGTGCAGTTTGACCAGCGATAAATGCAACTACTGGTTTAGTGATATTTTGTTCGATGTGTTTAGCTGCTTGTATCTCTAAATCTCCACCAATTTCACCTATCATAACGATAGCTTTTGTATCGTCATCTTCTTCAAACATAGTTAAAAGTTGTTTGAATGATAAACCAATAATAGGATCTCCCCCAATACCAACAGCAGTTGTAATTCCAAAACCTTCATTACATACTTGGTTTGCACCTTCGTATGTAAGTGTTCCTGATTTTGAGATAAGTCCTACATTTCCCTTTTTGAAAATATTTCCAGGCATGATTCCTATTTTACACTCATCAGCACTAATAACACCAGGACAGTTTGGTCCTACCATCATCATCCCATATTTATTTGCACAAGCTTTAGCAGCTTGCATATCAAGTGTCGGTGAACCTTCTGTGATAACAACAGCAAGTTTTATACCAGCAACAGCTGCTTCCATGATAGCATCAGATACAAAAGCAGGTGGTACAAATATCATACTAGCCGTTGCATTTGTAGCTTTTACAGCTTGTGCAACACTATCAAATACTGGTAAGTCTAAATGTGTTTGCCCACCTTTATTTGGAGTAACTCCACCAACGATTTGTGTTCCGTATGAGATACATTGTTCAGAGTGAAATGTTGCTTCTCTTCCTGTAAAACCTTGAACAATAACTTTTGTGTCTTTGTTTATTAATATTGCCATTTATGTACCTTACGCGTTTTTCGCAGCTTCAACTGCTTTTCTTGCACCATCACCAATATCAGTTGCTGTGATTAAATTTTTGATGTTTGCTCTTTCTAGAATAAATGCTGCTTCATCTGCATTTGTACCATCAAGTCTTACAATAATAGGAACATTTACTTCTACTTCTTTTGTAGCTTCAATAATACCTTTTGCGATTCTATCACATCTTACAATACCACCAAAGATATTGATAAAAATAGCTTTTACATTTTTGTTTCTTAAAATAATTTCAAAACCTTTTGAAACTGTTTCTGGATTTGCATTTCCACCTACATCTAAAAAGTTTGCTGGACTTCCACCCATATGATTAATAGTATCCATAGTACCCATAGCAAGTCCTGCTCCATTTACCATACAACCAATCTCTCCATCTAAAGGAATATATGAAAGACCATAAATACTAGCTTCTCTTTCATCTGGATCTTCTTCATGAATATCTCTCATCTCTTCAAATTCTGGATGCCTAGCCATTGCAGAGTCATCAAATTGAAGTTTTGCATCAAGAGCTAAAAAGCTTCCGATTTTTGTTTTTACAAGTGGATTGATCTCTACCATCTCTACATCATTTTTTACATATAATTCATATAATGCTTTTAGAAAATTTTGTAGTTTATATTGTTCTCTTTTATCAGTAATTTTAAGTGCAGAGATAAGTTCTCTACCTTGGTATGCTTGATATCCAAAATCAGGATCTACAGGTATTTTGATGATCTTTTCAGGATATTTATGTGCTACAGTTTCTATATCCATACCACCTTCACTAAGTGCCATAATAATAGGCATCTCTAATGCTCGATCGAGTACGATACTTAAATATAATTCATCAACTATTTCAATACCTTCTTCAATATATACTTTTCGTACAAGTTTTCCTTCTGGTCCAGTTTGATGCGTAACTAAAGTCATACCAAGTATTTCTGTTGCAGCTTTTTTAACGTCAGAAAGTGAGTGTACAACTTTTACACCACCTCCTAGTCCTCTACCACCTGCGTGTATTTGTGCTTTTACAACCCAAACATTTCCACCTAATTCTTGTGCATTTTTGAGTGCTTGTGCAGGTGTATTTGCAATAAACCCACGTGGAGCAGGTACGCCATGTTTTGCAAATATTTGTTTTGCTTGGTATTCGTGTATATTCATATATTCCCCTATATAAAATCTGATAAAGTATTGTGTAAATTATTCAAGATAAGATTGTTTAGTTTATTATTTATTGTATTTATAGTGTGCTTCATTTAAGTATTTTACAACACTCATTTGTTCTTCTGGAAACCAACCTGTTTCTAAGTTAGCATCACATCTTTTTACCCATGCTTCTATTGCATTGATATTTTTTGCTTTATGGTTTTTAAAATCAAAATTACCATTATTTCCATGACATTGTTTACAGCTTGCATCAGAATATAATTCATTTCCCTCTTCTGCTTGTTCAGATAAAGCAAAAGTATTTGTAGAGATTAAAAGTATAGAAATAGATAAAAATTTGTTTATTGAGTTGTTAAAATACTTCATAATAATTCCTTTTGTGCAATATCTTATTATTATATAAAAAATAGCTTTAATAGTAGCTAAGAAAGTATTTATTAACTATATTGTTAAAATAATTTTTAAGATATTTTATTACATTAAATGTAATATTATTTATTAGTTTTTAAGATAAATATTGAAAGTATCACTAAGTAACATTTTTATTTAAATTTTTTTCATTAATAATTATAAGTATAGGTCATAATAAATTTTTTGCTACAATGAATAAATTTCAATTACAAAGGTTTTAAATAATGGCAAAAATTACAGAACAAGATATAATCGATAGTATAGCAGATGCCTGTCAGTACATTTCATATTTCCATCCAGAGGATTTCGTTAAAGCGATGGTTGAAGCATATGAAAATGAACAAGGTGAAGCAGCAAAAAATGCAATAGGACAAATTTTAATTAATTCTAAAATGTGTGCTTTAGGACATAGACCTTTATGTCAAGATACAGGTAGTGTTAATATTTTTGTAAAAGTAGGTTTAAAAGCTGAATTTGAATTAACAAGAGAGTTAGTTGATGTATTAAACGCAGGTGTTGCAAAAGGGTATACTGATCCTGATAATACTTTAAGATATTCTGTTGTTTCTGATCCTGCAGGTGAGAGAAAAAATACTAAAGATAATACACCAGCTGTTATTCATGTTACTGTTGATAACTCTGATGAGATAGATATTACAGTTGCTGCTAAAGGTGGTGGTTCTGAAAATAAATCTAAATTCGCAGTATTAAATCCATCAGATTCAGTTTATGACTGGGTTATGGATAATGTAAGACAAATGGGAGCTGGATGGTGTCCTCCTGGTATCTTAGGTATCGGTATCGGTGGTAATCCTGAAAAATCAATGCTTCTTGCAAAAGAATCTTTAATGGGTCATGTTGATATTCATGAGCTTAAAGCTAGAGGTCCTCAAAATGCTTTAGAAGAATTAAGACTAAGACTTTATACTGATATCAATAAAATCGGTATCGGAGCACAAGGACTTGGTGGAGTTACAACAGTTGTTGATGTTAAAATCTTAGACTATCCTTGTCATGCTGCATCTTTACCAGTTGCTATGATTCCTAACTGTGCAGCTACAAGACATATTCACTTTAAATTAAAAGGTGGAGAAGGTGCTGCTAGATTTAATAAACCAGATTTAAGTATTTGGCCAGATCTTGAACTACCAATGGATACTATTAAAAAAGTAGATCTAAAAGATCTTACAAAAGAAACTTTATCTCAGTACAAATCAGGTGATACATTATTATTATCTGGAAAAATTTTAACAGCAAGAGATGCTGCTCATAAAAAAATTGTTGAGTACAAAAATGCTGGTAAAGCACTTCCAAATGGTGTAGATTTAAAAGATAGATTTATCTACTACGTTGGACCAGTTGATCCAGTTAGAGATGAAAAAGTTGGACCAGCAGGACCAACAACATCTACAAGAATGGATAAATTTACTAAAGATATGATGGAAATCGGTATCATGGGTATGATTGGTAAAGCTGAAAGAAAGCAACCAACAATTGATTTAATTAAAGAATACAAATCAATGTACTTAATTGCTACTGGTGGAGCTGCATATTTAATTTCTCAGTCTATTAAAGATGCAAAAGTTCTTGCATTTGAAGAGATGGGAATGGAAGCTATTTATGAGTTTGATGTAGTTGATATGCCTGTTACTGTTGCTGTTGATACAGAAGGTACTTCTATTCATACAACAGGACCTGCTAAATTTAGAGCTATTTAGTATTCGGTCTAATATAATAAAAGGTTTTCCTTTTATTATATTATCATTAATGAAAATATAATACCCTTTTTTATTAATGATAATATACTCTTCCAAATTAATCAATAATTTGTTATGATATTCTTAATATTAAGGAGTCAATTATGAATTATAGAATCGAAAAAGACACTATGGGTGAAATACAAGTTCCTAATGATAAATATTGGGCAGCTCAAACACAAAGAAGTGTAGAAAATTTTCCAATCGGAAATGAAAAAATGCCACAAGAAGTAGTAGTTGGCTTTGCTTATCTAAAAAAAGCTTGTGCAATTGTAAATAATAAACTAAATCGTCTTGATGATACAAAATGTAAAGCTATCTCTACTGCTTGTGATGAAGTCGTGCAAGGTAAACTTGATGGAAACTTTCCTTTAGTAGTTTGGCAAACAGGTTCTGGAACTCAGTCTAATATGAATATGAATGAAGTGGTTGCAAATAGAGCCACTGAGATTTTAGGTGATGATTTTAGAGTTACTAAAACAATTCATCCTAATGATGATGTAAATAAAGGACAAAGTTCAAACGATACTTATCCAACTGCAATGCGAGTTGCCTTTGTGCTAGAGCTTGAAAAACATCTTATCCCTTCTATTAAAATACTAAAAGCAACATTTGAATCAAAAGTAAAAGAGTTTGAAAATATTGTAAAAATCGGACGTACTCATTTGCAAGATGCTACACCTTTAACTCTCGGGCAATCTTTAAGTGCCTATGTAGAGATGTTACATAAAGCTTTGCAGCAAATTGATGACTCTATAAAATATATTTTAGAGTTAGCAATAGGTGGAACTGCTGTGGGAACTGGTTTAAATTCACATCCATATTTTTCTCAAATGGTTAGTAAAATATTAAATAAAATAACTGGAACTTCTTATACCTTTAAGTCTCATCCAAATAAATTTCATGCTTTAACATCTCATGATGGGGAAGTAGTTTTAAGTGGAGCCTTAAATGCGCTTGCTTCAAATCTTATGAAAATAGCAAATGATATAAGATGGTTAAGTTCTGGTCCTAGATGTGGAATAGGGGAGCTTAATATTCCTGCAAATGAACCGGGAAGTTCAATAATGCCAGGAAAAGTTAACCCAACGCAGAGTGAAGCTATGACAATGGTGGCTGTTCAAGTTATGGGAAATCATACAACAGTTTCAGTAAGTGCTAGTCAAGGTAACTTTGAACTGAATGTTTTTAAACCAGTAATTGCATATAATATATTACAGTCTATAAAACTATTGAGTGATACTATGTTAGCTTTTAATGACAAATGTGCGGTTGGAATTGAAGCAAATGAAAAAAATATTGAGGGTTATTTAAATGATTCTTTGATGTTAGTAACCGCATTAAATCCGTATATTGGGTATGAAAATGCAGCATTGATTGCTAAAACAGCACATAAGAATGGAACTACATTAAAAGAGGAAGCTGTGGCATTAGATATATTAAGTGCAGAAGATTTTGATAAATTTGTTAAACCAGAAGAGATGACAGCCCCAAAAGAGTAGTCATCTAAATTGGGGAAAGTAACTTTTTTTAAGAGATTAAAAGAAGTTATTTTGTTTTAATATATTGATACCCGTTCTTATAGAGTTCACAGAATTTTCAAACTTTGTTTTTAATTCTTCATTCATATCTATCTCTATAATCTTTTCAATACCGTTTTTTCCTAATACTACAGGAACACCCACTGTTACATCACTATATCCATATTCATTATTTAATAATACAGAAGATGGCATAACGATTTTATTATCATCTAAAATAGCTTGAACCATAACAGCAATTCCTCGAGCTGGTGCATAATAAGCAGAAGTTCCTAAATGTTTTACAATAGCGGCTCCACCATTTTTTGTTCTATTTATAATATCTTTCATATTTTCTTCAGATATTAAAGACTCTAAATGTACTCCACCTATATTTGATAGGTTTGTACAAGGGATCATATTTTCTCCATGATCCCCAATAACCATAGCTTTTATACCACTACAACCATAGTTAGTGAATTTATTAATTTCATAAGCCATTCTTGAACTATCTAAAGCTCCAGCCATACCAATAATTCTACAAGAATTTCCAGAAGTTAGTTTGTGAACAACATATGTCATAACATCAAGTGGATTTGCAACACAAATAATTTTTGCATTTGGAGAATATTTTTCAATCTTTTCTACTACATCTTTAATGATTTTAGCATTTATCATAAGTAAATCTTCTCTCGTCATACCGTCTTTTCGTGGAACTCCAGCCGTTATTACAACTACTTCACAATCACTTAAATCACTAGCATCACGAGCACCTGTAATTTTTGTAATCTTTTTAGAATATATTGTTGATTGTTCAATATCAATAGCTTTACCAATGGCAACATCTTGATTTATGTCATATAATACGATTTCATCACATGTTCCCATCATACCTAATGTATATGCTGCTGTTGCACCAACAGCACCTGCACCAATTATTCCTACTTTTCTATTTGACATTGATTCTACTTTATCTGAAATTTTTAGTGATTCTATATAAACTCTTCTTAAAAGTTATTTAAGTAAAATCCACTTTATGAAAAGAAGAATTATATGCCAAAGATGTAAACATTATTATGTTACATGGGAAAAAAATAAACCTCACGGATGTAGAGCATATAGCTTTAAATCTAAAATTACTCCATCTATTGTAGTAAGACAAAGTAGCGGTAGTGATTGTAACTTCTATGAAGATAATAGATCATCTAATTAAGTAGTAAGTTAAAAGATAATATCATAGTGAAAATATTGAAATTTATAATAAATGTTAATGTAATATAGGAGATAAAATTGTTATATGAAGAATTAAAAGCAACTGTAAAAAACTTAGGATTTTCTACAATTGAAAGTTTTGCAAGCTATGTGGGTGTAACGCCCGCAGATGTTTTAACATGGGAAGAAAAAGACGAAGTACCATATACAGTTACTTTAATTGTTCATTTACTAAAAGGTGAGCAAGAAGTTCCTAGTGATAATAATTCTTTAGATTTATTAGTTGAAGAGTGTTTACCTTTAGCTGAGCTTTTAGAAGAATCATCGAGTTTTCCTCATAAATTAGAGGAGATGTTTGTATTACAAAAGAAATTAAATGACGATACAAATGGTGTAAACTGGGAACTAGGCATTAATAAATATGATAAAGAGATTAATTGGTTAAGATGTATTCATATGGAAGTATCAGAACTTATTGATTCTACTCCTTGGAAACATTGGAAAAATATCTCAGCAGAACCAGATTTTGATAATATTCATATTGAACTTGTAGATGTTTGGCATTTCTTAATGAGTTATATTTTACAGGAAACAAATATCCCAAAAGCAGTTTCATTAGTAAATACACACTGTATTTATGAATCACTTGAGATGGAAGATATAGATACAAAAATAATTGTTAAAGAAGCTGAAAAATTATCTTATATTGCTTTTGCAATAGAAACTGGAAATATGCCAGCATTTAGTGGCGTTGAAAGATTTATTGATCAATTTTTTAGATGTTGTAAATTATCAGGTTTAAGTTTTACATGGTTACAAAAACTATATATCGGTAAAAATGCTCTTAATAAATTTAGACAAGACAATGGATATAAAGAGGGTACATATATTAAAATCTGGAATGGTGATGAAGATAATGTAGTTATGATTTCTGTACTAGAATCTGCAAACGACATCTCTTTTGATGCTGTGTATAAAGATTTATCAACTAAATATCAAGAACTAACTAAATAATTTAGTTAGTTAGTTTGAGTATAAATAATAACTCGCAATAACAAATAAATATCTAAATCCTTTTGATATAAGGGTTAGATATAAAAACTTCTTAAAATTATATTTCAGAATACCTGCTACTATTGTTATGGGATCACCTATAATTGGAACCCACGAAAATAGTAAAGTATACCCTCCATATTTATCAAAAAATCTTTTTATTTTAATAACTTTTTCTTTTTTTAGAAGCTTCTTTTTTGCTAAAAATTTTTCACCTTTTAATCCAATGTAATAATTTACAATAGATCCTATAGTATTTCCTACAGTTGCTACTAAAAATAAAATATATACATTTAAGTCAATTGATAGGTCATATAATAGTAAGGCTTCACTTCCTAATGGAAAGACAGTTGCAGAAAGAAATGCAATAAAAAATAAATATAGATAATCCATACGGGATGATAGCTAAAAACTAATAAATGTTTAAGTACTATAGTCATATAATTGGCGACAATAAAATTAAAAGGTTAGCGGATGTATAAATCTATTTTTATATTATTTTTATGTACTACATTTGTTTTAAGTGCATCAAATCCTACAAATGATTTAGATAATGATTTAGTACCAAATAATGTGGATAAATGTCCAAATACACCAGAAGGTGTTTTTGTTACAAGAGATGGTTGTACAAAGCCAATACATAAAAATATATATTTTGATCATGCTTCATCATATGTAAGTGATAGGTATAAAGAGCTGATTTCCCAAACAGCAGAATTAATAAATGAAACACCTGGTTATAAAGTATTTATATCAGGACATACTGATTCTGTAGCAAATGCAAAAGTAAATATGAAACTTTCAAAAACTAGAGCTATGAAAGTTCACGATATTCTTATCCAAAATCAAGTAAATAAAAATCAAATTATATTATCATGGTATGGTGAAACTATGCCTGTCTCTTCAAATATCACAGATCTTGGTAGAAGTGAAAACAGAAGAGTAAATATCATATTAAAATAGAAGGAATTAAATGTCATTATTAACAGCACCAACAAACACTCCTGTGTGGATTGATATTACGAAATGTAAAGCATGTGATATTTGTGTATCCGCGTGCCCAGCTGGCGTTTTGTCTATGAGACAAGATCCCTCATCTGTTTTAGGAGCGATTATTGATATAATTGAGCCTGATTCTTGTATTGGCTGTACTGATTGCGAAACTCATTGTCCAGATTTTGCGATATATGTAGCAGATAAAAGAGGTGACGGTATTAAATTTGCAAAACTTACACCAGAAGCAGAAGAGCGAGCTATCGCAATAAGAAACAATAATCATAGATTACCTTTAAATTATGGTAAGTAAGGAAAATTCATACATGGATACAAGAGAAATAATTTCTACAGGAAATGAGTTAGCAGCAATTGCTGCAGTTGATGCAGGGTGTCGATTTTTTGGTGGATATCCATTGACACCATCAAGTGAAATAATGCATTCACTATCTGATCTTTTGCCAAAAGTAGGTGGGGCAGCTATTCAAATGGAAGATGAAATAGCAGGTATTTGTTGTGTAATTGGTGCTTCTATGAGTGGACAACGTGCAATGACAGCAACTTCTGGTCCTGGAATTTCTTTAAAAGCTGAAAATTTAGGTCTTGCTCAAATAGCAGAAGTACCTTTGGTTTGTATTGATGTTATGAGAGGCGGACCTTCTACTGGACTTCCTACAAGAGTATCTCAAGGAGATGTTTTACAAGTAAAAAATCCTTCTCATGGAGACTTTAAATCAATAACAGTTTGTGCTGGAAATTTAGCTGAATGTTACACTGAAACAGCACGTGCATTTAATTTAGCAGATAGATTTATGCAGCCAGTTTTTGTTTTACTTGATGAAACTTTAGGACATATGCATGGACGAGCAATTGTACCAACTGAAGAACAGACAAAATCTGAAGTAAAATTGAGAAAACAGTTTGATGGAAAACCCGAAGAGTATTTTCCTTATGGAGTAAAACAAGATGAACCTGCTATTTTAAATACTATGTTTAAAGGTTACAGATTTCACTTTACAGGTCTTCATCATGATAAAAATGGTTTCCCTACAGAAGATATGGATAAATGTAAATTACTTATAGAGCGACTTTTTAATAAAGTAGAAGCACATGAAGATGAGTTAGAGTCTTATGAAGAGTATAAATTAGAAGATGCCGATGTTATGATCGTGGCTTATGGTTCAGTTTCTCTTGCAGTTAAAGAAGCGATACGAATTTTAAGAAAAGATAATATAAAAATAGGTTTATTTAGACCTATAACAATATGGCCATCACCTGCTGATAAAATAAAAGAATATACAGATAAAATTCCAAAAGTTCTATGTGTAGAATTAAACATGGGACAATATTTACAAGAAGTACAAAGAGTTTCAAGTAGACTAGATATTGATGGTTTATTTAAAGTAAATGGTCGAGCTATATCTCCTCATGAAATTGTTGAAAAAGTAAAAGGATTATAGATGGCATTTGATTATAGTAAATATTTAAGAGAAGATAAAATGCCAACTTTATGGTGTTGGGGTTGTGGGGATGGTGTAATTTTAAAAGCAGTTATCCGAGCAATTGATAAAATGGGTTGGGATCAAAATGATGTATGTGTTGTTTCTGGAATAGGGTGTTCCGGTAGATTCTCATCTTATTTAGATTTTAATACAGTACATACTACTCATGGTAGAACAGTAGCATATGCCACAGGTATCAAATTAGCAAATCCAGATAAACACGTAATATGTGTAGCTGGAGATGGTGATGCATTAGCAATTGGTGGAAATCATACTATACATGGATGTAGAAGAAATATAGATATTCATATGATTGTTATAAATAATTTTATTTATGGTTTGACAAATTCTCAAACAAGTCCGACAACACCAAGAGGAATGTGGACAGTATCTCAAAAGGCGGGAAATATAGATCCAACTTTTGATGCTTGTAATTTAGCAGACGCTGCTGGAGCTTCTTTTGTAGCTAGAGAAAGTGTAATTGATCCTAAAAAACTAGAAAGAAGTTTAGTAAAAGGTTTTTCACATAAAGGTTTTAGTTTTATGGAAGTTCTTTCAAATTGTCATATTAATTTAGGTAGAAAAAATAAAATGGCATCTGCTGTTGAGAACTTGGATTGGATAGATTCTATTACAATGGGAAAAATGAAATTTGATAAATTAGATGATGGCGAAAAAATAAACTTTTTACCAACAGGTGTTTTAAAAGATGACAAAGAAGCTGATGAGTATTGTGATATGTATCAAAAAATTAAAGATGTTCATCAAGGAAAACGTGCAAAAATCACTCAAGATGAATTTGAAAAAAAGATATAAGGTAAAATAACATGGCTAGACAATTATTACGATTTACAGGTGTTGGTGGACAGGGTGTTTTACTAGCAGGGGAGATATTTGCAGTTGCGAAGATAAAATCAGGTGGTTTTGGACTAAAGACTGCTACTTATACTTCTCAAGTAAGAGGTGGACCTACCGTTGTTGATATCACTTTAGATGAAGAAGAGATCTTTTATCCTTACGCAAATGATGGTGAAGTTGATTTTATGTTAAGTGTTGCGCAAGTGAGTTATGACTCTTTCAAAAAAGGTGTGAAAGATGGTGGTACTATAGTTATAGAGCCAAATCTAGTTCATTCAACTCCTGAAGATAGAGAAAGATGGCATATTATTGAAATACCAATTATTACTATTGCAAAAGAAGAAGTTGGAAATGTAATAACTCAATCAGTTGTTGCACTTGCTATTGCAAATAAGCTTACAAATGCACTTGATAAGGATATTTTAGAAGAAGTTATGCTTTCAAAAGTTCCTAGTAAAGTACATGATATAAATAAAAAAGCGTATGCCTTAGGTTATGAATATGCAAGTAAAGTTTTTGATTCGTGTAATGAAGAGGAAACTTGTCATATTGATGCAAATGAAATAGAGGAAAAATAGACCAGCTATATTGATGCTAATATTATAGGGTATTATTTTGATACTTTAATAGAA
>PJEL010004091.1_pt1 | contig 12194 bp, 10 predicted proteins | sample 1853271 | NCBI WGS metagenome assembly PJEL01 (sample SAMN08108733, study PRJNA415343) | Invertebrate metagenome, whole genome shotgun sequencing project. | host: Globobulimina | place: Sweden: Gullmar Fjord | collected 2015-08 | reverse complement strand
GACTTGTTTACGAATTTCATACTGAGTCTTTGGACTATGTTTTCGGGCATCTATTTTTTCCATGCCTACATTATAACAAAAACTAGCATTTATTCATATGTTTAATTGCCGTATTAATATCTTTACCTCAAAACCCTTTTCACCTCTCCTGCTACAACATGTAAATGCTCTTCTAAATTTGCACAAATCAATTGATAATCCTGGATTGATTCTTCTTTATATAATTCCAATAAATGCTGACAAACCGTCTCCAATTCATCTGGGCCAAAGGTTGGCAGCACGGCAAGCAGAGAGTCCGACAACACCTTGGCCTTCCCCTTTTTCTGATAGCATGCATCCACAAAACCATTTACCACCGCTTCCACCACCTGTGCCCCCAACCAAACCATCTGATCCACACCATGCATACGATCAAGCCGCATACGGATTGTGAGATGTACAAAGAACATAATGTAACTTACCAGAGGCGATGCCTCGTGTTCTGCGGTTATCTCAAAAAGCGCTTGATAGTTTCGAACCGTAATCAATCTAACGTCAATATTGTTGTCTGTTTTTTTTACAATAAAATCTCCAGCCGCATGGTGCCAAGGATAGATTTGCCGAGAACTTATCGGCTCAAAATATTCACTCAAAACTAGACTCGTCTTGTAAAAAAGCTGTGCCTCTTGCTTGGGGTCTAGATAATAGCTTCCAGACCTATTATCCCAGACCTGAATCTGCTCACCCCCTTCTTTTTTAAGAGCAAGATGCCATTCATGGTAATCTTCTAGCCACTCGGACAATGTCATCATAAAAGAGACCTTTTCTTTTCCCTTTCCGACAATAATATGCTTCTTAAAATATTGCTGAGGAAATGGAGATGACTCTTTACCTAAAGCCAATTCCTGCATTGTTACAAAATCGCGGTCAAGACAGCACTTCCCTTCCTCAGTTATAGCAGAACTTATGGCAAATTTTTCTATTCGATTACCGAAAACTATCTCAACACTTGCAATGTGATATAAAACACCATGTTTCTCACTTCGAAAAACCAACTCGTCAATAATATCCTTGGCGACTCCGAACAATTCACACAACTCGGATTCCCCAGCATTAACAAAATCAACCAGGCCATTAAAATAATCTCCCAATGTAATAAATGGATGAGCTAGACCTGCCTCGATCAAAAAAGGCTGTTTATTGTCACCATCGGTTAAGAGGATATCACCAGCAGGTGATGAAAAAAGAAAACTTATTTTCATTTCATTTCCCAAAAGAAAAAAGTGAATTAAACAAAAATATAATAATTAACGGCAAATATCATTAGCCACAGGTTGATGGGAAGTAAAGTAAAAAAATCTAAACTCTACTTTTGATTCACTTAACCTAATTTTTGTTGACAAACAAATTCTTGAGGTATATTTTAACTTTTCTGAATAGTTATTCATTTTCGAAAAACTACCTTGATTATTGATGTTACGTACAATTACAACTAGGTAATTTTACCTAATCGTAGCGATGTTTATTTACATAATTTTATCTAACTAGTGTTTATTTGTTTAAAGACACATAAATTTATAAATCTTAATTCTAAGGAGGAAAAAGATGCCAAAGCATGATACGCCCATGATGGATGAGCTTGTAAGCGGGCCGTGGCCGAGCTTTGTCAAGGATCTGAAGCGCCAGGCTGAAAGGAGTGACCAGTGTTGGGACATTCTTGGTCAGATGGAGCTTTCGTACAAAGACAAAATTACTCATTGGAAACATGGCGGAATCGTCGGTGTTTTCGGTTACGGTGGTGGTGTTATCGGTCGTTACTCCGATATGCCTAAAGAGTTCCCGGGAGTTGCCCATTTCCACACTGTTCGTTTAAACCAGCCTTCCAGTAAATTCTACAGCACTGAAATCTTAAGAAAGATTTGTGACATGTGGGAAAGACGCGGTTCAGGCATGACCAACTTCCACGGTTCAACCGGTGACCTCGTACTGCTCGGTACTACTACAGATCAACTTGAGCCCATTTTCTGGGAATCCACCCATGAGTTGGGAATGGACCTTGGCGGCTCCGGTGGTAACCTGCGTACGCCTTCCTGCTGTGTTGGCAAAGCCCGTTGTGAGTGGTCCTGCTATGACACACAGGCAGCCTGCCATGACGTTACTATGCATTACCAGGATGAGCTGCATCGTCCAGCCTTCCCTTATAAGTTTAAAATCAAATTCTCCGGCTGTCCAAACGACTGTGTTGCAGCCATCGCCCGTTCCGACATGGCCGTTATCGGCAACTGGAGAGATGACATCCGCATCGACCAGGCTGCCGTTCAAGGTTACCTCAACGGCGAGTTCCCCTCAGGCGGCGGCCAGCATAGCGGCAGAGACTGGGGTGCATTTGACATCCAGAAAGAAGTTATTGATCTCTGCCCAACCGGCTGTATGGCCATGGTTGGTGATGAGCTGAAAATTGCTAACGGCGAATGTACTCGCTGCATGCATTGCTTAAATGTTATGCCTCGTGCTCTCCGACCTGGCGTGGTACAAGGCGCAACCATCTTGATCGGCGCCAAAGCTCCGATCCTTGACGGTGCTCAGATAGCAACCATGATCGTTCCTTTCATCGAAATGAAGAAAGGCGAAGGCGTTGACGATGGTTTCGAAGATATGAAAGAAGTTATCGAAAACTGCTGGGACTGGTGGATGGAAGAAGGTAAAAACCGTGAACGTATTGGTGAATCAATCCAGCGTGTCGGCCTGCCGACCTTCTTGAAAGTTATGGAAGTTGAGCCCATTCCGCAGCACGTTATGGAGCCCCGTTCCAATCCATACGTCTTCTGGACATCAGAAGAGGTACCAGGCGGCTTTGAACGTGATGTAAGAGAGTTCAGAAAAAAACACGCTCAATAATGAGTGGCATTGAAAAAACAAGAAGATTTATCTTTTGAAATAGAAAAGGAGGTAAAACATGGGTTATGATCCAGAAAATCCGATGAAAGACAGAATTACGGATATCGGTCCACCACATTATGAGCAATTTTTCCCACCAGTAATTAAAGAAAATTACGGCAAGTGGCTCTATCATGAGATTACACAACCTGGCGTTCTCAAACACGTTTCCGAAACTGGTGCCGAATGCTACACTATCAGAATTGCATGCGCCCGTCTGATCTCTGTAAGCCTTATCCGTGATTACTGTGATATAGCTGACAAGCATGCTGACAGCGTTGTACGCTGGACCACCAGAAACAACGTTGAGTTCATGGTAGACAGCGCTGACAAAGTGCAACCACTGCTTGATGACCTGGAAGCCCACGGCGAAATGCCTGTAGGCGGTACCGGTGCCGGCGTAACCAACATCGTTCATACTCAAGGTTGGGTTCATTGTCACACACCTGCTACTGACGCTTCAGGTGTTGTTAAGGCGATCATGGATGAGATATTTGAGCACTTTACCAGCATGAAACTTCCTGCCCAGGTACGTGTTGCTTTGGCCTGCTGCCTGAATATGTGCGGCGCGGTTCACTGCTCCGATATCGCTGTACTTGGTGTACATCGTAAACCACCAATGGTTGATCACGATAACATTAGCGGCCTTTGTGAGTTGCCTTTGGCCATCGCTTCCTGTCCGCTTGGAGCTGTTAAACCAAAAAAAGTAACCACCAGTGAAGGTCTTGAAATTAAGAGTGTTCAAGTAAACCAAGATCGTTGTATGTTCTGTGGCAACTGTTATACCATGTGTCCTGCCATGCCTCTGGCTGATCCTGAAGGTGACGGTATTGCTATTCTGGTTGGTGGTAAGATTTCCAACTCCAGAAGCGCACCAAAATTCTCTAAAATGGTTATTCCATTCATTGAGAATAATCCACCACGCTGGCCAGAAGTTGTAGCTGCTGTCAAAAACATCTTGGATGTTTATGCCGCAGATGCTAATAAGTATGAACGAGTTGGGGAATGGGCAGAAAGAATTGGTTGGGAAAAATTCTTCGAAAAATGTAACATCCCATTCTCTATCAAAAATGTTGATGATTACAGACTTGCTTATAATACTTGGAGAACAACTACTCAATTCAAGTACACCAGTCACATTAAATAATTATTAACCAGAGGAAATAAAACAATGGCTGATATGGAAACCATGAAGGCTCAGATTTTGGACCTGCTGATGACAGCAAAAAAACCACAACTGTACCTGAAGGACATGCATAAAAAAGTAGATGGAAAACCCCGTGAGATTAAAAATGCAGCCAATGCCCTGGTTAAAGATGGTAAGGCTGAATACTGGTCAAGCGGATCCAGTACCATGTATGCAGCGACAGGAAGAGGTCAGCACGAAGAGTAATCTTCACTAGATCCATTTTCCTAGATCTACTTTAAAAAATGCAGGAGACATTTGTCTCCTGCATTTTTTTTTGATTTATTGATAAAATTATTTATGCACGGAGAAGTCCATGATGAATTTTACATACGACAAACTTGACCAAGATGAAGTTTTAGAGGTTATATTCCATCCTAGAACATCAACCCCTGTTCCATCGTCACCAGACGTCATTGAAAAATTCATCGAAGTTGCACCAGGCATCTCAATTGAAGCACGCTTTCATTTAAGCGCCCCCGATGCCCCTCACATTCTTTTCTTTCATGGCAATGGTGAAATTGCCGCAGACTATGATGACATTGCTGGCTATTATCTCAAACAGGGGTTTAGCTTTATTGCTGTTGACTATCGAGGTTATGGCAAGAGCCAGGGATCACCCACCGCCTCAACAATGATAAGTGACAGCCATACAACTTATAGTTATGTGCGGAATTGGATGGTCGAAGAAGCACGGACTGGCCCCTTCATAGTCATGGGACGCTCACTAGGCTCTGCCTGCGCCATTGATTTGGCATACACATTCCAAAGTGAAATAACTGCTCTTTTTATTGATTCAGGATTTGCTCAGACATTGCCGTTGTTGATTAAAATGGGTGTCGACATCAACAAGTTAGGCATTACCGAACAAGACGGCTTCAAAAATGTTCGCAAAATAAGTCGCATAAGCAAACCGACCCTCTTTTTTCACGGGCAACACGACCAGATAATCCCTGCCGTTAGTGCTGAAATTCTACAAGCCGAATGTCAGGCCAAAAACAAGCAGTTTCAATTGATCCCAGGCGCTGACCATAATAATATTTTTGAAAAAGTCGGTGAAATGTATTTTGAAGTAATCAGGCAGTTTATGAATAAGGTCTTAAAAATCAGACCAAAGAGATACCAGAGCAGACGGAAGAAAAAGCAATAGGTTTAATTAGCCACAGACCCACACAGACAATTCAGTTCTTGTAGGTCGGGTAGAGTGCGCGACACCCCAACTATTCATGGACTTGTTGGGTGTAGCTTATTTTGTCAGCAAGTATATAATTCTGCGGCATCTAGAAATAATGCAAAATCTGCAATTTCAGGGGCAACAATTCGCTTAACCTACGTTACTCCTATCTTGAATCGTCATCCCCGAATGTCTTTATCGGGGATCCAGGTTAGACGTTTATAGCATTTTATCTGAAATATTCAGCAGATTTGCAATCTTGCCCAAATAAACCACGAAGGGCACGAAGATCACCAAGTTTTAAGAAATTTCCCTTCGTGATCTTCGTGTCCTTCGTGGTAAAAAAATAAAAGTACCTTAATTTACTACTACACCCCCCTTCTCCAACTCCTCAGCTTTTGCCATAAGTTCCGCCGCCTTGTTTGGGTGCTTGTAGTTGGCGTGAATGGATGCCGCAGTCTTGTAGGCATCAACACAATTTTTAAGCTCACCCTTCTCCTGATAAATATCGGCGATATTTAATATCATCTTGACGGCAGACTCGGGGTTCTGCATACCTTCATACACATCAAGAAGATCTAAATATAATGCGATGGCTTCACTATATTTTTTCAGACTGCTAAAACACGCTGCCTTCTTTTTACGGAGCGACAGTATGCTGAAAAAATCTTTTTTCTCCTCACAGATTACATAGATTTTATCAATGTAATAGAGGGCCTTGTCAAAATCGCCCCGCTGAAAGCAGAGATCACCCAATTTATCATAAGCATTAGCAACACCCTCCTGATTATCGGCCTGCTCATAACCAATCAGAGCATTATGAAAAGCATTAGCGGCCATTGAGAAATCACCTTTACTCAGATAATCCACCCCGCTCTGGTAATCTTCCTGGGCCGAGTCCTTTTCTTGATCTTCCAAGGGTTTGGCAAGTTTTATATTTTGTGGTTGTTCATTTTGATTCTGGTCCGACATTTCCTATCTCCTTACGTATAATGCCTTTAGGCTGTATTATTAAAAAAAACGCCATCAATTTTGATATTTTCGCAATAAATCGGTCATCGCTCCAAGATGGCTATGCACAAAAGTTCGATATACAAGACGTAGTATTTTTGACAGGTACACAACAATACATGTGGTATGTTTTGTGTCTGTCAAAAACCTGCAACGCCGTAGATCGGACTTTTTGCGACGCCATCAATTTTGATCAATACACTCTATTGCTTCCTTGGCCAATTGACCGATGGTGGTCTGAACGGGGTTCCCATCTTCATAAATAGTGACAAAGGTGAAATCGGAGCAGAGCTTTTCTATCTTGCTCCTGGCTTCGCTTGCCTTGATCCTGGCGAACAGTCGCAGGGCATAGGCTTTGGTCTCCGGTTTTCCTTGATCCAGAAGCGTAAAGAGTTGATAAAAGGGAATTTTACGAATCAACTCAGGTTTGTTTCTGGCAATGGCGCACAAGGCCCATAGGGTTGAGTTAAGCCTGGCCGCGTCCCCTAAATAATCCAACAAATGTGGAGCAAAAGAGCCAAAGATATCAGGACGTCCACCGATTATTGCACCTATTGTTTCAATATTGCCCCAACCGCTGCTGGCTGAGTCAGCGCATGCTGCGAACAAGCGGTGCAGGAGATCACTCACCTTACCCGGTTTCCTGGTGGCTAAACGAGCACAGACCTTCCCAAAGGCATCAATGGTCTTCCATCGCAGGTTCATATCAATTGAGTAGAGCAGGCGCTGCATAAAGCGGATTGTCTTCATATCATCAAAAACCAGGTCAACCAATCCGTCAATATCACCGTTCTCAACCAATGTTTTCACAAGCGTCTTTGCAGCGCGTTGTTTTTTACGTTTTGGATCTCTCTCTGGCTCAACTGTTGGCACATAGGAAGGGACAATAATAGGTTTATCGTTGCCTCCCTGGTTGAGTTTTGCCACCAACTCGGCTGCTTCACCCTGTAGACGCACAAAATAGAGAACACCCTTAACCTTCCTGCCGTCAAAGTTGCCGGTTTCACATACCTGGTTGGTTATTTCATCATAAGGTTCTACTCGATCAGTAAGATAATCTTCGTCCGGGGTAAGATCCCAGGCCAGGTCCCAATCTTCATTACAGGCATAGACCATAGCCTCAATCATAGCTGTACCTACATTCCAGCCACTACTGTCGCAAGCATACACTGCTCCGCAGTCACAGTTTCCTACCGGGAACTCACCCATCTTCCGTCGCTCCGGTTCATGGGGTCGTTCAACGGTCTGGCTACAAAATGGACACCAAGGCCGTACATTAATATCAGATGGTTTGTTAGGCATAATTTAAGTTCTTTATTGAAACTATTCATCAACTTCTCCCCTGCTGCGTTATAGGTCTGTGCGCATATTGATGCAAGCGCACAGGCCTCTTTCATATCCTAGAGGAGTTGCTAAACAGTTACATTTTGAGGTTATTGTTAGGTTTGCAATTACACTGTAATTGATTACAGGCTACCTTGAATAATTGTCTTTTAGGCCGATGTCTGCGTCATTGCAAAAATGAAAAGTGCTCACATACCCTAGTATGCTGCGCTTTTTAATTTTTACATTTCTTGATCTCAGCCAAAAATTTTAATTATTCAAAGCACCCTAAAGTTCTTTATTGATTGCTTCAATGAATCGGGGATCGACACTGTATCCCAGTGTCTGTGCCTTTTCCATGGCAGCTTTGGCCCCTTGAAAATCCTTATATTGATACAAAGCAACGGCCAGGTTGTTATGGGCCATGCCAAAATCAGGATCCAAATCAATGGCATTCTGTGCCACAGTTGCGGCTTTTTCAAAATTACCAGCCATTATATTGGCAGTAGCCAGGTTGACCCAGGCCATGGCCAGTCTCGGCTCGTGCTCAACTGCCTTGGTGTATGAGTCAATAGCAGCCTGGGCATCACCACCCTGCTGATGAATCAGTCCGATATTATTATGGGCTTTGGCTGGGTTGGCCATATAGACCAAGGCCTTTTTATTGGTTTCCAGAGCTTTGTCAAGTTCTCCCATTTCAAAATAAATGCCCCCAAGATTTACATAGGAGTCTCCAGCATGCTCATCAATTTCAATGGCCCTTTGCAGAGATTTTATCGCGTCCTGATGGCGCCCGGCCTTTCGGTAAACCAGACCTAAGTGGTGGTGGGCAATATAGTTGTGTGGCAGCTCAACACATTTCTGTTCAAGCTCTTCAATGGTTTTATTAATATCTTCAGTTAGTTGTTGTTCAGACATAGCTCTTCCTTTCTTTATATTCAAAAATTTAGCCAAATTACGGCATTTTTCATTATTTTTATAATGACTGAATAAGTAATCATTTTTAAATGGATTAGCAAGGCCCACTCCCTTTATTTATTGCAGACACGGCATAGCTTTGTTACCCTGTTATCATCTTTTTTGTTTATAAAAATAGACGGCAACGTCTATTCTCATATAATTCGAAATACCCTCATGAATGATCACGAAAACCATACAAAAGTACTCCCCAATGGATTAATCATCGCCGGCTTAAGCGGTGGTTCCGGAAAAAGCGTAATTTCAGTGGGATTGACTGCGGCATATACAGCCCAAGGCAAAAAAATTGCCCCCTTTAAAAAAGGCCCCGATTATATTGATGCCGGCTGGATGCAAACAGCTGCAAATTGGCCCTGCTATAATCTTGATCCCTATTTAATGTCTGCAACAACCATCAAATCATCCTGTACTATGCATGCTGCCGGCAGAGAACTTGCCCTCATAGAAGGGAATCGAGGTCTCTTTGACGGGGTCAATGTGACAGGGGCGTACAGCACTGCAGAACTTGCAGATATCCTCAATTTGCCAATTCTATTAGTTGTGGACTGCACTAAAACAACCAGAACTATTGCCGCCTTGCTCATGGGGTGCCAGCAAATGGGAGAAAACATTACCATAGCCGGAACAGTACTTAACAGAATCGGTTCGAGCCGACATCAAAGCATTGTACAACAATCCATAGAACACTATACTGATATCCCGGTTCTGGGAGCCATGCCACGATTGGATTACGACATTTTCCCTCAACGCCACATTGGCATAACACCTTGTCCAGAGTTCGCAGGAGCAAAAAAAGCTGTCCGATCACTGGCCTCTGTCGTGACTGAACATATGGATCTCCCAGCTATAAATGCCTTAGCACAACCTCTCACTACCCCAACCGACAGCGCCCCCTTATACAGCCAGCCGCCAAATCTCCCAGCCGATTCCCTGAAAATAGGGGTAATTAAGGATGCTGCTTTTCAGTTTTACTACCCAGAAAACCTAAAGGCCCTTGAGCTCCTTGGTGCTAAGATCATAGAAATTAACGCGCTGACAGAAACCACTCTACCGGATATTGATGGCCTTTACATTGGCGGTGGCTTCCCTGAAACCAATGTCGGCCAGTTATCTGCCAATGAATCTTTTCGCAAATCCCTTAAAAAGAAAATTGATACCGGTTTGCCGGTGTACGCAGAATGCGGCGGTTTGATTTATCTTGGCAAAGAGATGGAAGTAGACGGTCAAACATATCCATTAACAGGTGTTTTTGATGTCTCCTTTACAATGGAGAAAAAACCCCAGGCTCATGGCTACACTATCCTAGAAGCCAACAAGCACAACCCCTTCTATCCTGCCGGAACATCGATTAAGGGTCATGAGTTCCGCTACAGTAGAATTACTGCTTGGCCAAAAAGTACAACCAAATTAGCATTTGCAATGCAACGCGGTACAGGCTTTGCTGATGGATGCGACGGGTTGATATACAAGAATGTTTTAGCATTATATACCCATGTTCATACCTTCGGCACCCCTGAATGGGCAAAACTCTTTGTTGATAAAGTGAGAAATGTAAAAGACGGTGGTTAATTATCTAAAGGCACCTTATAGAGATTAAACAGTCTCATAAATGGCACTGCTCAGCTACTATCAGCAACAATCTCAAACAGCCAGCCAAGCCAAAGCATACTACTCTTTCACCAGCGATCCCGGCAAGATACTGCTATTCCCAAATTTTTCGGTTATTTTGTCCACTGCTTGATTGAGCCTTTTTCTCTCTTGCAACTCATTTTCAGAGCCAAACAGATCAATTTGCCGTGGTTGCCAGGAATTGACTAAATTGGCACAGGTAAGCCCTAAGAGCCGCAAGGGCTTTCTGCCAACCTGGGTCTCTTGTAACAGTTTCAAACCTTCCTTGTAGAGAACTGCGCTATCGTCCGTGACATCTTGCAAAGTCTTCGAGCGAGTAGTTTGCACAAAATCATAATACTTTGTTTTAACAGTAAGCGTTCTGGCCGTTAATTGATGATCCCTAAGCCGTTTTGCCACCCTGACCGACAACCCAAGAAGCTCTTTATGAATTTCAACAAGAGATAACATATCTTTATCAAAGGTGTTTTCATGGCCAATGGATTTTGCTTCACGTTCTGGTTCCACTGGCCGATTATCTTCCGCCCTAGATGCATTGTAGAAGTGAATCCCTTGCTTACCGAACTTCTTAAGTAAAAAATCCATGGGGAACTTGATGAGATCCTCTATTGATCTAACCCCAAGCTTTCTCAGTTCTTTCAATCCAGCCTTACCCACACCCCACATTAAATCTATGGGAAGCGGCGCTAAAAATTCCCTGTCCTTACCTACCCCAACGATTGTTAGACCATCTGGTTTTTCATAGTCAGAAGCAATTTTCGCTACAAGTTTACAGCCTGCCACTCCAGCTGAAACAGTAAGTCCGGTTTCATTTTTGACCAATAGTCGAATCGTCTTTGCAATAAACTCCGCCGGTCCAAACAGCCTTTCAGAACTCGTAACATCCAAAAATGCCTCATCCAAAGACAAAGGCTCAACCAGTGGAGTAAATCTCCTAAATATTGCCATAATATGTGAAGAAATCTCACGATAGCGTGCCATTCTTGGCCTTACAAAAACACCATGCGGACATCGTTTATGAGCAATGGCAATGGCCAGCGCTGAATGAACTCCATATTTTCGCGCCTCATATGAAGCGGCGGACACAACCCCTCGTTGCGATCCTCCCCCAACTATCACCGGCTTCCCTTTAAACTCAGGGTTGTCTAACATCTCAACCGATGCATAAAAAGCATCCATGTCCAAGTGAATAATTCTTCGCTCCATATCTTCCCGTCAATTAAATGACACTTACCCTTGCAATAGATTCCCATTTAGATATTGCAACTAGGCAATTTTTTCCAGACTACCTGATATACCATAATCATCAAGCAACTACTCACCAAAACCACACAAAAGAAAGTCAAACAAAATCATACACATACAAACACAGACAAACACTCTTCTCTGCTAATGGTCACATCTTTTAAAGACACGCTATTTCTGGCACAAAAATGGCATTTAGTAAATCCTACAACTATCCGATAAACTAATTATAACGTATCACATGGAGTTTTCTATATGAGCATAGGAATAGCGAATAGTGCAAGCCCAAACGACGACAGTACTTTAAACACTGACATACATATGAATAGTCTTGTTGTTGAATTAGAACATTACCGCCGCCAATCAGAGTGGCTGGCCCTGGTAAACGAGTTACACGCTCGCCTAGCCGGCGCCGTTGATTTACCAGCCATGCTTGAAGCCTTTTCAGTCTGGCTCATGCCCCTTGTTGAACATGACCTGCTGGCTTACAACAACTCCATGCGTAAACGAAACCATATGCTCTGTTCTTGTCACGGTCCTGAACGACAGCGAATCATGAACATGACAGAGGATATTCTTGCCCAGCATAGGGATTGCAACGAATCAGGCAAATGGAAGCTTGACGAATTCAACATCCACAGCTGGCAGCTCGACAAATTTAATGGCAGCGGTATCCTTATTGCCATACGAAAAAATAGAGCAATTGGTGACTTTGAAGAACAGCTTCTTACC
>PJEL010004090.1_pt1 | contig 12195 bp, 15 predicted proteins | sample 1853271 | NCBI WGS metagenome assembly PJEL01 (sample SAMN08108733, study PRJNA415343) | Invertebrate metagenome, whole genome shotgun sequencing project. | host: Globobulimina | place: Sweden: Gullmar Fjord | collected 2015-08 | reverse complement strand
GGCCGAGGTCGACAAATGGATCGCCACCTATCAGATGCTTGGCAGCGGCCTTGCAGCCAGAGGCTCCTGATCTTAACAGTAACGGACTGTCATTCCGGGGGAATCCATGACATCCGTACTGCTCGCCAGCCTGTGGTTCGGCACACCCGCCATCGCCAAGGAGCCCACGTTCTGGAAGAACTACTTCCTTCGACACCATCGCAAAGAGCTGGCGGTCGAAGGGGTCCCACAGCCCGAGGCCGGCCGAACCGTGCTCCTCATCCCGGGCACTACCATCGGCACCGAGTTCTTCGATCCGATGGCGGCTCGCCTCCACGCCGACGGCTATCGCACAGTGGTGTTTGCACCTGAAGATCTGTTCACGGGTAGCCTGGCCGTAGGCGCCGAGCAGGTCGGGACGGAGATCGACCGCGTCCTGGCCGCGACGGGCGAGGACAAGCTGCTCGTCGTCGCTGAGTGTGACGGTGGCGTGGCAGCTCGCTACTTCGCCCAGGTCCTCGGTGGGCACGAGCGAATCGAGCACCTCATCACCTTTGTCTCCGCTCACAATGGCACTCGCCTGGCCGGCCTCGGGGCCATGTTCACTCCCTTCCAGGCGTTCTCGGACATTCGGCCGCGCTCCGACTTCATGACCGAGCTGAACAGCGCTCCCTTCCCCGAAGATTTCCGCATGACGTCGATCTACAGCTGCCGCGATCGGCTCATGAAGCCGTATGAGACCTCGGTGGTCCCGGGTGCCGACAACATCGAGTTCTGCGACCACAAGATCCGCCACTTCGACGGCTTCTGGGATCCAATCGTCTACGAGACCATCCGCTCAAAGCTAGACCAGCACCGGCAAGATCTTGCGCATCGCGAATAGGTCCGGGGACCTTTCCCACCGTCCGCACGTGTCTACATGGGCTGGGGGGGGGCGCGATGTGGTCAGCTCTGGTCGAGGTCGTTCAGTCGGCCATGATCGCGAGAGACAAGGGGCGACCCCAGGCACCCGCTGGCTAGCGAGAAAACACGCTCACTCGGGGGTCATCGACGATCAGCTTCATCGGCTTGCCCGCTGAGTAGACCAGGGATCGCGCCTCGAGGTCGATCACTGCCAAGGAATCGCCGCCCGCCACGAACAAGTGGTGCCCGCGCACATGCCAAGGGGTGTTGAACGCACTGGGATAGGGAAATGTCGGCGTTGCTCCCGCTGTTGTGAGCGTGAAGGACTCGCCGGTGTCGCCGTCGATTACCAGCAGGGCGCACGTGCGGTCGGGGAGGGGTGCACGGGCGAGATAGCGGCTTCCGTGGCGCTCTATGTGGGACCACTCGACTCCGGTGAACACTTCGTCGGCGCTGGTCTTCCTGTCGGCCGAGCACCAGCTCTCGGCGCCGGTCTCGAGATCGAAGAGACAGAGGCGGAACGCGGTCGGTTCGTGCCGGTCGAAGTAGTCCTCCTGGGTCGCAATCTGGATCACGGGCACAAACCTGGTCATCTCGCCGCTAAATGGAGAAGCTGTGGCTTGGACGTCTTGACCGCGAGCGCGGACCAGTTCCAGGCCTTGGTCTCCGGGCTTCCAGCGTTCGAGGGCATAGGGGCCACCCACCGCGTTGAGGTGCTGAATGGTCCCGTTGATCTCGGGCACGGTGGGGCTGATCTTCGCGAAGGCCTCGACCTCCCGTCGGATCTCCTCGTCGCCCTTTCTGATCGCCACTGCAAGCCAAGATCGTCAGCAGTGCCGTCATCTGTGACCTCCGACGGCACCCTACCGCTAGATGTCTCGTTCGCCGTCCGCTTCGCCACCATCTTCGCGCTCCCCGTCGCTCACCTCGCGATCGCCATCGTCGCCGAACAGCGAGGTGCCTCCGGTGACGGCTGCCACGAGGCGGTCGTGGATCACGGCAGTGTCCGGATCGACGAGGATCTCGCTGTCGACGTCATAGCCGGCGTTCCCGGCGTCTAGCCATCCCGGTGAGGCCAGCTCGAGCACAAACACGCCATCCTCGAACTGAACGGTCTCGCCAACGGGCCGCAGCCAGATGTCTGGCACGTCCAGCGTGAGGTGCGCCGGATCGTCGAACCGGGTCGTTCCGCTCATCACCATCGGACCGGCCGTCACCAACACCATGCCAACCCAGACGCCGCCCGACACCTCGATCGTCGCGCCCACGGTGGTGTCCAGAGTGTCGCCTATTGGCGTTGTTTCCTCGGTGTCGTCCTCGTAGTACAGCGTCACTTCGGTCAAGGAGAAGAGTGCTTGGGACAGTGTCACGTCGGTACTCGATGCGACTCGTATCGTCATCTCGGTGGGGTTTCCGATGGACGTGCCTTCCATGGGCCCGGCGCATCCCACAGCAGCGAGGAGTGCGATCAAGGGAAGTCGGTTCATTGAGTATCCTCGTCCGTTGCGCTCAGAGGGAAGAGCTGCAGGTTGAGCTGGATGGCGATCTCGCCGGGTTCTTCGCTGTCGTCGCACAGGTTCATGATGCGCTCTTGGAATGCACTGATTTCCTCCTTTAGACGGGGGAGGAGCGAGGCCGGGGCGAGGGCGGTTACGGCGCCGAAGTGTCGCTCCGGACCTCCCTTGTGCTCGAGTGCGTCGAGTGCGAGCCGGGCCATGCCTCGGTGGTAGTTCCTGACCGCGAGCGAAGCGACGCTGTGAGCGGTGACGATGTTCTTCTCGGTCTGGCGGGCGCCGCCATCCTCGGTGGGCTCGAGCATGCCGATATCCACCAGCGCGGCGAGGGCCTCGCGAGCTCTGGTCGCTGTGATCTTGGGCCGGAGGCGGCTCGCGACCCACTCGGGGTCGAGGCGGAAGTCGCTGCGCGCGGCGAGCTCGCGGATGGCGGGGAAGTACCAGTGGGTGAGATAGCGGAAACCCTCGTCTTCCAGGTAGCGAGCGCTCTTGAAGCGTCGGCGCGACGCGAGTGTCTGCACCAGGTGGGTCCGCTCGTCCAAGGACGAGGCCCGCTCGAGCTCGACCAAGGTGCGGAAATAGGCTCGCTCCTCTCGGTCGAGGGCGAGGCACTTGAGGAAGCCGGGCAAGAGCTTGTCCGTCAGGTTCCGCTTTCCCCGGATGATCTGGCCCAGGAGGCTCGGGTTGGTGTAGCCGGCCTGTCGCGCGAAGACCCGGTGGCTGTAGCTGGGGTTGTCGGCCTTCTTCGACGCCATCCAGTCCCGTAGGAAGGCTCGGTGGTCGAAGTAGTCGAAGACCACCGGAGTTCTGGGGGGCGAAGTCATGGTTGGACTATAAGATATGAATACAGCATTGGCACGGAAAAAGTAGCGTAACAGGGTTACAATTGTATTCATATCCGGATACACTTTCTGCGCTCGAGCTGTGGACATGAATACACCAAGAGGGCATTCTGGATGGCGTCAGAGCATGACGAACCCGAAACAGGAGAACCCAGATGTCCCGAACAATCCCCTTTCTCATTGCACTCTCAGTCACGCTGCTCGGTGGGTGCGCCAGCTCGGACTTCGCGTCTCAGTGCGACGGCTTGAGCGACCTCGACGAGCAGACTGCCTGTCTCGATGACGGCTTCCAGATGCTCCGGGTTCAGCAGGCGGACTGTCTGGGTGACGACAGGGATGCACGTGCCGACGAGTGCTTTGACGGGTGCCGCGCCGATCGGGGCCTCTCCGATGAAGAGTGCCGGCTAGCCTGCTACGACCGAGACGATCGCGGTGACGACGATCGCGGTGACGACGATCGTGGTGACGACGATCGTGGCGACGACGATCGTGGCGACGACGATCGCGGCGACGACGATCGCGGCGACGACGATCGCGGCGACGACGATCGCGGCGACGACGATCGCGATGACCCGGGCGATCGAGGTGAGGATGGCCGCCACGATCGCGGCGAGCTCGACGATCTGCATCTGCGCACTCGCGACAACATCCAGCGCGTCGATCGGTCTCGGGAGCGCGGCGACATGATTCGTGAGGGGCTGCGGGACGGAGAGGATTTCGTTCGGTGCGACCGGGTCTAAGCAGCCGAATACTGGGAGTTCTCGTCTACGCTGGGGCGTCCAGGCTCGTGCGCCAGAGTCGCGGCAGGAAGCCCAGGGGCCAGGCCACGAGGAACAGGTTCGCGGCCCACCACAGCGGGTCGAAGTCGGCGCGAATCGCCCAGAACGACACGGCCATCACCCCCGCACACCAGGTGAGCACCAGCGAGATCGGCAGCAGGATCCTCCAGCCGGGATGGCCGCGACTGAACAGCCACGCAGCCCCGAGGCCAGTGACGGAAAAGACCAGGTCGAGAGGGAAGAAAGACCAGTTCCATGCGACCATGAGCGGGTTTTCGTAGTCCGAATACAGCCACTCGCCCGGGATCTCCACCAGGCCCAGGGCCTTTGCCGCGGTCACGCCCCAGTAGGTCAGCATCGCGATGTCCGTGAACAGCAGCCACGGCTTGATGGCTGTGAAGTCGTCCTCAGTCAAAGACCCGCTCCAGGTCGGGCTGCAGATCGAGGTCCGGCACCGGGAGCCCGAAGAGTCGCCCGTACCAGACACCGTCCGCCGCCAGGAGGACTGCCGAGAGACCCGGATAGCGAGCTGCACGCTTGTGCCACTGCTGGATGCGGTTTCGGAGTGGATCCAACAGGGAGAGGTCCTCGGCAGCCACGGCTAGCAGCGCTCCGCTCGGGCCCAGGTGAGAACCCGACAGCGTGGTATCGATGTAGCGGCGTGCCCACTCCCGGTCGTCGGAGTGGGAGACCTGGGTTTCGAACTCGCTGACGAAGCGATCCACGATGGCTACCAGCAGGCTGCGGCGGTCCGGGAAGTGGTACAGCAGCCCGCCTTTGCTGACCCCCGCTTGGCTGGCGACGCGATCGAGGGAGAGGCGGCCGGGCTGGAGGGCGACGTGGGTGGCAGCGTCGAGGAGCAGCTCACGTTTGCTGGGGCGGGGCATGAATTACTATACCGTCCAGTCGGTATAGTTTCAAGATCAAGTCCGGAGTCAAACCCATGGGCTGTGAGCTGTGGTCAGCAATCCAAGAGGGTGAAGGCGACCTCGGCGAGGAACCAACGGTCGGCGCGCCTGGCGAACGTCCACGTCACGGCTGGGCAGTGGGGATCGACGGCGACTACGCGCTCTGCCGACTCGGACTTCAGGTCTTCTGGTCGTGGGAGCATGTGGTGTTTGTTGAGCCCTAGCAGCTTGCCTTCGTTGTCGGCCATCGCCGCTCGCAGGCCTTCGCGGTCGAGGGTCTCCTCGGCTGGGCGCCCTGGCACCATCTTGGCTCGGAATACGATCGGTTCCCCGACTCGAGCAAGGATCGCCTCGATCTCGCCGCTGCGAACGGCTTCCACCCAAGCGCCGAGCTCCTCTTTGGCGGTGCTGGAACCCGTCGCGGCGGGAAGGGCTGGAGGGCTTGGGGCCTCGACTGGGGCCGAGGGCGCGGGGGGATCGGCGGGGGGCTCGGCGAGAGCAGGGTCTCCGCTGCACGCAAGGAGCAAGGAGAAGAGGAGCTTCACGGCCACATCCCGCGCGGGTGCAGCGCGTCTGCCAGCGCGGTTCTCACTCGGACATCCCGCTCGGTCTTTGCCATGTCTCTGAGCGTGGACAGGGCCTCGGGTGCCTCGGCTAGGTTCAGACTACGGATGGCTGCGGATCGGACCGTGGGTGCCTTGTCTCGCAGCGCCAAGTCGAGGATCGTCAGATCACCACCGAGCCGACCAACGGTGTCGGCTGCGTGAGACCGCACGGCGGCGCTGTCGTGTTTCAGTAGCGCCGCGACCTGGTCGAGGTAGGTCTCGTCTTGCAGCGCGCCCACAACTTGCAGCGCGATGAGTGGTGTCTTCTCGAAGGCCTCGTCGAGCTCGGTGAGTGGCTCCAAGGAACGCAGGATCTCCACTGCCGCCACGAACACGTCGTGGTCCTCGATTCCAATCGCTTCGATGGCGCCTCGCCAGGCATCAGTCCGGTTCGTTCCTGCCAGATCGCGTACTGCGTCGGTGGTCCAGGTACTCACTTCTACATCCCATGGGTGACGGTGACGTTCATTCGCATCGCGCTGTTGGTCATGTCAGTGAGGGTGTTGGAGTTCGCCTCGGCAAGCATGCCCTGCAGGAAGGCCAGGGTTCCCCAGAGCCCCCTCGCGGTCGGGATCGACTGGTTGGTCGTGACGATGTCTTTGTGACTCTCGAGGCGCTCGCCGTCTTCACCGCGCTCACGGAGCCGCGGCCGTATGTGTTGCCAGTAGTTCTCGGTGGTGCAGCCCCACATCTGGTAGACCTGGTAGTGATCGTCGAATTCGGTCTGATCTAGCTGGTTTTCGGCGCCGTCGATCTCTTCGTTGTAGTGGTCGTTGTATCCGTCGCCCATCACATAGTTGCCCTCGCTCGAGGCGTGAGGGTCGAAGTCAGGCCCCGTGCCGGCGCGGGCGTGGCCGGTGTAGAGCACTGCGTCATCGTCTTCCATCCCTTCGCGGAACAGGTCGCGTCGGGCGGCTCCGTCTTTGCCGTCGTGTTCGGCACAGAGCAGCTTCACCGTCACCTGCACATCCGATCCCGTTGTCGCGGAGTGGATGGTCTTTGTGAAGTAGAGCATCTCGCGGTGTAGGTCCCCTGGCGTGAGCCCTGCCGCCGTGATTTCGGTGTCGGATGCAGTGCGGGGATCGGTCATCGAGAATCCCATCTCGTTGCTCAGATAGCCGATGGCCTGGTCGCGCTTGCGTCGGTGGGCGTTGGAGTTGTCGTCGTACCCGATGGCCAAGGTGAGGTCGAATCGACCATCGGCGAACAACGCCGCATAATCGGGAGAGTGCCCCGCTGAGAGCTCCGCGGGGGCGGTATCGACTGGTGCCGCCGCCGGTGCGTATGCATCCAGGAGCGCCATCGTGACCCCATTGACCGCGCCCCGCTCGGTGGCCTCTTCGGTGTAGGTAATGCCCGTGGCGGGCTCGAACGGCACGTTGTAGGCATCCTGGAACGCAGCCACCGCCCCGGCCGTCGCGCCGCCATAGTCGCCGTCTGCTCCGGCATTCCCCAGGTCAAAGCCCATATCTCGGAGTGCTGCCTGCACCTTCCAGACATGGGGGCCTTCGGTGCCTCGCGCCATTGCGCCAACGCCCGTCATGAGCATGGACAGCATCGGGTCACCGACGAAGCGAGTGTTGGAGAGTGTTGTCTGTGGGGCAGACGGCCCGTCGCTATCGATCTCCTGTTCGCGCCAGGCGTACTGGTCGCCAGTGGCCTGTGGTGCTCGTTGATCGAGGCGAAGCATCGTGAGCTGGCCCACCGCCCCTGGTGAGGGAACAGCGAGGCCCTCGCTTGTCTGGAAAGAAGTCACCGCGGAGGACGACTCGGAACCGAAGTCGCCGTCGGCGCCGTACTTGGGCAGCGGATACCCGAGGTCTTCTAGAGCCGCCTGGATCTTGCTCACCCCCGCACCATTGTCTCCGCTCGAGATGGTGGCGGTGCCGGCAATTGCCGCTTCCAGGTCGGGATCTCCGAGGAAGCGCCGGTTCGTGAGCACAGTTGGGGGCGCGGCGAGGTCGAGCTCTTGGTCTGAGGTCTCGTCTCCACCGACCACCCTGCCGATGTCGTGGCCGGGACCATCGCCCTCGAATCCCGTGAGCAGGCTCGACTCCGTAGCGCCGGGTTCGCTCCCGACCTCGGAGGCGAGCTGTTCCATCATGAAGGAGTTGTCGGGTGAAGGCCCGCTCAGCGCGGACTCAGGGACGCTGTTCGTCGCTACATCAGTCGTAGGCGCGCGGTGTTTCTGAGAGGGCATTTGGCCTCCTAGGCAGCTCGGAGGAGTAGAGCCATGCCCTCACGATAACCAAAATCAGGCTACCCACGCAAAGATGCCGAACGCCGACACGCAGAGGAGCAGCACCGAGACGGTGGCGACGATTAGCTGCGCCGATTGGTTGCCGTAGTTGAAGGTGTATCCGAGCCCGAAGCGGACCTCCACCATGATGGAGGGGTCGTCGCGGTCGACGTAGAAAAGTCCCCAGAACCAGTGGTCGTTGTCGGCCAGACCGCCAGTCAACGGCGTCTCTGGGTCGGATTCGAGGTGGGCGCCTCCCTGTCCTCGAGTCGCTGCGGCCCAACCCAGGCTGCCACCCCAGAACAGGATCAGCACGACCGCCAACAGCCAGATGCCAGGGCTCTTCAGTCCGTCGAGTCCGAAGCGCGTCAGCTCGACCGAGATCAACGTGTACCAGCTGCACTGCAGCAGCGCCGAGCCCATGAGAATGCCGACCATCGTGGCCCGGAACTTGTCCTGCCCAACCAGGGAGCCATCGCCTCCGGAACGGATGGAGCGCTTTGCGTTGGCGATAAGAAGGCCGAGCAACGCGAAGAATGGGCTGATCACCAGGTTCAGGCTCGCCACAAAGAGTGCGGCGAGACGCGCCTTGTCGGACAGCACGATGGGGGTGGAGCCGACGACGGTGAAGACAAAGCCACCGAGACTCACCAATAGGCAGATGCCGAGCACGATCGACGCGAAGCCCGCTTCGTTCGGGTCGCGCGCGTCCAGCGAGGCGATAGAGACCCTTGCCCGTTTCGCTACGTCCGGCGGGATCAGCGTGCGAGCTTCGCTGTAGGCGCGCAAGTAGTTGGCGAAGGCACCGAGGAGGAGAACCGCTGTGCCGGTGAGATTGCCCTGGAGCGGCCATCCCGCGGCGCTGATCGAGAGCCCCACGAGCAGCGCGACCGCCATCACCGCTGCGGTGCCGATGTCCCAGCGGTGGGTGAGATCACGCGATGCTTGGCCTCCATCCACCTCTTCGCCCACATAGGCTCCGAAGAGCAGGCCCTTGCGGAGGATTCGTGGCACGGCGAACATCATTGCGCCGACCAGGAAGACCCGGAAGATGAAAAATCCGTTGATAACAAGCGCTTCGCCGTTCATCGTGATTCTCCTTTGGGGTTGTCCATCGCGTCCACTTCGGCCTTCAGCACTCCGATGAGCTCGTCTGGGGCCATGCCCGCTTGACGAAGGCGGGCGAGGGTGGCTCGGATCTGTTCAAGCAGCATCGCTCGGGCGGCCGGTTCCACCTCACGGGCAGGGGCGGCTACGGTGACTCCTGCTCGGTCCCGGATAGCGAGGAAGCCCTCCGCCTCCAAGAGTCGATAGGCCCTCGCGATGGTGTTCAGGTTGACGCCGAGATCTCCCGAGAGTCGCCGTACGGAAGGCAGGGCCGTTCCCTGTGCAAGGGCCCCAGTGGCGATGAGCCGGCGCAGCTGAGTCGCTACCTGTTCGTAGACGGGGTCCGCGTGATCTCGGTCGATCGTTAGCCTCATGTACTATCTGTATACTGAGTGGTATACAGCTGTCAAACGGATGGGAGACCCTACGCGCGGCGGACGCCGAACCGCCGTGCCCTGCAGACGACCTCGGTGCGGCCTTCGCCCCATTGCCGAGATCACATTTTTGAGCACGGCCGCTCGAAGCGCTTCCGTGGTGGTCGCCGTACGTCGGTGAGGAGGCCCTCGAGGAGTGTGCAGGTCGCGCGCGGTTCGTCGATCTTGCTGTTTTGAAAGCTCTGTGGATCGGCTTGGGTGGCCGATCCTGAGTACTACGGCGCTTGGATTTCCTCGTCGGCGATCGTCGGCATGAGTACCTGTTTCTCGTGTTCAATTTTCACGGAGCTATCATGCGCATCTCTTCCTTTTCCGTTCTCTTGCTGTCCGCTCTGCTCGTTGCTGGTTGCGACGAATTTGGGGAGTCCGCCCCAGATGACACCGGGGTCACCACCGACACCGCCGACACAACCAGTGCTGCCGACACCGACACCGACACCGACGCCACCGACACGCCTGCGTCAGAGGCCGGGTGGCGGGTCACGTACCACCCCTGCATTGGCAACCGAACCGATGCCCTTCTCCTCGAAGACGGTGGTGACACTGCTTGGGTGGGCTGCGGCACAACCACCACCGGATATGGTCTGTACCAGACCTCCGACGGCGGCATGACCTGGTCGCAGCCCGCGACAGATCCGGTTGGATTCCTCGAGAACTTCCGTGTCGACAGCATCTCTCGCTCTTCGGATGGTCTGCTCTATGTCGGGGGCATCAACACACTCGGCAGCGAGCGAGTCGTCAGCCTCGACACTGGCGGCGAGCCTTTTGCCTTGGGAGAGGTCTTCACCTCTACGGGCCAGCTCTGGAACAGCTTCCAGGCCGGCACGTTTCGCCGCAACGCGACCGGCTTTGCGGTGGCCGAGTCATTGACTGGATTTGATCTGGCTTATCGCACCGCAGATGACCAACCTTGGCAGGATGGCTACGGATGGTGGGGCGGTGGGGGCGGCTTCCAGATCCTCGACCTGGTGCTCCACGATGACGCCTTCTATGGCTGTGGCAGCACCATCAGCGAACCGCCGGTGGTCTTCCTGCCTCCGCAGGGTGGAATGGGTCAGGACTTCGCCATGGTCTCGGTTCAGCTTGCGACGGGGCTCGCCGAGTTCGCGGGCGAGATGTGGTCGTTGGATGCCGACAGCGATGGTCTGGTTGTCGGTGGCATCGACCAGAACCGGAATGTGGGAATGGTGTTCACAGGGCCCCTGGACGGCTACTCGCCTTCGGACTGGTCGAGCTTCGATGTCTCGACCCTGCATCCCAACGAGGCGACCTGGATCCGCGGTGTATGCAGGAGTGGCGGCACAATTGTTGCGGTGGGCGAGTTTGCTATGAATGCCGAGGGACTGATCCTGGTCTCGACAGATGGCGGATCGACCTTCACGGACCAAATCCCTTCCGGGTATGGCGACGTGCCGCCCGTTCACCGCTGCGAGATCCTAGATGACGGCCGGTTTGCGGTCGCCGGCGCCGATGGTTGGTTCGGCCTCTACACACCTTGAAACAAGAGGCTCCGGCGCTACTGTGGGCAGGCCTCGAGGTCGCGAAAGCGCGAGGGGCCGGTCTCACGGAGCACGACGCCCCAAAATCCCATGATCACTTTGAAGTATCGACAATCACCGGGAGCGATCTCGACCGTTGCTGTTGCCGCTGGGCGCGTGGTCGATACGTCCATTCGTGCCCAGTAGAGTGCCCCGAACTCGTGAGTCCCGGGCAGGACCGTGTAGCACTCCTTGTTGCCGACACCGAATCGATCCAGGAGGACTCCATCGTCCCGCACCGCGAGCGGTACGGCCCAGCCACTGGCGCCGGCTGGCCGGCGAAAGCACACCTTCGCTGGCTCGTTCCCGGACGGCTCAGAAGTGTCCTGAGCTGTCGCCGAGACGGAGAGCGCTAGCGAAAACAGGGCCGCAGCCAACACACGACAAAGACTCCCGGCCATCTGCACCTCCACCCCGAGCGCCTAACCTCTCGCGTCAGGTTGTCGATCATGGTGGGAGGCCTTCTTGCGCGCTTTGGTCGCAAGCTCCCTCAGGCGATCCTTCGCTTCTTTCGATGCTTCTACCTCGGCTTCTGCCTCGTCCTGTGCGGGCGCCAAGGCGTCGATTCGGGCGACCAACGCCTCGAGCTCCCAGGAGGGCAGAGCCAGTGGTGGTGAGCTCCACGTGCCGTCGGCCGTCTCCAGGACCAGACGGGGACCGGGCATCAGTCTGGCGCCCTCGAGCGACCAGCGCTCGATGCTGCGGCCACCCAGGCGGATCTCCGCAGCGCGCACCCGCAGGAGTCTGCTGCGGCCGAGCCAGAAGAGTGCTGCCAGCGCCGCGAGTAGCATCGCGACGAAACCTCCGAGAGCAGTTCGCTGTACGATCGGCGCTGTGACAACCGCGGTGGCCGCCTCCGAGACCTTGTCTGGCCAGGGCGCAGGCTCGACTGGGAGCGGCTTCGCGACGACACAGGACAACGGTGGCTCGGCGAGCAGGGCGCACGCCGGTGGGGCGGGTGCCACGGCAGGGGGAGGCTCGGGCGGTAGCGGGCTGAAGAGAATCGTCGAGCAATAGAGGATCGCCGCGGCCAGCCCGCCCATCGCCCAGCGGCGACCGGCGATGTAGCGCGGGGTCAGAGTCACATCGAATCCGCCCAGATCCCTTTTCATGGTCCATTCTACGACATTGCGGCGACGTCCGATCTGGGAACTGGAAGCAGATGAAGTCGTGGGTGAGAGCCGGCAGAAGAACATCATCTGGGTGCGGTGAGGGGTCGTGAGAGGGGCAGGTCTTGAATAGCAGTATCTACGCTCCTCAAAACTGGTGTTCGAGGGGGTAAGTAAGAGGGGTCAGGTCTTGAACAACAGTTTCTGTGCCCGGCATCCCTGCGACCCAGCCCATTGG
>PJEL010004089.1_pt1 | contig 12199 bp, 23 predicted proteins | sample 1853271 | NCBI WGS metagenome assembly PJEL01 (sample SAMN08108733, study PRJNA415343) | Invertebrate metagenome, whole genome shotgun sequencing project. | host: Globobulimina | place: Sweden: Gullmar Fjord | collected 2015-08 | reverse complement strand
CAAATTTTAATAACAAAAAATAATGGAATTATGATTAAATGTGGTTGTTTTTTTAATACTATTGACATATTTGAAAAGAAAGTAAGTGAAACACATAAAGATAATAAACATTTTTTAGAATATAATGGTTTAATTAATTTTGCTAATGAGATTAAAAAAATTAATTATAAGGAATAAATAAATTGACTACCATAGCATATAAAAACGGAATAATTGCATATGATTCTCTACAAACCTGTGGAGATACAATAACAGATAATAATGCAGATAAATGTGTTAAAAAAAATGAAGTTTTATTTTTTATAGGGGGAACACTTAACCATCGTAAAGAATTTATCAAGATTTATTTTACAGAAGAAAAAAAATGTAGTCAATATTTAAATTCATTAGCATATATTGTCAAAAATAATAAACTTTATGAATCTTTTATAGATGAAGATTTTACTATTTGGGAACATGAACTTGGTTTAAATAAACATTGGAGTTTTGGCTCAGGTAGTGACCATGCATTAACAGCTATGGATTTAGGGTTAAGTGCTAAGAATGCGGTTAAAATGGCAGCAAGAAGAGACCTTTGTACAGGGGGTAAAATAAAAACATATCATATATTTGAAAATAAATTTAATATTAAAACTACAAAAAAAGTTAAATCAACAAATACATCATGTTCAAAAGAAAAGTGTATCCATTCTTTTAGCGGCTTAGAAAAATATTATTGTCCTGTTTGTCTACATAATTATAATAAAAAAAATAATATTAAATAAAGGTTTATAATATATTCAGGATGGTGTATATAAAATTATAATATTATTTTAAGGAGTATTACAATGTATAATAAATTAATAGCTTTTGACCTTGACGGTGTTATAATTAATTCCTATCCACAGTTTAGAAAGTTATTTTTGAAATATTTTGATTTTGATATAACCCCACAAAAAACCTTTGATTTTAACATTCCAAAACATTTAGCTAATAAATTAGAAGTAAATAGACTATGGAGAAGTCATTTAGAAGAAATAACTTTAAACAGTAATATTATCCCCGATTCAATACTTGTTAATAGATTTTTAAAACATGGTAGACTTTTTTTTATTACGGCACGCCCTGAATCATGTATGGGCTACTTGAAAAAATATTTAAGGGGTAAACTAAGGCATGATCAATTTGACATTATTATGGATAATTCTGATGGTAAATTAGACACTATTAAAAAATATAAATTAAAATTCTTTGTTGATGATAGATTTTCAACATGTGTAAAAGTTTCACCTTATGTCGAAAATGTTTTTTTATTTAATCAAACATGGAATAGAAATCGTGAAATAATCCCAAAAAATATGACAAGAGTTTATAGTATGTGCGATGTTATTGACCTTTTTAATGGGCAAATGGCAATATATGGATAATAAAGATTTCAAAACCATAATTACAGATAAAAAATCTAACTATTGGGAAGGTGTTATTGAATATAAAAATAAACCAATTAGAAAAGTTAAATTTAGCAGTATATCCAATTTAATTGGAAGATGTAATTATAAATATAAAGAAATTGGTGATATTGCAGTTACATTGCAAGAAACTAAGATTGGAAAGGAAATTATATAAAGGAAAATAAAATGAAACAAGAAAAATTAAATGAAATATTAAAAAAACATAAACTATGGTTAAATAATAAAAAAGGTGGTGAAAGAGCTGATCTTAGAGGTGTTAATCTTGAAGATACTAATTTTGAAGATGCTAATCTTACAAATGTTAATTTTGAAGATGCTAATCTTACAAATGCTAATTTTACGAATGCTAATCTTACAAATGTTAATCTTAGAGGTATTAATCTTACAAATGCTAATCTTAGAGGTCTTAATCTTGAAGATGCTAATCTTACAAATGTTAATCTTAGATATGCTGATCTTACAAATGTTAATCTTAGATATGCTGATCTTACAAATGCTTATCTTGAAGGTGCTAATCTTATTGGTGTTAATCTTTATAGAGCTAATCTTTATGGTGCTAATCTTATTGGTGCTAATCTTAGATATGCTAATCTTTATAAGGCTAATCTTACAAATGCTGATCTTACAAATGCTAATCTTACAGATGTTAATCTTACAAATGTTAATCTTACAGATGCTGATCTTTCAAATGCTAATCTTACAAATGCAGCCATAAATGTTGGTAATAGAATATTTAAATTACAAAAGGAAAATTAAATGAATAAAAAATGTGATACTATATTAATAGAAATGGTTGGTAATAATAGTAAATTTACAAAAAAACTTCTTAAATGTTATAAAGATGGTTTTATATTACTTAAAAATATAAAAGTAATAGAAACTAATAAAGGAACTCTTAGATCAGCCTTGCTAAGAAGGTGGTTTTAATGGGTGGTAAGAAAATATATAGTTATAATGAAATTGTAGATATTTTAAAAAATATACCCATAACATTTTACCCTGCATTACTTCTTGAACTTATTGAAGTATCTTATAAAAGAAAAGTGTGGATAGATGGTGGTGCATCCAAGTTGGTTAAAAGAATTGAAAATAAAATTAAGAAAAATATATAATGAGTAATATATTAACACCACAATATAATAAAAGGCTATACCCGTTATATCACCATCCAGTACAACAACAACTTATTGATGATACATTTAATATCCCTATAAGATTTTGCATCATACCCCCTGGGAGAAGATGTTTAGAGGAAGGAACTATGATTGCAACTCCAAGTGGACCTATGCCTATTGAAAAATTAAAAGTTGGTGATGATGTAATTGGATTTAACGAAAATGGAGTTCCAGAATTAACAAAGATTATTAAAACTTGGAATAATGGAATTCAAGAAGTTGTTCCACTATTTAATCAAAGGAAAAAATATCTTTCTGCAACAAATAATCATAAATTATTTGGATGTCATGAAAGTTTTTTGGATAAAAGGGGGAAGGGAAAAGAAACTGAATATAGTAAATATAAAGTTAGAAAAGTCGAAACTATAGATCGTAGAATAAATATTAAAAGAAAATATTTATTTGATTTTATAAATGGTGGAAATATTAACATTGAAAATGCTTATATTCTTGGGGCTATTTTAGGTGGTGGTTGTACATCATCGGATAAAACATATGTTAATAAAAAAAATATAAAACATATTTTTTTTTCAACTGATAATAATATAATTCCAAAATATATTGCAAATAAATTAAATGGTGAATGTAGAAAAAATAAAGGTTCAAATTACACTTGGACAATAAGATGTAAATCCCCAATTTATGATTTACTTCCATATTATAAAGAATGGTGTTCCGGTAAGGTTGCAGGTGAAAAAAGAGCTAATTGGAATATAATTGATAATTGGAATAAAAAATCTTGTTTATCTTTTTTAGCTGGGATAATCGATACTGATAGTTCTATTTTTTACAAAAGTAAAACTCAATTATCAATTAATATAACTATGAAATCAAAAGAAATAATAGATACTTGTTCAAATATTATTTTTAAATATTTTCAAGAATACCCAAATAGACATATTGATAGTAGAAATATGGATATTTATGGAAATTATTATTCTTTGTCAATTACAAATAATTTATTATTTTTAAATATATATAATAGACTACTGCCTTATTTAAAAAAGAAAAATTATTTTGATGTAAAAAAATTAAAAATAAGAAATGTTTTACCTCATAAAATTACTTTTAGAAAGGGGAAAACATATAAAGTTGAAACATATGATATTACTGTTGAAAATAAAACAAATCTTTATTTTCTTCATAAGGGTGGAATAATAACATCTAATTCAGGAAAATCTGAGATAGTTGGGAAAAGGAGACTTATTGCAAGAGCTATACAAGGAGTTGATGCAATTAACCCAAGGTATTTTGTAGCAGCTCCAACAAGGGCTCAAGTTAAGGAAATATATTGGGCTGACCTAAAGATAATGAGTCAACCATGGCAAAACCCACATAGACCACCATCAGAGTCAAATCTAATTATATATTTGCAGGGAGATCGGGAAATCCACCTTATTGGTATGGATCGCCCATCAAGAATAGAGGGTCAACATTGGGATGGTGGTGTTCTTGATGAATATGGAAATATGAAAAAGGAAGTATGGGCGAATCATGTTAGACCTGCATTATCCACACCTGGCAGACCTGCTGCATGGTGTGATTTTGTCGGAGTCCCTGAAGGTAGAAATCATTATTATAATTTACATGAAGAAGCAAGGCAAATAATAAAAGAAAAAGGGGAAAAATCTGATTGGGGAATTTACCATTGGATAAGTGCTGATATCCTTTCAGCTAAGGAAATTGAAGATGCTAAAAGGGATTTAGACGACATAACTTATCGTCAGGAATACGAAGGGTCATTTGAATCTCATTTTGGAATGGTATATTATAGCTTTGATGAAAAGATTCATTGCAGAAGATTAGATTATTATGATTATGGAGATTTACATCTTTGTTTTGATTTTAATGTTTCCCCTGGTATTTGTATTGCTATTCAGGAATTTGAATTAAATGGTAGAACTGTTGATGGTATTGTTGGTGAAGTATATATACCAAAGGGTTCTAATACAATGCGTGTCACAAGAAAAGTTTTGGAAATGTATGGTAACCATGAAGGTGATGTTTATTTATATGGTGATGCAACAGGTGGCTCAAAACATTCATCACAAATAGGTGATAGAACAGATTGGGTAATTATTGAAGATCTTTTAAAACCTGCTTTTGGAAACAGATTAAAAAATAAGGTTGGAAGATCAAACCCCAGGGTAAAAGATAGAATCAATTCCCTAAATAGTAGGTTGCTAAACTCATTGGGAGAAGTGCATTTATATGTTGACCCAATTAAAGCAAAATATACAGTAAGGGATTTTTTAAATACATCAGTTTTAGAGGGGAGTGCTGGGGAAATAGATAAGTCAAGTAAAAATAGTGAATATAGCCATTGCACGGATGGGGTAGGCTACTGCATTTATAGGAGATTCCCTTTGAAACGTGGAGTTAGAGGAGTTGCAAAGCTTCTTGGATTCTAACAATAAAGGGAAAAGATGAAAAATAAATTAACTCAAATAGAATTAAAAAGACAATTAGTTTATAATATTTCAACTGGAAATTTTAGAAGAAAAGTTTCCAAAAGGAGAGGAAGATGGATTTTAAATTAAAACAGATAGCTCTTGATGATATAGATAGAGTCGAACTAAACGAAGAGACACAAGGTTATTATGGGGGTTCAGATGGGTTTTGGTACGATATAACAGATGGGGGGTATTTCAGAATAAAAGATGTGATTGATGATTCTAAGCAAATAAATGAAATACAAAATGCAATTGATCTTTTAAGAGATTTAGAAAGTTTATATGAACAATTGGTTCCAGAAATGTAAAGAGGAAAATAAATGGAATATTTAGAAAAGTTTTTCCCATTATTGATATTAGTATTATCTTTTATTTCATCATTTATTTATATTATTAATAAAGACATTTCTCATTTTCTTTATTGGTTTTTTGCTGGTGGGTTAACGTTTACAGTTACATTTTTAATGAAGTAGTTAGGGGGATTATGAAAATTACTAAAACAATTGAAGACATGAGATTTAAACAAAAATTATCTTTCATTAAAATTGGTGAAATTTTAAACGTTCACGAAAGCACTGTTCGTTTTTCATTTAATAAAAAATTTGGAAAAGAAGATTCTAAAATAACAAAAGGAAAAGGAAATGTTAGAATAAAAAATAATGTAATTGGTATCAAGAGAAATGATATTAAAATAAAACATGACCCATATTTAAAAATTACCAATCTTATTGATAATTTTATTAAGAATATGAAAAAAGGATATTTGTACGAAGAATCAGAAGTTAAAAAGGCATGTAGGGTTAATAACTCTAATGTAGAATATTGGGAAAGTGTTATTAATATGAAAGAATATATTCAATACCAGGGGGTCACTGAGAAGAATGTTATTTTATTTGGTTTGAAATCAGAATTAAAATGGGCATCTTCTAATGATGGAATAACAGGTTTTAGAAAAAAATAAAGGAGAAAAAATTATGGCTAAATCACGAGAAGAAATGAAAAGTAAACATGGCCCCAGTCAGGCGGAACAAGCTTTACGAGAAGATAATAAACGACTACATTCAGAATTAAAAAAGATTAGGAAACAAATGGGTAAAGATCAAATTCTTATTGATGAAATATCAGCAAGAGTTGAAAAAATTGGTCAATTACCTAAAATTAAACCAACACCAAGAATTATTCCAAAAAATAAAACTTATAGACGACCACTCGCAGCTGTACTAAATATAGCTGACCCACATCTTGAAGAAGTTGTTGACCCTATTGAAACGGAAGGTTTAGGGGAGTGGAACTTTGATAAATGGTTAAGAGCAACATGGGCTATTGTAAAAACCACAATTGATATTGTTGAAATTATGAGAGCAAAACATGATGTCAAAGAATTATATATTAATTGGTTGGGGGATATGGTAACAGGTGAAATACACCCCGATTGTTATTATACCAACCATTACTTCCTACCTGATGCATTAGTATACGGCCCTTGGTATTTTTCCCAAGCAGTCAGAGAGTTATCTTCACACTTTGACAATATATATAATACTTGTGTTGCAGGTAATCATGGTAGAATGGATATTAAAACACCTGCTAAAAAGAAAGTAGCGAGAAACTTTGACACTGCAATGTATCAAAATATCGCCGTACTAACAAAAGGTCTTGAAAATGTAGAGTGGAGAATACCAAGATCGCCAAAATGTGTCATCGAAATCAATGATTGGTATTTTATGCTTCAACATGGAGATCAGGTTGCTACTCATGGTGGAACATCACCTTATTATGGTATGAGTAGGCAAAAAAGTGCTGAAATTTCTAAAAGACTTGGAAGTAAAGTAAAGAATGTACAATCAAGATTAGAAAAAGGGTTATTATTTGATTATGATGTAAGAGGACATCTACATCAATTTGCTACAATAGAAGAGAGAACTTTACTCTGTCCAAGTATGATGGGACCAAATGAATTTAGTCTTTCAAAATCATTTTCACATTCCACAGCGGGTTCAAGATTATTCTTTGTAGATCAGGAACATGGAATGTCAGGCGATTGGAATATTCATTTATCAGATTTACCTAATGACCACAGATTCGAAAAACTTCCAAATTGGCACGGTCAACCAAATTTTAATGGGAAAGGTGAATAATTTTTAACATAATATTTAATTAAGGTTTATAATACAAATATGAAAGTAAATCTTAATTAAAAAGGAGTAAAAATGAGTGCTAATGCAGATAATTGGCGTGAAAAAAATTGTTTAAATTGTAAATATGGTTCGTACGGCCATGATGAAGATCATAGAATGGGTTGTGATAACTGTGGTGATTCTCACTATGAAAATAGATCGTCTGGGAATTATTTTAGGGGGTGGAGGCCAATTAAGGGAACAGTGGTAAAAGAATTATGTGAAGAATGTAAACGAGGCAAACCATGTCGGAAATTTGTAAGCAGTTGTAGTGATTATCCACGAAGTAAAACTTATAAATAAATTTAAAAAAATTAAAAAGGAGAAATAAAATGTCAAACAATGAAAGTGCAAGTGGTGGAATAGGTTTTTTTGGTCTATTAACAATTTTGTTTGTTGGTTTAAAATTGGGAAAAGTAATTACATGGTCTTGGGTTTGGGTTTTAAGTCCATTGTGGATTCCATTTTCTATTATTTTGGGAGCAGTTTCAATAATTGGAATATTATCCATTATAATTGGAATATTTAATTAAAAAAAGGAGAAAAAAATGATAGAAAGTTCAAAAGCAAATGAAATCGCAAAAGAGGCTGTTGAAGAATTTAATAGTATTAAAAAAAAAGAGTTTAAATTGGAATATATTTCAAAACTTAAGGATTTAGATAGGGCATCAAGAGTTCTTGCTAATATCCAAAGAGAAATAGATGATTTAAAACTTAAATTTGAATTTGAATTTAATTCAAATGAAAAATAATTTATACATTCCTCCTAATTTCATTATTAATTGGGAGGGGTGGACAACAGATATATATAGATTAAAAGCTAATGGGTGGGATATTAGTGCAAGAAAAGACCCTTGTAGTAGTATATTAACTTTAGCCATACACCATAAAAATACTAAACAAATTGGAATTTCAGAAAATTTACACTTTAATTACAATGATTATAATTATAATTATGATCTCCCACCTAATATTAGAGTTGAAATGCATTTCAATCAAAGGAATATGATGGAAAGTTATTACCATCAACGAATTACCCCAGATGTTTTATTTCACCCTATTGATGTAAATCCTGAAATTAGGGAAATTAAAACATATACATTTAATGAAATGGTTGCTGAGATTCCTTTTAAAAATGTTGATATGAAACCAAAAGAAATATATTTACACCAAGCTTCAATGAATGAAATATTGGATATCGCACTTTCTAAACAAGAACCTAAACAAAAAGAAATTAGAAATAGAATGTTAAATGAAAAATATACAATACATTCTAAATTAGAAGCAGAGCTTAGACTGGTAAAATAAATTATGAAAAGCCCTAATGTCAATATGGAAATGAAACCAGTGGAAGATATTTCAATGAGTGATGTTGTTGAATATTTAAATTGTGTTTTAGAAAATTATGGGCCACCTTGTGATTGGTGTGTAAATTTTGGTAATTACTGTAAAAGAAAATATAAACCAAGGTGTTATTCATTAGAATATGGACCATATGAATATTGGACTATGCGAAAATTTTGTAAAGATTTTGATGAAAATAGTAATATTAATATTGGTGATTTTAATAAAGATATAGAAAGGAAAGTTAAAAATAGTTTAGATTGTTTAAACCAAACATATTGTAAATAAGGAATAAAATGACAGATAAAGAAAAAATTAAAAAAGCTATAGAAATTATAGTTCAATACGGTGGTATTGATGAGTCACACCATAAAGATTGGGTATTAGATCAAACGGTTCGTATTCTTGCAGGTAGTGAATATGAAGAAATAGTTAGATGTGCGAAATATGGGGAAGATGGTCCAGAAACATATAGTTGGGAAATTGGAATAGCTCCATAATTAGAAAATAACAAGGGATAAAATGACAAGTGAACGAAAAAATTGGGATAATTACTTTTTAGACATTGCGGTTAATATTTCAAGTAGAACTACATGTATGCGTCAATCGGTCGGGGCAGTTATTGTTATGAATAAAAGAATATTATCCACAGGATACAATGGGGCCCCTTCAGGCATCAAACACTGTAATGAAGTAGGTTGTATAAGGAAAAAAATGAACGTTCCATCTGGAGAAAGAGCGGAGCTCTGTATGGGAATTCATGGAGAACAAAATGCGATACTCCAAGCAGCATATTATGGAGTAAGTATAAAAGATTCTATTTTATATTGTACACACTCACCTTGTTTAATATGTGCAAAGATGATTATCAATGCTGGAATTACTAAAATAATATATTTAAAATATTATAATGATAAGCTGTCATTTAAAATGTTAAATGAAGCTGGAATAAAAACTACTCATTATATAAGGTAGTATTATGAAACTTGATATAGAAGAAATCATAAAAATTCAAAAAACACTTGATGAAATAAATAAAGTGGAATTAGACGAAATTGAATTTTATGAAAATGGAAAGAAACTTAATATATCTAAAGAATATATTAAAGACTGGAAATATACAGGTCTTGATAATAAAAATTTTATACTAACTGGATGCTATAAATTTGGGTTTACTGGAATGGAAGATGAATAAAATGAATTTTAAGAAATATCTTTATTGTCCTAATTGTGGTTGGTATTGGATTTCTACAATTATTTGTAATTGCGATATAGAATGTTTAAATTGTAAAACTACTCTTTTTGATGGTAATATTGAAATTATTACTAAAGTAGAATACGAAGAACTTAAACAAAGGGAAATAAAATGAATTTTAAAAATGTTTTTATTAATGCTATGGATATTCAAGATGCTTGGCATCAATGTATTAATAGTATATTAGAAAATGGAAGAAAATATAAAATTCAACAAGGTTCATATGTAGGGCAAACAAGACTTCAATTTGATAATATTACAATTTATATTAAGAATCCTTATATGGAACCATATGATTTAATGTTACCTCAAATACCACCGCACTTTAATATTCCTAATCCTGTTGAAAACGGATATGTTGAACAGTATTTACCTTATCTTATAACAGGAGAGATTAAAAAGGGGGAATCTTATACCTATGGAAGTAGGTTGAATGAAATGCTATATGTCACACCATTAGGTCAAAAAATTAAATGGACTGAAGAAGGTCAAATAAACTATTTTATAAGATTATTAAGAAAAACCCCTAATACAAATCAAGCAATATTACAGGTTGCTCAACCTTCAGATTGTTTACTTGATGATTCACCATGTTTGAGGCATATCGACATAAGGATTGAAAATAACCAGTTAATATTTTACCCTTACTTTCGTAGTTGGGACCTTTGGGGTGGGATGCCTGCTAATCTTGCAGGTATTGCAGTTCTTCAAAAATACATGTCTGATGAAATAGGTGTGGAAAGTGGGCCTATATGTGCAAGTTCAAAAGGGTTGCACATATACGGGTATGTTGAAAAACTTGCTAAATTAAGAGTAGGGAAATAAAAGGGAATTAAAGATTATGAAGTATTACGGAATACAAACCCCTAAGCAGGGTCATCAAGATTCTTACATATATTGGATAACCCATAGTTCTCACGAGTCTTGGATGTTATTTTTTCAAATATCTGGGAACCCAATTAAATTTACTATTAGTGAAGCTATAAAAGCTTATAAATCTATAGGTTATAAATGTATTGAATTACATGTAACAATAGTAAATAACGATAATAATAATTAATTTAAACATAATTTTCCATAAATGTTTATAATATAATTAAGGAATAAATTATAAAAAGGAAAATAATAATGGAAAAACAATATTTGTATACAGATAATTATATTGTTGGGTTAAAAAGATACAGAATTACAAGACAAACAAAAAGCAATTTTTGGATTTATATTAATGAAAAATGTGAGAATAAAATATCTAAGAAAAAAATGTCTGTTGGAAAAGGTTTTCATATAACAATCTTTAAAATAGAAACCCCAGAACTCAAAAAAAGATATTTAAAACAAATAAAATATAATTTATATTTAAAGAAATTAGAAAAACTTAAAGAAAATGATAATGAAGAAACGTGGGATTTTATATTAAATTATATAAATGAATAAAATGAATAAAATGAATAAAATGAATAAAATGAATAAAATGAATAAAATGAAACAAGAAGAATTGAATGAAATATTAAAAAAACATGAATTATGGTTAGACGATAAAGAAGGCGGTAAATGTGCTAATCTTGCTAATGTTAATCTTGAAGATGCTAATCTTGAAGATGCTAATCTTGAAGATGCTAATCTTGAAGATGTTAATCTTACAAATGGTAACCTTACAAATACCAATCTTAAATATGCTAATCTTTATAATGCTAATCTTGAAGATGCTAATCTTGAAGATGCTAACCTTTATAATACTAATCTTGAAAATGCTGATCTTAGAGGTTCTAATCTTTTAAATGCTAATCTTTTAAATGCTAATCTTTTAAATGCTAATCTTTATAAGGCTAATCTTGAAGGTGCTAATCTTTATAGTTCTAATCTTGAAGGTGCTGGTCTTGAAGATTCTAATTTAGATAATAATAAAATAAAAAAAGTTAAAAATGAGGGAATAAAAATGACACCAGAAGAATTGAATAAAATATTAAAAAAACATAAACTATGGTTAGGTAATAAAAAATATGGTGAAAGAGCTAATCTTGCTAATGTTAATCTTGCTAATGTTAATCTTGAAGGTGCTAATCTTTTAAATGCTAATCTTAGAAATGCTAATTTTAATGGTGCTAATCTTAGATATGTTGATCTTGAAGGTGCTGATCTTAGAGGTGCTAATCTTTATAATGCCAATCTTGAAGATGTTAATCTTACAAATGGTAACCTTACAAATACTAATCTTGAAGATGCTAACCTTTATAATGCTAATCTTGAAGGTGCTAATCTTACAAATGGTAACCTTACAAATACCAATCTTAAATATGCTAATCTTGAAGATGCTAACCTTTATAATGCTAATCTTGAAGGTGCT
>PJEL010004088.1_pt1 | contig 12201 bp, 11 predicted proteins | sample 1853271 | NCBI WGS metagenome assembly PJEL01 (sample SAMN08108733, study PRJNA415343) | Invertebrate metagenome, whole genome shotgun sequencing project. | host: Globobulimina | place: Sweden: Gullmar Fjord | collected 2015-08 | reverse complement strand
TTTTGATTGGAATATTTTGAGTATAAAACCATTTTGTTGACTATAAATGCTACTAAAATTTATTCATCAAGTGATTTTTTAAAAAAATAAGGGGGCTTCTATTCAGTTACATTATTTCTTTCTTTATATTATTTTTACGTTTTATATCTTTTAATAATTCTTGTTGTTTCAATATTAATTCCTCATTTTTTATATAGCCTTTTAGTTTTTTATAAAATTCATTACAAAATTCCGTTGTTTTATTTGATAAAATAACTTCCTTATTTTTTAAAGATTCTAATTCTAGTTTAGCATTTAAAATTAACTTTATATCAATAAGATTTTCAAAATTAAAAATAAATTGTTCGCAATCAAGTATTTTTCCTTTTGTTTCTTCTAATAGTTTTATATTTTTTCCATGCTCTTTTATAATTTCTTTTGCTTTTTCTATATTTATATTATTAGAAAATAAATCATAAATGATAGAATCATTTATAGATTGTTTACAATAAGGACAACAAAATTTAATTTTAAACCATTCTATTAAGCAAGATTTATGTATATGAAATTTACAATCATCATTATGTTTAAAATAAAATAAATCATTATGATTATGATTATGATTATCGTTATGATTATGATCACATTCCTTTTTTGCTTCTTTACAAATTAAGCAAGATTCATCTTTTTTATTATTTTTATTTTTTAATTCTTCTAAATATGTTTTAATTCTTAAAGCTTTAATATTATAAGCATTTTGTAATTCTTTTTTAAATGAATTATATTTTGAAATATTCTCATTCAGCTGATTATTATTTGGCAAATTAGATTTTTCTTTTTCTATAATAACTTCAATTGTTTGTTTATATTCATCATTCTGCTTTTGTATTGTTTTTAATTTATTTTGAGAATAATTATGAGATTCATTTATCAGACTATTTTGTTGATATTGTATTATAGCATCTTTTGAAGTTTCAAAAATATTATTTTTATTTAAATTAGTACAATTCACTATTAAAAATAAATTTATAATAAATGGATATATTATATTAATGTTATGTTTATATATTTTCATGATTAAATCCAATTAATTTTTTATTATATTTTAAAAAAGTTAGATTTAGATAAAGATAATACAATTTTTATTAAAATCCAAATAAATAAAAAGTATTACAATTTATTAGCAAATTACAATTATAAAATATTCAATCTTCATATTTCATTAAATAAAATATTTTTTTATTTCGATCAAAACGTAATATTGTAGATTTAGAATAATCGTGGAGATAAGTTTTTAAAAGATTGCCTTTAATATCCCAAATTTTAATAGAATCAATTTGTAAAGTTGCAATAAAATCATTAGAATCATCCATAAAAATAAAATCAAATATATAATTTGTATTTAAACGAATAATATCTTTTGTTTTAATATTTAATAAGGTCAACTTATCTGACATTATAAAAGCAATAATTTTCCCATTATTACTAAGTTCAAAAAAACTTGATAAAGGTTCATTACTTTTAATTAATAATTCAAATTTTTCATTATTAATATCCCATAAATTTAAAGAAGTAGGTAAAGAATAAACTATATTTTCTTTTTTATCATCAAAAAGTAATGATGCATCATATAAAAATCCATCATGATTTTCTTTAAATGATTTTATAAAAGAGATTTTTGGTTCTAAATTATAATTAAAAGAAAATAAATTAATTTTACCTTCTTTGCTTATCGTAGCTAATCTTTTACCATCTTTACTAAAATTTAAATCTTTACATTTATAATCTTTATCTATTTTAGTAGAAACTTTTTTTTTATTTATTAAATCATATATTATTATTTCATGTTTTATAGGATAAACAATAATTTTATTTATTGGATGCATAATATAATTTATAGGCCTTTTTCCATATATTTCATTAATTGGAAAATAATTAAATAAATCTAATAGTGTTTCTTTCGAGTATTTACTTATTTCTCTACAAGTTTTCCGATTCTGTGGAACAAATTTTAGTCCATTTGATTTAATAATACAAGCTTTTTTTTCATTAATAATACTGATATCAGAATAAAAAAAATCTGGATGATAATTATAAATCAATTGAATTAAACTTTTAGGAAAGATTTTATTTTTTTCTAACGATTTTTTTATATAGCCATCTATAATTAAATGACCTTTTTTTAACATATCTTTATTTCTATGATTAGAACAATTTAAAAGTATATAATTTATTATAATTATCAATAAAATATTTTTTAAATGCATATCTTTTAATTTAAATTAGATATTTATAACTGAGCCTGTTCCAATATTATAAGTCTTATTTATAAATCTTTCTTCAAATAATTTTAAAGCTTTTTTTCCTGAACAATGACATGGAACAACGTTTTTTATATTCAACATATTAAAATTATCAATAATGTGAATGATATTTTTTTCAAAACTTCTAGTTAAATGAAAACCACCAATTACACAATAAATTTCTTCTTTAAATTCTTTTTTTATATTTTCTAAAATCTTAATAATTCCAGGATGTGCACAGCCAGTTATTATTATTAAACCTTTAGGACTTTGTATTATTAAAGATTGTTCATATACTGAAAAAAATTCTTTCAAAACAAGAGAAGACCCTTTTAATACTATTAAAGAAAAATTTTTACAAATTTGTCTAATATTTCGAGTTTTAATTAATACTCTATTTAAAGGGATTTGATTTAGTAAATTTTTATTAAACTTAAATGGAATATATATCAAACACTTATCATTTAGTTTTTTAACAACCTCTGTAAAGCCTGATGTATGATCCCAATGTTGATGTGAAAAAATTAAATGTGTTATTGAATTTAAGTTTATTTTTAGCTTTTGGATATTATAAAAAAAGGCTTCTTTATTCCCTCCAATATCAAATAATATTTTCTTATCTCTATCTTCTATTAAGCAAGAAAAACCAAATCCATGTTTTAATCCTTTAATAGCTAAACTATTTTCATATATAAATGTTATTTTCAATTGATTATAGTATTAATTAGCAAATTATAAAAAGATACAGAAATAAATTGTTGATATTAGATAATATACTAATCGTAGATGAAATATATCTAAAACCATTTGATTTCAAAGAGTAATGACCGATTATCAGATATTCTTCAATTGGAAGCAGTATAAAAATCAATTTTTAATATATCTAAAATAAAATTAATATCTTAAAAATTAATAAATTAGAATATTAAAAAATTATTTTTCGGATTTGAAATATTTACATAAATAACAAAAAATGTTACTTTTAATTTCTTTTTTTGGTTTTAAACGTAAAGTTTTAGTATTTGTAATGACAATAACATCTTTCTCTTCATATTCTTCAATATTATTATTAAATGTTTGTTTATCAATGACTATTATATTTTTAGCATTATTTACAGATTTTAAAAGTATATCTTCAATATTTTCTTCTTCATTTTTTGATTTTTCATTAATTAAATCTTCAGTGTTTTGTTTTTTATGATCAGTATTTTTAATAATATTTCTTTTTTTCTTTATTTTCTTTATTTTGTTAGATGAATCTATACTTTCATTTAATATTATATGATGTTTCGTTGGCTTATTTAATATTTTTCTCCTTTTTTTCTTTTTTTTAATGTTTGGTTCACATATGAAAGTAAGAGATTCATCTTGCATTTCCTTTTTATATGAAGATGCTTTTTGGCATCCTATCAATAATATGATAGTAGATAAAAATATATATTTTAATTTCATAAGAATTATATTATCTAACTTTTGAATGGGTATTTTTAGAATCTTTGTTTGAAGATTTAATCTTATTATAATTATCTAATTCTTTAATTTTTGGTTTTTTAGAATAACAACAACAAAGACATTTACATAAGCATAAATAACAAAATATATATTTACAACATCTACTTATACAGTTACCTTTTTTTGATTCATTATCATTTTTATTAAGAAATTGTTCAGTTGCACCATCATTTTGTTTAATTTTAGCATTTGTATATACGGCATCATTCATATCAGCATCTTTTTCTTCTTCTATGTTTTCATCTTCATTATTCATAATATGTAGAATCTTTTGATCATATTCTAATTCTGGTTCTTTAATATTATTTATATTTTCTTGTAATTCAATAATATCTTTTGATTCACCATCGATAGTATTATAATCTGATTTATTAGTCACGATAATTGGTTCATCTTTTTGTTTAACATTCAAATTTATATTTGACTTGGAATTTATATTAGAAGTTGGATTTGATTTAGGCTTAACTTTAGATAATTCATCAATCTTTTTTTCATCATTTGTTAACTCTGTTTTATTATTTAAATTTTGCTGGATATCTTGTTTATTATTTTCCTGAGTTTTTATTACATTTTGTTCTTTATTTTTATTATCAGCTATTTCTAAATTTTGTTGTTCAGATTGCATCTCATTTTTAAATTTATTAATCTGACAAGAACTTGAAATTATAATTATTGAAAATTTTAAAATCGATAAATTAAATATTTTTTTCATTTTTATTAGTATTAAATTAAACATACGCAAGTATAATATAAATAAATTCAATACTAAAATTAATTATTGATTAAAATATATTGATTATAATATAATAAATGAAGATTCATTTAAATTTATTATTTATATATAATAAATTAGATGAATCAAATTTAATTTTTAATCTAAAATCTCAATTTCTTGAATAATAATTTCAAATCACAATTAAGAAATGTATCTTTAACTTATTAAAGAAAAAAAAATAAAATAATGATTTATACCATTACAGCAGCTTTACCTTATGCAAATGGACCTATTCATATTGGACATTTAGCAGGAGTATATGTTCCAGCTGATATTTATTCAAGATATTTAAAATTAAAAGGAGAAAAGGTTCTATTTATTTGTGGTTCTGATGAACATGGTGTACCTATTACTATAAGAGCAAAAAAAGAAGGTATTACTCCTCAACAGATTGTAGATAAATATCATGAAATGAATAAAAAATCTTTTGAAGACTTTGGTATACAATTTGACGTTTTTTCTAGAACATCTGCTAAAATTCATCATGAAACTGCTTCTGAATTTTTTAAGTATTTATATGATAAAGATATTTTTGAAGTTCATGAATCAGAACAATATTATGATGAAAAAGAAAAAACCTTTTTAGCTGATAGGTATATAGTAGGAACTTGTCCAAAATGTGAATATAATAATGCATATGGAGATCAATGTGAAAAATGTGGCACAACTTTAAGTCCTTCTGAGTTAAAAAAACCTAAATCTGCTATTAGTGGTGGAAAACCCATTTTGAAAAAAACTAAACATTGGTATCTTCCTCTAAATAAATATCAAAAGCAACTTGAAAAATGGATTTTAAAAGAACATAAAGAAGATTGGAAAACAAACGTTTATGGACAATGTAAATCATGGTTAGATGATGGATTAAAACCAAGAGCTGTTACAAGAGATCTTGATTGGGGAGTTCCAGTTCCTCTTAAAGAAGCTAAAAATAAAGTTTTATATGTTTGGTTTGATGCTCCAATTGGTTATATATCTGCAACTAAAGAATGGGCTTTAGAAAATAATGAGGATTGGAAGCAATATTGGCAAAAGGATAAAACAAATCTTATTCATTTTGTTGGAAAAGATAATATTGTTTTTCATTGTATTATCTTTCCTGCTATGTTAATGGCTCATGGCGATTATACTTTGCCTGTAAATGTTCCTGCTAATGAATTTATGAATCTTGAAGGTAAAAAAATATCTACTTCAAGAGATTGGGCTGTATGGCTTCCTGATTTTTTAAAAGATTATCCTGGTAAACAAGATATTTTAAGATATGTTTTATGTGCTAATGCTCCAGAAACTAAAGATAGTGACTTTACTTGGGCTGATTTCAAAACTAGGAATAATAGTGAGTTAGTTGCAATTGTTGGTAATTTTGTTAATAGAGTTATTGTTTTAACTCATAAATATTTTGATGATATTGTTCCTCAAAGAAATGAATTATTAGAAATTGATAATAATGTTATTAATGAATTAAAATCAATTCCACAGAAAATTGAATCAGCTTTAGATAAATATAAATTTAGAGAAGGTTTGAGTTATTGGCTTGAAATAGCTAGAATTGGGAATAAATATCTTGCTGAAACTGAACCTTGGAAAATTAAAGATGATGAAAAAAAAGTTCAGACAATTATAAATATTTCTCTTCAAATGGTTGCCAATCTTTATATTGTTTCAAAGATATTTATGCCTTTTACTTCAGAAAAATTAAGAAAGATTTTAGATATTGAAAATTTTGATTGGAAAAATATTGGATCTATTGATATTTTAAAAGATGGACATAAAATTAATAAAGCTGAATTGTTATTTGAGAAAATAGAGTAAATTTATTTTATATTTTAATAAATAAATGGAATAAACTATATTGCATTAAATTTTAAATACTATGATACTAAATAATATTGAAAATCCTATTTTGAAAGATATTTTATATTGGGCAGATAATTATCCAAATAAAATAGCTATTTATTATGGTAAAGAAACTATAACATATAAAGAGCTCATTGAAATTGCAAAAAACTTTTGTGTAAAAATGAAAGAAAGTAAAATGGGCCCAACTGCATTTTATGGAGATAGAGATCCTGATATGATAGCTACTTATTTGGCAAGTTGGATGTTAGGTAGACCGTTCATTGCTTTAGATATTCAGTACCCATTTGAAAGAAATAAATTAATATTACAAGAAAGTTTTACAACGCACATTGTATCAAATGAAGATATTAGTGAAAAAATAAGTTTTTCGAAATCTTTGTATAGAGAAGATCTAGAATTTTCATGTCTATATAAAAATAAGGAATCTAAAATTGCTTATTTATCATACTCATTAAATTCTATAAGTAATAGCAAAATACATACTAATTCTATTGACGGTTTATATGAATTGATAAAATGGGCTAGAAAAAATTATTCTGATGCTGAATTAGATTGTGTTTTGGCTTCTACAACGGTAAATTCAGATTTATCAATGTTTGAAATATTTGTTCCGCTTTCTTCTGGAAAAAGTATATTCTTAATTCACAGTATATTTAATTTAATAGATTATAATTTTGATTTTTCAAAAATATCTCTTATAAATACTTGTCCTTCTTATATTGAAAAATTATTAGAAGAATATGCTATGCCCGAAAATGTTATGACTGTAAATGTAGCAGGCGGCAATTTAACTGAAGAAGTAGTTGAAGATATTTATGATAGCAGTAGTTCTATAAAAAAAGTATATAATATTTGGGGTTATGAAAACAAGAATTTTTCTACTAGATATTTATGTCCTATAGAAGAAGAATATCCATTTGAATATTCAGAGTTAATTCCATTAGGTAAAGGTATTGAAAAAACAAAAATTTATATTTTAGATGAAAATAATAATAAGCTATCTAACAATAAAGAAGGTGAAATCTGCGTGTATGATCCTAATATAAATAATGACCTTTCCGATCTATCCTCTTTTATTGAAAAAACTATTGAAATAGATAATGAAAAAATTTATAAAACAGGAAATATCGGTTCAATTGATAATAATGGTAATTTGCATTTTAAGAATCGTTTAGATAGTAAAATTAAAATCAAAGGATATCTAATAGACACAGAAGAAATAGAAGCCCAAATATTAAGATTAGATAATGTTATAGAAGCCATAGTAATAAAAATTGAAATAGAAGGAATTACAAAGTTAGCTGCATGTATAAATATTTTTAGAATAAAAAAATCTAAAAAAAGAATTTTAAAAGAATCATTAAAAAAGAATACTTCAGCAGATTATAATGCAGATTCAAAAATAAAAAAACTAGTTCGTATCTTCAAGGATAAATTATCTAAAATATTACCTCATTATATGCTGCCTGAAATATGGCATATCTCAGAAATTAAACTAGCAAGAAATACTAATAATGAAATATGCAAGGAAACTTTGGAGAAAGAAGTGCTATTGCAAATACAGCAAAATGAAGAAAAGCTTTTAGAAGAGTTTTTTGAAAAATTTGAAGAAGTGTTTTTACAAAATTAGAAATTTGCGTAACGGAAGAATATCTGATAATCGGTCATTACTCTTTGAAATCAAATGGTTTCAGATACATTTCATCTACGATTAGTATATATATTAATTCATCATCTTGAAGTATCATTATAAATTTTTTTTTAGTCTTCATATTTTACCATTAAAAATAAATTATATTTTCTTTTAAAAAAAAACTTTTTTAATGTATATTTCTATTAACTTTAAATCATCAAGAGGATTTAGAATTTAAATTTAAATTTATAAATAGTTAATTACCATTCCTCTTGCAGAATTTTCATTACTCTATATACTTTTATGTAATATGTTATTTAATAAATATTTAAAAAATAAAAATAAAAACTTAAATCTCCTTTTTAAATTTTCTTTTTTTCTTTTGTTAATTGTTTTAAATAATAAAATCCAAGCAAAAGATTTTAATATAAAAAATTTTAATGCTATAAATAAAAAAGAGGGAAATAATAAACAAGATGAAAAAAAAGAAAAAGAGAAAGAGCAAGAGAAAGAAAAGAAAAAAGAAGAAGAAAATAATAATGATAATAATGAGAAAAAAGAACAAGAAAAAAATGATGATGAAAAAGAAAAAAAGAATAATGAGAAAAAGAAAGATGATGATGATGATTATGAAGAACCGCAACCAGATCCTGAGAATGATGATATAGATCAAAAAGCTAAAAGTAATGCATATAGTAATGAGAATAAAAAAGCAGTTGAAAATAAAGAAAAAATTTTAGATCAAAAAGATAAAAAAATAAATCTAACAAAGGCAAAGAATTATCTATTGTTCGATGAAAAGATAAAAGAAGAAAAACTAAAACAAATAAAATTAAATTTAGAAAAAGAATTAATTAAAAATTCATCAAATAAAGAAATTTTGTATTTTTTTGCAATTGTAAATGCTAGATTAGCAATCATAAATTTAGGCATTGGGGATGATGGAATAGCTTTTTCAAAATTAGCTATTATTAATTTTAAAAAAATAATCAAATTATCTTCCAATAATATTGAATTAATAAAAATATGTAAAGCAAATATAGATGAGCTTTATAAATTATATATAGACAGAGGATTAAAATATTTTAAAAAAGGATATAATAATAGAGCAAAACAAAATTTTGAGAATGCTGGATATATGAAACCTAATTCTTTAGCAACCTATTTATATTTATCTTCTATTTTTTTAATGCAAGAAAAGTATGAAGATGCTTTAGATGAACTATCCATATATCATAAATTAGGAGGTCAAGATGCAGCTTATTATTATGCAATGGCTATAATTCTTGATAAACAGGCTAAATATGAAAATGCTATAGATATAATTAATCAAGGTCTAAAAATACATTCTTTTAATGATGGATTAATTCAAAGAAGATTTAAAATTTTAAAAAAATTAGATTTATTAAATGATTATGATAAAAGAATTAAAAAAGCTAATCTTAATAAAGGAGCTAAATATTATCAATTAGCAACCTTTTATAAATTTGTTGGTAAACAAGAAAAAGTAAAATCCTTTTTCCAAAAAGCAGCGAGATTTTCACCAAATCAATTTGAAACACAATTTGCAATTGGAGTTTATTATTACAATAAAGCAGCTGAATTATCAGATAAAATATTTGATGAAAGTTTTTTAGGAATAAAAAAAGATGAAAAAAAAATAATTGAAAATAAAACAAAAATTAAAAAAAAAAGAAAAAAGAAAAAAATTTCTCCCGAGACTCAAATAAAACGATATCTAGGTTATGCAAAAAAAAGGTTTACATTAGCAAACAAATTAAAATATAATCAAAAGATTATAATTGATAAAATAAAATATATAGAACAATACTTGGGAAAAGAGAAAAAAAATATTAAAAAGAAGAAATAGTAATTTTAAAAATAAAAAAGTATATATATGGCTAAAAAAAAATATACAACAGGTCAACATGGAGCAAAAAAAGATGAACAAAAGCGTCTTTCCAAAAAATATAAAACTGAAGTAACTGGAAAATCTCATGAATCTGAACATACAGTAGGATTTAAGCCATTAAATAAATCTAATGAAAAAAGAGGCAATTCCAAACGTATGCGCAAATTAGAAAATGAAGCTCCAGCTTATCAAGAAGAAAAAAAATCTCATAGATCTCATATTGGTACAGGTAATAGAAATAAAAAAGATGATTCAGGTTTTAATTCTAAAACTTATAGAGAAACTCAAAGGAAATTAATAGAAAAAGACGATGTAAGTAGTGCAGTACAAATAAATCAATTAGGATATGCTTTTCTAAAAGGTTTTCAAAATAAAGATGAAAAAGCCTCTAAAAAAGCTTCTGATGATTCATATAAAAATATGATAGAAAAAATGGATAAGCTTACTTATGCTGAAGGAGAAGATGAAATTGATATTAATATCCCTCCTATTCAAAAAGCGGAAATGTATTTGGCAAGAATAGCTGCAAGAACTGGGAAATGGCCAACTGCAGAAGAAATTGAAGCTGTAAAAAAGAAATTTGGAATCAAATAATTAATAAGTTTTGTTAATAGAATTTAACTTTCCATAAAGCTAGTTTTTTGAATAAAAAATTTAATTTTGCAATACTCCCGAAATGTTAAATATTGTAATTTAAATATCTTCCTAATTTTTTATTACATATTATTATAATTAGATATATTGTCCTCTCTTCTTTTAACTAAACAACAAAAAGAATTGAAAATTCCACTAAAACAATTTAATTTATCAGAAATATATCCTTTAACTCTAAACCAAAATGGTAAAACACAACATCCACAGCATTTACTAAATCCAGGGCTATTTAAATCTTTTTTTCGACAACAAATTAAATCAACAATTTTATCTTCTTTATGAACAGGTTCTAAAGGTTCAAAATAATTAAAAGTTGGGCTATTTTTACATATAGTATTACAACAATTTTTTAAAAGTTTATTGGATGGATCCACATATTTCAAGATAACTGGCAAAATTACAAGAAAGAAAAAAATAGGATACAAATTATAAACTATAGACCATGGGCCTGAATAAACATATTTTTTACAATCTAAATTAGAATCATAGCAAGAATTAAAATTATTAAATTTTGTACAATTATTATCTTTATCACAACCTTTGTAATAAATTTCTTTATTTTGTTCTGCTTTTAAATAAAAAAAGGGTTCTAATCCCATTGCCAATAAAAAAAACAAAAATCCATAACATCGCCTAACATTTATAGGACGAATCCTGCAGCAAAAGTAGGTCTTTTCTTGTTCTAATTTTTTATATTTTATTTGTTTTAAAAGTTGTTTTTGATGTTTTTCAGGTAAATTATTCCAAACAGGCAATTCATAATGCTTTATACTAGGACTTTCTATAACTATACGTTTAATTTCATCAAAAATTTTATCTAGTTTTAATTTATTATTACATTTAAATAGAAAATCTTCATAGCTCCCTTTTTTTAAAGATACTTTAGTTGGTTTAAATCTAAAATTTATTAAATCATCAAATTCATTATCTTCTGATTCTTTTTGAGTTAGCATTCCTTCATCTTTCTCTTCTATGAATTCAATATTTTTTTCTTCTTTCTGAAATTCTATATGATCCATTAAATCAATGCATTGCTCCATATTTTTTTTGATATTATTTTTGAAACAACCTACTATAATCTGAAAGCTCAAAAATATATATAAATAATTCAATTTACATATGTTTAATTTTTTTAATTTATGTGGTATCATATTATTTTATTTAATTCTATTATTTATAATTTTGATTTATTTTATTAATTATTAATAATTTTGCAATATATACTACTCGTATATGAAGATGCGGAAAAAGACCGTTGATACTCAATGAGTTACGATCAATTATCAGTATATCTTCAAATGGAATGAGTATATAATCTATATCTCATGCTAAAATAATAAAAAAATATATAAGTTTAAAAAAATAAATTATTAATAGTGTTTTTATTATTTTTTACTTTTTTTGAAAATAATCCTTTAATATCTGTACTATTTCTACTTGAAGATGTAAGAAAAATTGATCATAACTTATTGAGTATCCTTTAGATTTAAGGCATATAAAAATATGGGGAAGTTTAGCTAACTTTCCCATGCTTTCTCAAACAACTTTTTTGAAGTTTAAGAGGAGCAAAGATAAA
>PJEL010004087.1_pt1 | contig 12202 bp, 10 predicted proteins | sample 1853271 | NCBI WGS metagenome assembly PJEL01 (sample SAMN08108733, study PRJNA415343) | Invertebrate metagenome, whole genome shotgun sequencing project. | host: Globobulimina | place: Sweden: Gullmar Fjord | collected 2015-08 | reverse complement strand
GCTATTCCTTCCGGCAAGTCTACCCTGCTGAATTTATCATAAATATTGATCCTGCCTATATGTTTCCCGTCGATCCCCGCTTCGTTGGCGATAGCGCCGACAATGCCGCCGGGATTTACGCCGTGGTTGCGTCCCGTTTCTATGCGATAGCGTTCCATCCCGCTTTCAAGCTCGCTTTTAGAAAATATTTTTCGGGGCTCATCTTCCATTTTGAACTTTGTTTTTTTCAGGTTGTCCGTTAGCAGCAGGGGATTGCTTTTTTGTGCCATCTTGGCGAGAGCGGCAGCGATGTCCAGTTCCGGCACCTCGTGTTCCTGGTGATATTCTTCCATCATCCGGCGAAAAAAGCTCAACTTTTCAATTGTCGGCGCGTCAACTTTCAGGATATGTGTCTCGTGGATCAGATTTGCTCCTTCGAGAACAAACTCTGTACCGTAACTATTTCCAGCAATGAGATCAATTTCAGCCCCGGGCCACAGTTCACTGATCTTGCTTATCATAGGCGTCTTGAGAATAAAATTGCCAAGCCCAGTATAAGCTGAGACCAGAACCCTCATGCAACAGTCTCACAAGATGTTATATATTCTTCGATTGCATCCGGCACAGGTTTACTGCCAAAGAAATATTTTGGATCAATCGTTCGTTTCTGGCCAATTTCTTCCTGATAAATATTATTGATATTCTCCATATCTTCTTCTTTTATCAGCCGTGCAAAACCGTCCTCCACCATTTCATACATCAGATGAAAAGATGTGTCAAGAATCCAGACCGGCTTACCGTAGGGCAGCAGATCAAATAAGATAGTAGAATATGTCCCTGCAACCACATCGATCCGGCTCATAACAGCAGGCCCTATCGTTTCAATTATATGGAGTTTTTCCCGCATTTCCCCCAGATAATATGAATGTATCTGGTCCTCTATACGTTCATCCGGTCTGGGCTTGAAGTAGACCTCAAATCCTTTATCGATGAACTTTCGGATATACTGTCCGATTTTTATTGAATCGGTAATGAACTCGTAAGGAATCAGAATTGTCTTTGCCTTTCCATTTTTCGGTAAAATAGCATAATTGAAAGTAGTTTTATTGGATGCCAATATATGAAATCCCTCTTTGAATGTACTGCTGGCTCTCAATATTATTTTTTTCCAGTACTCGCCCCATACTAGCACATTGTCAAACCAGCGGTAACGCTCAATTCCATTCAAGATATACGATTCATGCAGACGTGTATAAATGCCATGTTGAATTCCAAGTGTCTTCATTCCCGCATCCTGGGCGGAGTAGAGAAGGGGATAGATAACGTTAGTATCGTCAATCCCAAAGAACAGCTTATACTGAAGTTTATGCATAACTCTTGAATGTGACCGGTATCCGCTTAAATGCCCGTTGATTACTGTAGATATAGCATTGAGTGCCACTTTGAAAATTGGCGCTGAATTCTCAGGTAATGTAAAAGCAAAATCTGTACCGGGCTGAGCAGCTGTTGAAAAATATAACTGAGGGTCAAAGAAATGTTTGATAATATCTTTTGCAGAAACATGTGTCACCTGAGTGATCTTAAATTTATTGCTCAATGACTCCAGCAGTTCTTTGGTTCTGAAGTCAGAAATTCCATAACGAAAAAAAAGAATATCACCTTTTTTCCTGACGATCATACGGTTCCTTAATTGTATTGTGCCGTGATACAGTCTTCTTAATAATGTACTGAGACACCTTGTGCTCCGGTCGTTTGAGGCATCAATCGATTTAATCAGATTTGAGAACCTTCCCGGGGATTTAAACTCGAACCTCATATCCGCATCCAAGTAACCTTGCACCAGGGAGCTGTACTTTACATACTGATAAAATACCTGCCAGTAAACAAAGCTCACTGCCGTAGGAAACCAGTCTATATCTTCTTTCTGGAAGGCATCCTTGATCTTTATACCGTTCGTTGTCTCAAGTTCGTAAAACTCAAATAGAAGGTCCCGTGCCTTATTAAGATCATAGTCAGGTTGATATGCTTCAGTATCGCCATGTTCATTAACAAGTTCAAGCACCCCTGTAAAACCTTCTTTTACCATGTATTCTTTCATATTATTTTTTGAGCAGGCATGAAAAATCGGCTATCAGTCTTTCAGTGGATATTTCCCGGGCAAGGACACTCTGCTCTTCATGTCCGATTCCAATGAAATCAATATCTGTTTTTGTTGCTGCGTTCAGATCGCTCAATGCATCCCCAAAGAAAAGAAAGTCATTTTTATTACAGTCTCTATGAGTCGCAAATATATTTTTTAAATTGTCCAGTTTACTTGTGGGCGCACCATAAACATTAACAAAGAAATCAGCCCAGCCCCTTTGAGCAACGATGTCCCTGATCTCATCCTGGGGCGTTGCAGAATTCACAACACAAACTTTTTCTTTGCAGTATCTCTCCAGAAAGCTGGTTGCTCCCGGGATTTCAGCTGAATTTACAACTTTGTCCACAACAATTTGTGAAAATTCTGAAGATAATCTGTCAACATCCTCATTCGTAACAGCCTTGCCGAGAAATTCCGGGTGGTAGTGGCGGAACTTATCAAATCGGCTCATACCGCCGTTTGCCCTGTGATGATCGATCACCTTATTCATCACAATCTGCCCATAAGGCCGGTACAACTCCGCAAAGGCATCTGTCTTTACTTCAACGGAATCAGCCAGAACACCGTCAAAGTCAAATATCAAGACCTTTTTACTCTTAATCAGCTCGATAAGCTGCCTGTGACAAATAGCATCAGTCATATAATGTGTCAAGTATTAATTTGTAATGAAATATATAGGGAAGTGCTGTTACGATTTCATAAACTGTTATTACCCCTGGTGGTATTTTCAGCAGAGTTTAAAGTCACTGCTTGTCCAGTTCATGATGAATCTCCTCGACGATATCGAGCACGCCCTGGCCGATATCAATGAACTCTTCCGGTACCAGTTTTTTTGCCCGCTTCGGGGTGTAACGATAAGGCGTCATGGTATAGTGGTCGCTGCTCTTTCCCTCTTCTGTGAAAGAGACATTGCGTTCAACGCCTGCAATCTCGAATATCATATCAATCAATTCCTCAGAATTAAGGACCTGGTGGCCGGTAACGGTAATCGCCTGATTTTTATGTGAGCCGTCAAGTATATCTACACTTAACCGTGCAGCATCCTGCACATGGATATATTCTCTTCGTTCCTTGCCTGTTCCGCTGTACTCCAGCTTACCTGTACGTACGACCTGGTCCACGTATCGTTTAAGACCATTCCAGGTTTGGGCACGAGGCCCGTAAAGAGAACCATATCGCAGCAGGGTGAAATCCAGTTTGTACTTTTCATGGTATGCCTCAATAACTGTTTCAGCGGCCTGTTTGCTGGCACGATAAAAGGAACCATAGGGGCTGTAAACATACATGGTGGAGGCATAAATAAAACAGTCCACATTGGCCTTGATAGCGGCTTCAAGAGCAACCGTGGTTCCCATAACATTAAAATGTACTGTGTCATACGGACGTTTCGTGGACTCACCAAGGTCTGCAATTCCCGCAACATGGTAGAGATACTTTGCCCCCTTAACAGCCTTGGTAACAGCTTCCAGGTCAAGTATATCACCAACTACCATCTCCTGGCCTTCCTGCAGCCAAGGGGATGGCACCTGATCAAATATGGTGACTTTAAATCCACGTTTACTCAATTCGTCAGCAATATGACTTCCTATGAACCCGGAACCTCCTATGACAACAACCTTTTTCATACTATTCATTCCTTAGCTGCCACCCTGTGATTCCTGTATGGCGCATTTTATCCAGAAATAAAGAAAAATAAATGCGTTGAACCGGCTATTATCTGACATATATGTAATTGAAAATTGTTCCATGAGGCCCATTTTCCCAGACTTCCTTTTCTTTTTCTGCAAGCCCGCATTCTTGAATCATTTTCTCAATTTTACCACAGCTGACATTTTCAGCAATTTCTATAACAAGCGATTTCAATCTTGGGTCAGATAGTGTTTTCAAAGCACCCTTAATTATTAATCCTTCATTTCCATCCACATCAATCTTCATATGATTAGGAAATCTTACGCTCTCCATCATAACGAACTGGTCTACAGACATGGTAATAATGCCCTGTTCGTGTTTTGGTTCAAAACTTACTCCTTCACTCTCCGGTTTTCCAACGGAATGGGTTGCGGAGCCGGGGACAAGCGACGAGAGATAGAATTTATCTATTTTCATGCATTCATCAAAACCCATGCAAATTGCGGTCGCCTTCTTGCTTAGGTCATTAGCGATAATGTTTCTATTCAAGGAATAATAATTTGCAGACGATGGCTCAAACGAGTAAAGGGCTCCGTTGGAAGAAATCCTCTTTCCAATCAAGAGTGAATACGCACCAACGTTTGCCCCTATATCATAAATAACATCATCAGGGCCGATTATGCTTTCAATCCAGTGCATTGTAGACTTTTCTGCATCATAAGACAATTGTGAGCGCATCCAGTACTCTTTATCACTGGTAACAATAAAACATATTTTTTCATTAAGGGCCTGGACCCAGACTGGCATGGGCGGACCAAAGCGGATACGAACATTAATTATCCTGTTACGGATATACCTTACGTAACTTGAGGGATTGAGATATTTTAATAAAGACATTGACTATTTGCTCTCCAACGAAAGCAATGTTATTTCATCATCTGTTAATTCTAAGGTGCGAAATTTATATTCATCCTTTGAATTTGCCTTACAACCAGAAGCAGAAAAAGAGAGTTCTTTTTCCTCTTCCTGATAGGTTTTAATGAATTTATCCTTATAGATTTTTGAATATTGCTCAAATACTTCTTCCCCCCTGGCATCAAACTTCTCTGCTTCTCTTAAGACTTTCCATTCTTCTTTTGGAAAATAAACATACAATGGGATGACCCTCATCAGGCCGTCGATTTCTTCTGAGGATAGATATGGTGCAGGCATTTTCAGAATGGAACTTGAAGTTGTATGTACAGTGATCGCGTCTTCATTAAGCCATCCGTTTTTTACAGCTATTTTTCTTAAAGGAGTACCATTGTACGGGGTGTATATACTAACTGTTAATGTATCATACCCATATATTGCCCTGACCAATTCTACGGTATCCATGGCCAGTTCCCTTGTCTCTCCGGGAAAGCCGATAATAAGATTAATTGAATATGGGATCCCGGATTCGGCGATTACGTTGAACCATTTTACGATGTCCATATTTGACCCTACACGTTTTAGAACACGCTTCCGGAATGACTCATTTCCGCATTCGATGCCAAATGAGATCCTGTAGCAACCTACTTCCTTGAGTCTTGCAAGTATCTCCGGTGAACAATTTTCAGGCCTCGTATTAAACCAGAAAGGTTTCTTTATGTCCTCGTACATATCACAAAAATCATGTATTTCTTTTGTCGGTCTTGCAAGAAAGCTGTCATCTACAAAATAAAATAAGTCCGGTTTCTTCTGCTTTATAATGTTTCGCAAATCTGCTCCAACCACGTCAATACGCTTTCTCTTGAGAAAATGCTTTGGCGCAGTATTATTTGATGCATGCAACTGATCTTTTCCTTTGGTGTTTTTTATGGCGGAATCACCCAGTGCCCTCGTAACAGGAGAGTTGCAATATGCACACTGATAAGGGCATCCCCTGTATGTTTCGACCGGAACAGACTTGAATATTTTTCCTCCCATCGGTCTGTAAAACCTCTTTTCATCAAACAGGGAAAAGTCCGGAGGATAGTTGTTTATGTCAACAGGCCCGGCAGGTGGGTTCTTGATTATTTCACCTTTCTTTTTATACCAGATTCCATTAACGTCTTTCAGGTCACCCTGGTTCCTGATACATGTTAAATAGTCTGATATTGTTATCTCTCCCTCACCGATTCCTATACAATCTATACATTCATATTTCATGCATTTTTCAGGAGCAGCTGATACAAATATTCCGCCAATTATTTTAGGTACATCATAATCGCTGATAGATTCAAGCATTTTAACGGTCTTCAGAAAAACATCTTCTACCACTGAAACAAACACAATGACATCAGGAGCATATGAGCGGACGCTTTCAACAAAGTCACTTATCATGTTGTCTTTTGTTGTAACACCTAAATCCTTTTCTGCCTTAAATTCTCTTGCCTGTAAGTACTTGACTCTATTTTGAGGGCTGACTGATTCGTCTGAAACATACTCGGTTGTATCAAACAGCCTGACACTATAGCCAAGTTTATTTATAATATTCGTAAATATAGCCACAGAAAGAGGAGGTACCAGCATTAACGGAAGGTTTGGATATACTAATAGAACTTTAAATTCATCTTTTGGCATACAAAATTGTTTCACTCCTATTTTTCTATGAACTGCTATACTCTTTGATCAAGGCATCATCCTGCATCATCTCTTCAGCACGCTGACGGTCTTCTTCCGTATCCACACTTAAAGATTCTGTATCAGTCATGACCATCCGTACCTTGTCATTGTTTTCAATAATACGCATCATGTCGACCGATTCGATACGTTCCAGTTCTGTCTCCGGAGTTTCGTTGAATTTTAGCAAATAATCACGCTTAAAAGGAATGATGCATACCTGCTTCAGCATAGGGACTTTATCAATGCCCTTTTTTCGGGACGGTATAGGTTCACGCGAAAAATAAATTGCATTACTATTCTTATCGACTACTACCTTGACCTCATTCGGGTCTTCAAACTCGTTGATGGTTTTCATATAAGCCATAAGGTTTACTACATTAACTCCCTCGTCTTCTGCGAATGGTGAGAGGGACTGGCTGATCATCCCGGGAGTGACCATGGGTTCATCACCCTGGACCATAACTACGATATCTACCTGGCTGCCCATTTCTTTTTCTACCTTGAGCATGGCTTCTGCAGTACGGTCGGTCGCACGCTCGTGGGTGTCGGATGTCATTACGGCACGGCCCCCGATTGACTCAATATAGTCATAGATCTCCTGGTCACAGGTTGCGACATAGGTTTCCAGCAGTTCACTGCACATGCGGGTACGGAAGTAACAGTGCCCTATCATGGGGATGCCATGGATTTTGGCCATGGGCTTGCCGGGGAAGCGTGAAGATCCCATTCTAGCCGGAATAATAGCAATATTTTTCATTTTCTCATATCCTTTATATGTCTTAATCCTTTCCTGCAGGCAACATCCAGCATGCGTATATCCAGACTATATGCGATAAAGCGATACCCTTCGTTAATGCGTTGTTCAAGCTGCTCCGGTTCCGGTTCTATCACATGGATACCACCGGTCATGTTCATATCACCGGCAATTGTTCTCACTCTTTCCATGGCAGCGAGAAAATCTGGATGCTCAAACTGCCCGGGAATACCCATTGAACCGGAAAGGTCATAAGGTCCTATGATATAGCCATCTACACCTTTTACCGCGAAGATCGCCTCCAGATCGTTCACAGCATCTATGTGCTCAACCTGCACTATGACAATTGAGTTCTCTTTTTGCCACTCCAGATACTCCTGAAAGCGGTTACCGTAGCCCTGCGCCCTCGCCAGCCCAACTCCCCTTTTTCCTGCAGGCGGGTATTTGACCGCCTCAACCGCAAGCCGGGCATCTTCAGGCGAGTTCACCATGGGAACGATCACACCGTGTGATCCGGCATCCATCACCCTCTTGATCTGATCCGGGTTGTTGGAAGTCAGGCGCACCAGCGGCGTCACCCCCGCAAGGTTAATAACACGGATCAACTCTTCCGCCTCACGGATAGTGATAACACTGTGCTCCATGTCTACTGCAAGCCAGTCAAAGCCGGCATGGGCCATGATCTCGGCAATAGCTGTGTGGGCAAGAGTGATCCAGGAACCTATTGTGAGATCTCCTGATAAGAGCTGTTTAGAAAGAGATTTTGTCATTATTTTAATACATTAATTTATTGATATAGTATCAGATTATAAACTTTCCTTGTACCATTTCCAATATTTTGATATTGGTATTCCAATAAATTTATCAAGACCATGCAATCGTTTATTATAATAATCGACCAGATATGCCATATCTTGACTACTAATAACATTCACTTGCTTTTTAGATGAATAGGAAAGTTCTTCGATCATTGCAAGTTTACGAAGAAGTAATCTGATTAGAGGGCCAAAAAAAATATTATTCAGACGACTCCTTGGGATTAAACTTCTTATTTTAAGAGCAACCGCATTGACTGACATAGATGTTTTCACTAAGAGCAATGTTACCAACCTTGAATGTGGAGATCGTGATGGATTTGCCCTTGGGAGTTTATCTGTCTCACAACTAATTTCAACACCAAGAAAATCACTTAATCGCGAAAGGGACTTTTTGTGTTCTGTCGTCAGTTCTTCAGTCAGAAGAAATAATACCTGCTTTTTATCATAGCAGCTTAAGACCCTTTTGCAGTTTTCTAAATATAATCCTCCTGTCTCGGCCATCAGATCATCGTACTTGCCTTGATACTTAAAAGTCCCGAAAAACTCCTGCTCCTGTCTTATGATTTCAGAGAATGATTGTTTTACACCGTATCTGCGGACCATATGATTATATTTTGATAATGCCCTTTTTATTGGGTCCCTCATCAATACTACTATTTTTGCATCAGGAAACTCCCGGGACATCTTTCTGAGGCAGTCTTCGTTATATATTACAGTTGTGGTGACCTCTCCCCTGTACTCTGCGTCATTTTCTGCAAACAGTTTTGTATAATCTGCATATTGATCTGAGCAAAAATAATAGGTCTCCTTGCGATGCATTGGCATCTCTACTACACCTGAAAGGCTAAATAATGAGTATAGGGCAGTTGATGCTGTCTTGGGATAGGCAAGGACAAAGAACCACTGTTTGGAAGATACGTTAGCTTGTTTTAACAATGTGATCGACAGAGCGCAATCCCCCTTCTGACAATTCATAAACATCATCACATATCATCAAAACATCTTTTCTATGCGTAACAATAAGCATGGCTGTATCTTTTTTTATTTTCCGCAATGTTTCAATGACGTAACCTGAGGAAACCGAATCAAGCGCTGATGTAGCCTCATCAATTACAAGAAAGGGCATATCTCTGATCAGCGCCCTGACTAAAGCAATACGCTGAATTTGACCGCCGGACAACTTGACGCCCTTTTCACCCACCACTGTATTTAACTCTGCAACATTGCCGTTCACAAGATCTTTCAACCCAATATCATCCATTGTTTTTAACATTATATCCTCAGATACATCCTGCTCTGAAAAGGAAAGATTATTTATTATAGTATCATTAGATATAAAGGGGAATTGCGGAATATATGAGAAGAAATGGGAAGGATCTAAATGTGTCATATCCATTCCATTAATCAGGACCGAACCGGATGTCGGCGTCAACAGGCCCATAATCAATGATATCAGTGTTGATTTACCTGCTCCGGATTCACCAATAATACCTATTGTTTTTCCTCTCTTTAAGTGAAGTGAAATGTTATTCAGGATATTCTTGTTATTATTGTATGAAAAAGAGGCATTTTTTAGTGTAAGTTCAATAGCCTTGCTATTTTTATCAATATTTATATTATCGATTTTACCGGCCCTGCTTTTATGGGACTGTTTGGCTTGTTCAGACAGACTCTCTCTCTCTTGAATATATTTGAGGACAACGGCCTCTGTATTTCTAAAAAGTGTGAGCGAAGCCGCTATGGAACTACTAACTGGCAATAGGCGTATTGATGCAACTCCAAAAGTTGCCAGAACAGTTATCAATTCAGTTTTATCGCCGCCTCGACCGGTAAGGAAAATCAGGACCAGAATAAATACAATAACGATCCACTCAAGGCCGGCCCTTGGAACCAGGCGCAGAAATGCACTCTTCAGTTGTACCCCTGAAAACTTAAATGAATTTTCTGTAAAGAATTTCCCGAAATATGCCTTCCCGTTATTTACAATAATATCAACAAAACCGACTCGTATGGCCTTTGCGAGATCTATCATTCTCAGATTATGTATATATGTAGATCTTCCATAATCATATAGCTTCTGGCGCATGAGAAACAGGTACAAAGATATAACAAACACAAGCAGGGCGAGAAGAGATAAAGTCGCCTTAGGCATGGAGACAACAAGAAATAGAAATATACCGGCAGCAACCAGCAGATCAGACACCAGCTTTAAAAAGGGAACGAGATAATTTGAGACTGCTTGATTTATATGTAGCTGCAATAGATTAATTATGTCCGCCGTGCTTTTATTGCTCATCATCTCATATCGTGAGTCCAATGCTAAATCAATTAACTCGGCTCTGTTCTGGTGCATAACATTGTAAGAAAACCGGTAAACAGCATAATTACTCCAAAGGAAGACAACTGTCTTAAGAGAAAACAGCACCAATAAAATGCCGCTGACAATCAACAGAAGATCGTTTTGATCTGTAATATTGAAAACCATACTCAGAAGTCTACCTGTCTCTCCGCCTGCATCTCCAGATAAAACAGAATGGATCAACACGGGAACCATTCCTACACCTGCAACATCCAGTACAGCCAGCAATAAAAATATAAAAACCATTCCATACGGGTTTCTTGTATCACCAAGGATATACTTGATGTTGCTAAATATATCAGTTGCAGATTCTTCGTTCTTTATTGTCATGGAAAATAAAATCGTAAAAAAGTTATTTAGGTTCCCGTGGTTGCTTCGGATAATTTTATGAAGGTAATAGACCGTCTCCTGCTAACAAACTGGAAAGTCTTGATATTGAACCATTATCAAACCTTGCGATCTTTTTCAGTCTTTTCTCCTGATGCTTCATCACAGGACCATCATCGTTAGAGATCGTATCAAAAACAGATTTGATATTATTATTTTCAGATAGCACCATACTCTCCAGAAAATCACCTTTGCTATCAATATACGGCTTGACACCCCTATAATTAATGTATGCGATCGGTTTTTTACATAAAAGAGACTGAATGATCACAGTGCTGTATTTAATCACTATCAACCTGGATCGCTGTATCAAATTTACTATATTATGAGCATCGCCGTCAGAACAATTTATTGTACATCTGTCTTTGAAAGGTTCGTACTTTTCTATGAGATCTCTTGGGTGGAGTTTGATAACTAATTTAAGACTATTTTTGAAGCAATCATCAACAAGGCCGCCTATCTCATCCAGCCAACTGTCAAACCCTCTTAGATAATATGGCTGGGAAAAAAAAAGCACATCTATATCCGGCTCAATATTTTTATCATTATTGCATAGTTCTGAATAATAATCCTCAAAAGGGTTCCCGATATTCAGTACTTTTTCTTCCGAGAAGTTGTTTTCAAGATATACCCGTCTAATGTCATCATTTTGTACTATGACCTTATCGCAATACCATCCGGGAAGAGCTGTCTGTGGTTTGTACCCCAGTAAAAGTTTATCGCGGATAAGTCGGAGATAAGTTTTTATTGAGCAGTCATGCATGTCAATTTCCTTATCAAAGAAACGACAGGTTATACCGGCAATTCTATGCATTACCTTGCAAAGCCCGCTTCCAATAAAACCAACATCTTTTCTGGCAATATACCGCTCTCTCGTATTAATGGTGAGATCAAATATTACGTATGTTGCATAGTTTCTTGCTATCCAATTTCCGTGTGACGAAACATGATCATTATTAAGAAGTACCATGTCTGGCCCTATGTCTTTTATTGTGGCCTTAAACTGTTTTGGTGACCTATTAATTAATGTTGAACTTATCCCCTTACTTAAATAGTATTCATGTGCTTTTTTGTTGGTAGTAATAACGGGAAGTTTCAATGACTTGCAGACAAATAGTATTTCATTGATCCTTTTACCTTCAACATAATAATAAACCATATTATCTATTCAATTTCCATATAGCGACTGAATTGTGATGGAACTCTGTTAATATTTCAGACAATAAACTATACCCTTTGTGAAACTTTAGGAGAGATCCCGGTAAAATCCAGTACCTTTACACAGACATTTCCATATTGATCATTCGCTGCAACACCGATCTGCTCTATATCCTCAATGGGCAGAGTGTTACTGTAAAATGCATAGAACCACCGGTCCAGCGAGCTGGAAAAATCAAAATTATCATGAATGAACCGTCTTGACCGTGTCTTGATAGCAAGAAAGGGCTGCGGCCCGAAAACCTTACCCTGTTTGGTTATCACCTCAATAGAAGGCACGTCATCAG
>PJEL010004086.1_pt1 | contig 12204 bp, 14 predicted proteins | sample 1853271 | NCBI WGS metagenome assembly PJEL01 (sample SAMN08108733, study PRJNA415343) | Invertebrate metagenome, whole genome shotgun sequencing project. | host: Globobulimina | place: Sweden: Gullmar Fjord | collected 2015-08 | reverse complement strand
TGGATATCCGTGTAAATTATTATGATGGTGAAGAGTTACCTGAAGGTGTTACCAATGTTACTACTCCAATGGCATCCGGTGCAACTAATCCAGACCTTCAGGATGTTATTGATATTTGGGGTGAAGAGTGGTACAATGTTATTATGTGTCCTCTTAATGATGCTACTAATCTTACTGCAATGGAAACGGAACTTGCAGATCGTTTTGGTCCTCTCAGAATGATTGATGGTCTTTATGTTACTGCCAAGTCTGGGACCGTTGGCGCTCTTGAAACTTTTGGCAACGGGCGCAATTCCCCGCATGTAGTTTGCCCTCATATGCAAAAAGTACCTACATACATCGGTGATTATTGTGCTGCATGGGGTGCACAAATCGCACTTGAAGGAGAGATTGACCCTGCAAGACCGTTCCAAACATTAGAACTAATCGGGATACTTTCTCCAGTGGTTGTAGATAGATTTACATTACCTGAAAATGATTCTTTGTTATATGATGGTATTGCAACTTTCTCAGTTGACCAAGCTGGTAAGGTACGTATACAGCGAGCTATCACAATGTATCAAACTAATGATGCAGGTGCTGCAGATATTGCTTATTTAGATGCAGTAACATTACTTACTCTTATGTATCTTCGTTATGATTTCAGAACATACATGCAGACAAAATATGCAAGAGCTAAACTTGCTGATGATGGTACAAACTTTGGCGCTGGTCAACTTGTTATTACTCCAAGTATAGGTAAAGCTGAAGCCGTTGCAAAATTTCGTCAATGGGAAGCACTTGGGTTAGTTGAGAATCTTGACCAATTCAAAGATGACCTTGTATGTGAGAGAAGTTCAACGGACCCAACCAGACTTAATTGGACCATACCTCCTGATTTAGTTAATCCGTTTAGAATTGGCGGTGTTAACATCCAATTCTTACTGCAAAGCCCAACAGTTTAATAAATAAACAATTGAATAACTATTAAAGGAGAATATTATGTCAAATAGAAGAGCAGGAGTATTGTATGTTAAGGTTAATGGCGTACAATATGACGCCAAAGGTGAGTTTACTTATAATCCTGGTCCTCCAAAACGTAAAGCTATTGTAGGACCTGACCAAGTACATGGATTTAGTGAACTTCCACAAGTTCCTTTTATTGAAGGTGCTATTACTGATGCAAGTGATTTGGATGTTAAGGCATTCCAAAATATTGATGATGCAACAGTAACATTAAATTTAGCCAACGGTAAAACTTTTGTATTACGTGAAGCGTGGTATTGTGCCGATGGTGATGTAACTACTGAAGAAGCAGAAATTCAATTGAGATTTGAAGGCAAGGACGGAGAAGAAATCTAAACGTCTTGCTTATAACATAAACATAAAATAACTTGGAGGTTATTATGGTTACCGAAAACCTAAAGAATAAAAATAAACCTGTAAAGGTTATCACCCTTAAACATCCCTATAATTTTGGCTCGAAGCAAATTACACAATGTATCTTCGAGCGGAGACCAAAAGCTAAAGACCTCAAAGGATTATCATTAGCCAAACAATTAGCCGATGACCAATTTGTTTTATTAGGTCGGGTTACTAACCTATCTACTCCAGAGATTGAAGAAATGGACATGGAGGATGCCATGGTATGTATGGAGGCGATAACGGATTTTTTGCCCGATTCCCTAAAGCCTGGAAAAGCCTCTTAGGGAAGTTCGCATACATGTTTCATTTTCAACCATCAGAAATGTGGGAATTTGATGAATTTGATTTCATGTTATGGAATGAACAGGCAAATTTAATTATTGAGTCCCAAAAGAAAAAAGGATAGTATGTTATGATTCCACCAATTTTTGTTAAGATATTCGGTAAGGATGGTGTATCATCTAAGTTGGCAGGTATTCAAAGAAAGCTATCCAAATTTGGTTCAAGCGCAAAGACCGTAGGCACAACAATGTCTGTCGGTCTTTCCGTTCCAATGGGTTTGTTTGGTATTAATACATTGAAGACGGCTGGTGATTTTGAATATGGTATGAATAGAGTTAAGGCAATTACCAGTGCAACCGGCGCTGACTTTGAAAAACTCCGGACTCAAGCTAAACATCTAGGTGAGACAACTACATTCACCGCCGGTCAAGTTACTGATGGTATGCAGATGTTAGCTCAAGCGGGAATGCCCGTTGAAGATATATATGCCAATGTAGGTACGGTTTTAAAAGGTGCTCAAGCTAATATGGTTGATATGGCAGAGACCGCAAACATTGGTGCTGGCCTTATGAAAACATTTGGTTATGATAGCAAAGAAATGATTGATGTTATGGATTTATTATCTAAAACATCTATTTCATCTATGACTAATTTTACTGATTTATCTGAGGCGTTTTTATACGCCGGACCTACTGCCGGTGCTATGGGTAAAAATTTAAAAGAAACATCAGCAGTACTTGCCGGATTGGCTCAAGGTATGATGAAAGGTTCAATGGCAGGTACATCATTGCGTGGTATTATGGCGAAACTAACTGCACCCTCTGCAGAAGCTGTTTCAATTATGCAAGGGTTAGGTATTGCTTATGATGATATACTTGATAAGCGAGGTAACATGAAAAGTTTTGTTGATGTTATTAAAACTTTTGAAGGAACATCAGTAACCGCCGGTCAAGTTCTTGAAATATTTGGATTACGTGCCGGTCCTGGTTTTCAGATACTTTTAAATCAAGGTTCAGAAGCATTAAGCGGTATGTTAGGAAAACTTGGTGAGTTTAAAGGCACTACAGAAAGATTATCTAAAGTGCAGATGCAGGGATTTAAAGGACAAATGTGGGCGTTAACATCAGCTTTTGAAGGTTTTCAAATTGCTATAGCTGATTCAGGTATACTGATGTTTGCTACTAAGTTAGCAAAAAAAGTAACAAAACTTTTTCAAGTGATGGCTAAGTTTCATCCAAAAATTTTGAAGTTTGTTTTTGTTATCGGTCTATTGGTTGCTGCGATAGGTCCGTTGCTGGTTGCTATGGGGGCGGTGGCGGCATCTGTTGCAGTAATATCATGGCCGGTAACATTGGTTGTTTTAGGTATAGTAGCTTTAATTGCTGCCTTCACTGCACTAGTTATATGGTGGGACCAAATAATTGACTTTACTGTTAAATGGGGTTGGGCGTTAGGGTTACTTTTAGGACCTATTGGTTGGCTGGCATATGCTGCAGCACTTATTATAAAAAATTGGGATAAGGTTGCAGAAACATTTGCTAATGTATGGGAGTGGGCAAAAAAATTAGGTGATGCTATAAGCAATATGAACATAGTTAAAATAGCAGAACTTTTAGGCTTAGACTCCGTTGGCGCTCCTGGTGGTGGTGGATATACATCAGATTACGGCGTTATGCCTGGAGTGAATGATTATAAAACTGGTGGTACGGTTACTGTTGATTTTAAAAATGTGCCCAAAGATGTTGATGTTATTACTGAAGATGATACAAATTTAGAAACTGTAGTAGGACGTGGAGCAGCTTTTGCATTAAGGTGATGTATGACTATAAAAGATAGACAATGGTATAAACGGTTCAAACGTGATGAGTTTAAAGGTACTCACAATAATGCAATGTTTAAAGGTCAACCATTTATAATTGATGGAAGTGATTTAAAAACAGGCAGACGGACGGTAGAACATAAGTTTCCCCAACGTGATGAACCATACACTGAGGATTTGGGTAAAGAGACTAGAGTATTTTCCGTTGGTGGTATCTTATTAGGTGATGATTATCTAACACAACGTGATGGTATGTTAACGTTATGTGAAGAGGACGGTCCTGGTGAGTTGATACATCCTTATTATGGTATTATGGATGTTTATTGTAAAGCAATCCATATAACTGATGTAATGGCCGAAACAAGGAAGTGCACGTTTCAAGCAATATTTGTTGAAGCTGGTGAATTGGTATTCCCAATAACATCAGAAGATACCACAACACAAGTTGAAGTAAAGGTGGAAAGTACCTTGGCTAACATCAAGGCTTTTTTCGTTGAACAATATGATAAGGTACAAAAAGCGGTGGCATATCTTGAAGGAAAACAGGATGCAACTTCAGATGCATTTGATGCAATTAATGGAGCTAAAAAATTAGCTAACATGCCAGCAACATACTTTGCAAAATATCAAGAACTTTCAGCAGTCTCAGATACATTAGCATTGAGCGGTCAATCATTATCCGATGCCATTGTTGACTTAGTTACATTTGGATTTTTAGGTTTAGATGAAGATGAAGATATCAATAACATTGATGCATTTAACGGACTTAAAGAGAGTATGGATTTTACTACAGATACAACGATACCCTCTGATGATACTGACTTAATCGAGGCACTTACACAACTAGCAACAGTAACATCAATGTGCTTACTTATATCACGTATAGACTATGTTAGTGTTGATGATGCCAAAGAATATCAAACAGTTGCTTTTGATAAACTTGATGAATTAATGGACAATACATTGGATGATACCATCATGCAGGATTTGAGGGACCTCCGTGCTGTAGTTACAAAAGATTTAGATATCCGGTCTTTGGATTTACCAGAACTTTCAACACATACAACACAAAGAATACTACCGGCTTTAGTTATTTCTAATATGTTATACGGAAGTGTTGAGCAAGAGCAAGATATACTTGATAGAAATAAAATAGAACATCCGGCTTTCTGTCCAGCGAGTGTACCATTAGAGGTTTTATTAAATGCCTGATAGTAGAGTACATATATCCGTTGATGGAATTAAATATACTGGTTGGTTGAGTCTTAACATCAGTAAATCTATTGAGACATTAACAAGTTCTTTCCAATTACGTGTGGCTGATAAGGATAACCAAACATCAAACGCTGATTGGTTATTGCAAACACAAAAAGAATGCAAGATATACATTGATGATGAGTTAGGGATAACCGGATACATTGATTCAGTTAACGCCAGTATATCTGGTGATTCACATACAATTAAAATTTCCGGTAGGGATAAAACAGCTGACTTGGTTGATTGTTCATATGTAGAAACACCCAGAAGTTTTAAAAAAATCAAACTACTTTCTTTGGCTAATACATTATTAACCCCTTTTGGTTTAATAGCAAAACTTGGTGTGAATGTTACTGCAAATGATAGATTTCAATTTACAGTTAATACAACTGATAGCGTATTTAAAAATTTAAATAAAAAAGCACAAGACTTTGGTTTATTATTAATTACTGATGCAAAGAGTAATTTAATCATTGCAAATTCAGGTGATGTTACCATTGATGATTCTATTGAGTATGGCAGAAACATCTTGTCGGCTAATGTATCTTATGATTACACAGATAGATTCAGAGACTATACAATACAGGCGCAAACGTTATCTAAACAAGTTCCTGGTAAGTGGGCTAGAAACATTAGTGTGAAGGGCACAGCGAGTGATTCAGGTATTATCAGGTATAGACCGAAACTTATAAAGAATAGTTCTCCGCTTACCTCCACAGGTGCACAAGAGAATGCTAAATGGGAAGCGTTAATACATGCGGCACATTCACAAACGGTCTCTGTAACCGTTCAAGGATTTAGAGATACCAACGGTAATTTGTGGGATGTTAATAGATTAATCTCTGTTGATATACCTCCACTATATATCAATCCAGCTTTAGAAATGTTGATTACATCTGTTGAATTTTCATTGTCTGATTCAGGTTCAACCACCAAACTTTCTTTAAAAAGAAGTGATGCATATACATCTAAACCTTATAGAAAAAAATCAGTTAAATCAGTAAATAAATTAGGCTGGGATGCATTAAAAAGAGGACGAGCTTAATGTTAAATGTTATCAATAAATTATTAGAACCAATTAGAAATAAAATCATTTTAATGATAACTAAAGCGGTGATAAAATCAGTTAATGATTCTGCTGATATTCAATTGGTTAAAGTTGATTTAGGTAATGGTGAGATAATTACATCAGTTGAGCGTTTACAAAATTTTGGGTTCACCTCTAATCCAGAGGACGGAACACCGGCGTTAGTGTTATGTTTAAATGGAGAGCGTGAACATCCTATTATTATTGCAACAGATTCAGAAGATAGGCCCAATGTTACTCCTGGTAATTCAGCTGTATATAATGCTACAGGTACAAATATAAAATTATTGGGTGGTGATATATACATTACTATGGATAACATACGAATAGGCGGTGTGCTTGCTTCTAAATTAGTTAATGAATCTTTTAAAACTTTGTTCAATTCACATGTTCATGCTACAGCAGCACTGGGACCACCGGTTCCACCTACTGTTCCAATGACTGATTTAAACTTAACATCAAAAACAAAGGCAGAATAATGGCTTGGACACAAACATTACCGAAAACAACTGAAGCGGAAGGAACATCATTAGTATCTTTTAATGGTAAGCTTTATATGGGTACTGCATATAATGCTCATTTATACGAGTGGAACGGGGTTGCAGCTAGTTGGTCACAGGTGGCAACTGGTGCAGCTTTCAGTTACATCAAATCTTTAATAGTATATAACGGAAAATTGTATGCAGCAATTTCAGGAAGTGGTCAAGGCGTTTTATCTGAGTGGACCGGGGCTGCATGGAGTATTGTGGCAAGTACTCTCTTAGGTGAGAATATACTCAATAAATTACTTGTCTATAACAATAAAATATATGTATGTACAGATGCCGGATATTTATTTGAATGGGATGGTGTGAGTGCTTGGGTTAATGTGTCTAGTCCATTAAATGCTAAATCTGTTAGAGGTATAACAGAGTATAATGGTAAAATTTATGGCGGTGCTGAAGGTGCTTTATTATATGAATGGGACGGTGTAAGTGCTTGGGTTGGGGTAGCTGGACAATATTCAAATCATGATAATGTATGGGACGTTAGAGAATATGGTGGTGAACTATATGGAGTAACTAATCAATCTGGGATAACTGGACATTTAATCAAATGGGATGATGTAAGTGCATGGGTTTTTGTAGCTGATGCTACTATGCAGCAATGGCGTTTGCAAATAGTTGATACTGATTTGTATCTATCCGGTACAACAGGTATGGTTAGAAAATGGGATGGAGCTACTTTAACTAATGTAACTAACTTCCAAGCTGAAATTAATAACATATATGCGCTTGAACAATACATCGGTGGTGACTACCGTTTATACGCTGTAGGTGTTTCAGGTACAGAGGTGACCGGATTATTTTGGACGGGTGTTCAAGGTGCTGTTCCTGCTCCAGAGTCCCCACAAGTATATCGAGAAAAGAAGTTTAGTGAAGGTGATATTTTATTAACAATGTAGGCAACTATGGGTAATATAAACATACTAGGAAATGATGTAGAGAGGGACCCTGGACTAGAGACCTCAATTTTAATATCTTTATTTTCTGATAAACGTGCTGATGTTTCTGATATATTGCCTGATAAGTCCGGTGATTTACAAGGATGGTGGGGAGATACATCAACAGATAAAATAGGTTCAAAATTGTGGTTGTTACGCCGGTCTAGCTTAACCCCTGATATCCCTGCAAAAACTGAACTAGCATGTATAGATGCATTAAACTGGATGGTTCTTGATGGCGTTGCGAAAACTATTGATGTATCAACGGAAAGGGTTGACAAAGATACCCTACTTATTTCTATTAAAGTAGAACAGCCAGATGGACAAGAAAAATTTTATAAGTATTCAATCAATTGGGAAACTGAAATTTTAAAGCGAGGATAACATGCCATTTTCAAGACCTAGTTTAGATACAATCATAGCACGTATTGAAGCTGATATAACATCAAGATTGACGGGCGGCGCTGCTCTTTTACGGAGAGCATTATTAAAAATCTTAGCCAGAGTTTTTGGTGGTGCTATACATACTCTATATGGATTTCTTGATTATCTATCTATACAAGTATTACCTGATTTAGCTGAAGGAACTTTTTTAGATAGACATGCATTTAGTTGGGGACTCTTCAGAATAAAAGCTACATTTGCTCATGGTGATGTTATATTCACAGGTATAAACGGAACTACTATACCAGAGGGCACAGTAGTTGTGAGAGATGATGATGTTGAATATAAGACCACTGTTCCTGGTTCTATCTCAGGAGGTGTAGTAACATTGGATGTTCAAGCTGATGTATTATATGCTGGTGAGGATGGAAATACTGATGCAGGAATTGAATTTAGTTTATTATCACCTATCACAGATATTGATGATATATGTACTGTTGATTCAGGAGGTATCATTGGTGGTGTTGATGAAGAGACTGATGAAGAGTTAAGAGAGCGGGTATTACATCGAATAAAAAATCCCCCTGCTGGTGGCTCTGAATCTGACTATGTTCAGGCTGCTTTATCTGTTGCCGGTGTGGCTAATGCATACATCTTTCCTAATCAGGAAGGATTGGTTGAAGAGTTAGGTCATGTTACTATCGTTGTTCTTGGTGATTCTCCTAAAGTTCCTGGTGCTCCTTTATTAGCTGATGTACAAACAGCGGCTGATGCTATTAAGCCGGTTACCGCTACTATACATACTGAGCCAATAGATGATGCTATTATTGATTTAGCTATTAGTATAGACCCGAATACATCAGCTTTACAAACTGCTATTGAGACATCTATAGATGAACTATTTACTAATGAAGGCACACCTGGAGGTGATGTATTAATATCACATATAAGGAATGCTATTATCATTACTGGTGTGGATGATTATGTTATAACTGGTATGGACGTTGATGGTTCTCCCGTATCTGTTGGTGATATATCTCTAACTGATTTTGAGTATCCCGTTCTTGGGACAATAACATTCGCAACTTTATAGGTATACTATGGATTTAACCCCAATAACACCCAGAAAGATATATACAATAGAAAGTTTCACTAGACTTTTAATTAATCTATTACCACTTGGTATACTTTGGGAAACAATTAAAACTGAGTTCTCTGATTTTTTAGAATCTTTTGCAGTTGAATTAAATAGAAGTGACCAGAGAGCTATTGATTTCCAAACAGAAATTATACCTGGACTATCAACGGATGCAGAGATGTTATCCGATTGGGAGCGGGTTGCATTACTACCTGATGAGGTCCCTGCAGCTGGGACAACTGAAGCTGAACGTCAATACATCGTACAAACAAAGATGTATACCGTGTTGCCTGGACCAACTGAGGCTTTCTTTATAGCCTATGCAGCTAATCTAAATATAACAATAACATCAATCGGTGCTCAAGATAGGTTTAGAGTAGGGACGGCAAGAGTAGGCGAGCGTTTGCGTGATGCTGATGACGCTGCGTTTATTTGGGTTGTTAATTATACCGGCGGCACAACAGCGGAACGGGAAGCAATGTCCGTATATTTTAATAGGCTAAAACCGGCACATACAAGAGTAGAATTTAATCCAGTAATCCCTTAATATAGGAGTAACATCATGCACAGAACTGAAGGTCCTGATTACATCACAGAGAGTGGCAAACGCCGGTACAAGGAAACTCCTTCGCCAGGTACGGTAGTAAATAAATTTGCAATGAACTCTATCCAAGAAGAAATATGTTTGGCTGTTGAAAATAGTGGACTAACATTGAATGCAACGGGTGCAGCTGATAGAACAGCTGGATGGGGACAACTTTGGTTAGCTATGTTAAGAGTGCACAATAACCTTTTAGCTTATGGCGCTGACCCAACAGGCTCGGCGGATTCTGCTCCAGCGTTAACCGCTGCTCTTGCAGCTAATCCTTATGTATACGTACCTTTAGGTACTTTTAGATTGGCAACTGTGCCTACTATTCCTAATTTCTGTCATATATATGGAGGCGGTGAGGGAAGTTATTTTAATATTGATGTTGCTGATGCATTTAAAATTACTGACCAACATATTTTAATTGATAATGTACATATTCAAGGAAATACATACAAAGCTTTTCAAACTGAATTTGATAGTGCTGACCCTAATGTTATTTTAACCCGTGTTACCCTGCAAAGTTCAGGTGTAGCACTAACATTAAAAACTGATGGCACATTAAAACGTGGTAGCATATATATGAATCAAGTTAAAATTGCTTCAGGTGGTGTCGGATCTGTTGGTATGGAAATTAATAATTCAACTTATCCATGTAAGATGATAAGGATGAGTCAAATTGAATGTATCCAAGCGACTGCAACCGCTCATAATTTTAAGATGTATGGCAATATTACAAATGGCGGTGGTGATGTTATAATACAAAATTCAAGCCTTAGTGGTGGTCTTTTCTATTGGAAGGATGATACTGATAGAATATTTATTAAAGACAGTTACATAAATGCAGCTGAACATCAATTTGAAAATACCTCTGGCGGTGGTTATGAGAACTGTATTATAGGCGGTTTATCTAACACCATATCTAATAATTATAATACTACATCGAGTAGAACATTTTGGCGTAATGTTAGGGATGATGATGGTAAAATTAATGGTGAGAATAACATCAATGGTATACAAGCTACTAGATATCGAGGTACATCAAATCAAACAATTTCTGGTTCAAGTACAGATACTAAAATTGATTTTAATACATCTGATGGAATAAAGATGGCTAGAAATAGTTCATATACTAAAGATGACCCATGGGACAATACTAACAAATGGTTTATGACTATTGGGTATGGTGATGGGTATGTACATGCTCAAGGTGTTATATCAATTGAATGTGATACACAAACATTAGCTGAAATTTCTAAAGTACGTTGTAAATTAAGGATAGCTAATAGAACATATTATATTCCTTCTGAGATAATTTCTATTAGTGCCACTGGTATACTTAGATTCTCATTTGATTATACTGAGGCCATGGTTCCTGGTGTAAGCAGAGTATATATTGATATAGATAATAACCGAACTGGTTATATTGATGTTATATTTGATTCTGATACGGCATTTATTAAAGTGAATGGACTATAACATATGGATGCAGTTACATTAAAATATGGTGCAGCTATTGCCATAGCATTCTATGTTATAGAGAGGTTGTTTAAACTGGTCAACTCTTTAGTTAAAACTAAAAAAGCACCAGCTGAACAACAGTTGAAAGAATCATCAAGAACTATGATACAACAAACTCATGATACATTGGTTGAAGTAAAGCCAGCTTTTTGGGAAACTAAAAATCAATGTAATGATATACATAAAATAATAACTGCATCTGATAAAGGTGCACCGTTGGTATATAACAAAGGATTAGAAGCATCTATTACATCACTAAATTTTTGTATCCAAACATTATCTACATCTATAACATCACTAGGTGAGAACTGTAAAAAACATCAAGGATAATTATGTTAGTAACCGATTTTAAAGATAATAACATAGATAACTTTACGCCGAAGGAAGTTGAAGAAACCGGAGCAGATTTAAAGGATGTTAAGAAAGAATCTATCATATCTCTCCAGAGTTTCAGGACATACATCCGTAGGAGAGTTGGATTGATACATAATGGTATTACTACAGGTTATCACAAATCACTGGGCCATCCTAATGGTTTTTCTGTTGACTCCTTTCTGTACATTGAGGATGGTCCAGTGAACATACATCAGATATTTAAAGGTGCATTACATGCAGGATTTGTTGGTATAGGTATATATTATAATCAGAAAATGTATTCGTTACATCTGGAAGTTGCTAGTATGTATAGAAAAGAATTTGCTTTTTGGGTGGGCGTAAAAGATACATCAAAACAAATAGATGACTGGCAATGGTTTTCTTTATTAAATGACCCAGCAAAAATACTGCTCAAGCAGTAACTATATTATTTTAATTAGTCTATTGATTTATACCATATTATATAGGCTAATTAAATTATTACCGCTATAGCAGTAATTATCCTGATTTACTAGGTAAATTCTAAAAAAAAGTTAAATTTTTTTTGCTTCATAAGTCCTTATAAAATAATGACTTACGTTTTGAGGTGAAATTATTTTAACTTTTTTTTGTTATCCTGTTGACAAATGGGTGTTAAAGAGGTATTATTTAAATATAGAAATTAAGACAACAAAACAACAAAACAAAGGAGGCCAAAAAAGAGGAAGTAAAAAAGAGACCGAAACCAGAGACCGCAAGGAAAAACTGGGAATAGGGAGCAAGGCCGGTGCGGAGTCGAAAAGATAAACCCCATAAGGAAGCCAAGCAAAAGAGGAAAGCACTTCAAAAGACTTCTAAGACTTTCCTTGAAGGTTAGAGCAATTGT
>PJEL010004085.1_pt1 | contig 12206 bp, 16 predicted proteins | sample 1853271 | NCBI WGS metagenome assembly PJEL01 (sample SAMN08108733, study PRJNA415343) | Invertebrate metagenome, whole genome shotgun sequencing project. | host: Globobulimina | place: Sweden: Gullmar Fjord | collected 2015-08 | reverse complement strand
GATTGATCCCACAGCAAAAAACAGGGGTGCAGCCGGAACCGGCCAAGACAAAAAACCAGGCTTCAGCCCTTTTTTGGTGCAGGGTTTACTATTCGGTGAAGTCTGAAAGTCCTCTAAATTGAGAAATAGGAATTTCCCTTATATTAAAATCAGAATTTCCCCTATTTACAAAAATAATCTCTCAAAGTAAGGTCATCTTTATAATAACTGTGCACCTCTTCTATCATCGAGGGCACCTCCTAAAGTTATTAGACACATAAATAAGAGACTCGCTTCATCACCGAGTCTTTTATTATTTATTGTTCTTGGGTCATTCAAAAAAAATTTTCCCATATCAAGTTGATACATAAAAACCTGAACGGATAAACATCGAATTTAATCCTTCCTGAAAGTCAAGAATCCTTGCATTAATCAGAACGATTGAAAGACATTTGAATTGTTATAGATAGGATTTTTGTGGATTAAAAAGAAGGTATTATATCATGGTTGGATTAATGGTGGAATTTTGCCCCCGGTTTTGGATGGTCTCCCAGACATCCTTATCAGCTTTATTGGAAATACTTAGAAATGACAGGCTGACATATTTATTAAGCATTGCGGCCTTTATTTAAATTCTACAAAAAAATAGATCTAAATGGAGAATATGTTATAGTGGTTCGGAAAAAGTGAATTGAAGAATTATTAAATATTGATTATAGGAATTTGGAGAAATATCAAAGTGGAACTACTTAACTATCACCATTTGCATTTTTTCTGGGTTGTTATGAATACCGGGAGCATAAATGCGGCAAGTATTCGATTAAAATTGGCGAAATCAACTATTAGTGCTCAATTGAGTTTACTTGAAAAATCTCTTGGAGGGAAACTTTTTAATCGAGTCGGACGCAATCTTGAACCGACAGATCTTGGACATATCGTATTTGGGTATGCCGATAAAATCTTTACGATTGGTCAGGAAATGATGAATTCTGTTCATAGTCTTCAATTAAAGGCGCCATTATCACTAAGAGTTGGGATTGTGGATGTTGTTCCTAAGTTGCTTACACGCAAATTTCTTTTACCTGCTATGGGGCTTTCTGATACTATCCACTTGGTTTGTCAAGAGGGAAAAGAAGTGAATCTGTTATCGGAACTTGCAGTTCATAATCTTGATGTTGTGTTTGCAGATGTTCCGATTCGATCCGGTTTAAGTGTCAAAGCGTATAGCCACCTGTTATTTGAATGTGGGGTTACTTTCTTTGGCAAAAAAGAACTGCTAAATTCGCTTAAAGGAAAATTCCCTTACTCCCTTGATAAAGCCCCCATGCTTCTTCCAATGAAGAATACAGCATTGCGAGGCAGGCTTGACCAATGGTTTGAAAATCTTAATATTTTACCACACATTGTTGGTGAATTTGATGACAGTGCTTTGTTAAAAGTATTTGGTCAGGCAGGGGATGGTGTATTTGTGGCACCCCAGGTTATTGAAAAAGAAATTCAACAACAATATGAGGTGCATGTGTTTGGCAGATCAAGTGAAATTATAGAAAGATTCTATGCCATTTCGATTGAACGAATCATAAAACACCCTGCAATCATTGCTATTTCTAAAGCGGCCCAGCATGGTTTATTTTCTTCGAAAAAGCAATCAACAGCATAAACAAACCACATCGTTTAAATTTAAAATAATTTAATCTGACAAACCTCATTTGATTGCTTGTTTGGTGAGCCGAAGTGAGGTGAGGCTAATTACCTGCCGGTTTTCCATAGAAAACTTCAGTTTTGATTTACACCGGTCCCTTCATTCAATTTGCAGGCGTGTAATATAAGGATAGTTATGGGGATTTTATAGTTCGTAAAATACGAACTATAAAATAATATTATTAGTCTTGACCGAATTGAAATTATTTATTATTTTAGATAATCTACTAATAAATAATTGTTTTAGGGGAAATATTAAAATGGATCCGTTAAAAATGCTGAGCGATCGAATTATTAGTCGGGTCAATGCAAATCTATCCGAGTTCGATTTTGATACAGAGAATTTTGTATCAAATTCTCTTGAACATGAAAAACTGTTGAAGTTTTATGCATTCTATGGAATCACATCTCAACATCCCATATATTTTCATTTTCGAAACTCCAATATAGCAGGCAGTTATTTCCTTGGTAAATGCTATGTTGGAAGATCTATTATTTATAAAAGCGATATTAGAGGTGATGAATTAAAAAGAAAAGGAGATGAAATTCGTGGTGCAATGAATCTTCCCCTTGTTGAAGATGAGATGATTTCAATCAGGGATAGTCTTCTTTATAAAACGCTTATCCACAGCAATTCACATAACCCTGAATGTCCTGAAGAGTTTGGTATTCGAAATACAATTTCAGCACATTACGCAAATATACATGGGTCAACCCTTGAAGGATGTTTCTTAGGACCCTTTGCAACTGTGGATTTGATGAATCTTCATTCCTGCATTGTTGGTAATTTTTCATATGTTCAGGCAGGAGAGTTGTTTCATAGAAAAATTGATCCAGGTACTGTGTGGGTACGAAGCCATAACTTTGAGTTTAAATATAAATTTAAAAAAGAGATTCTGGACAATTTTGTTGGAGTAAATTCTTTATATCAGCCCCGCGGAATCATTTATGACTTTGTTAAGGATCGGGAACAGGATTTTGAAAAGCTGTTTGATATGATGAATCTTGAACCGATAGAAGCACCACCGACATCTGCTGTCAATCGATATGCGGTAATCAGAGGTAAAACCTTCATCGGTGAAAATGTTCTTGTTTCCCAAAAAGCTTTTTTAAAGAACGCTGTGATGGGAGATGGTTCAAATGCCCAGGAGAATACATATATCATCGACTCAACGTTATCGGGGAATTGCATAACAGCCCATGGCGGGAAAATTATCCATGCAGATATTGGACAGGGGACCTTTGTTGGCTTTAATTCATTTTTAAATGGAAAGGCTGATACGCGAATAGGAATTGGGGAAGGATGTATCGTTATGCCTCACACTGTAATTGACTCCCAAGTCCCGATCAAAATACCCAGCGAACATTTGATCTGGGGATTCATCGGATCAAAAGAAGATATCGAAAATAACACAATTGCATTGGACGACCTTGCAGAAGTGCGGGACACCCTGAAAATCGGAATGATGACTTTTTCCGGGTTAGGATCTGTATTTATAGAGGCATTCAGAAAAAGACTTGAGCAAATTTTATTGCTAAATGGTGCTTTCTTTAATGATGGTGAAAACCGGGGGCATGCCCAGGATGACCAAAACATATCCTTTAATCTAATTCAACCGTATAGAACAGGTGAGCGCAAAGGATTATATCCTTCCATCAGGATAAAACCATAACAACAATTAAGGCGATATAAAACCCTGTGTCTTTCTCTTTTAGTCCACTTGGTATTCCAAGATGGTAAATTGGTTTAATATAATCAGAGTATATTCATGTTTAACACAAATAAATTTAAACAGACAAAAAATGAAGAGGCCGGTTGGATTAACAGACGAAGAAGTTGGTCTATCTTTGAAAAACTTCAAATAGTTGAAGAGTCCAAGCGTTCCATTGAAGCTATTTGTTCGGTGGCTCAAAAGTATGAGATCTCTCCCAGCCAGCTTTATCTTTGGCGACGCTTGGAAAGAGATGGAACGCTAAAGGCATTTAAGGAAGGAGAGGAAGTTGTCCCGGCATCTACTGTTAAACGGCTTCAACTTTATATCAATGATCTTGAGCTGCTTCTTGAAGAAAAGAGTGAGGAATTAGAAACCCTGAGAGCGACAATTAGTGGAAACCCTATAATTAAGGATCTTGAGAAGTACCCTCACCTTAGAATGGCGGTAAAATATAATTTATTCGATGGCATCAATATTTGATTTCAATTTAGAAAATAAGTTGGATCAATCAGCCAGAGGCCTTTGAATCCTTTACAAAAACATTTCCAATCTAAAAAAAATCGAATTGGCATCAATTTACTATCGGGTATATATGGAGCTCTGTTGCAAAAAATCAATTAGTCCATAAATGTCTTTAGAATAGATGGTGTTTATGCAGCAGAATAGATTCCAAATTGTCTTTCAATTAGACGGATCTCTCCTGTCAACCCCTGGTCACCTTTCCATATCGAACTGACCTTTTTTAAACATTCTCATGACCTCAAATCCTTTAATGGTAGCAAAGGCCTTCTTTTTATAACTCCCGGATTGCCACACCATAGCTGGGTGCCTGATCAGAATAGATTGTGACAGGCTTTTCATATTCCTTCATTTTACATAGGATCTTACCTAAAAACCGCTTGGCTGCTTTGGCATTACGAGTTGATGACAAGTAAAAATCCAGTGTCTTCCCACTTTTGGTGATAGCTCTGTACAAATACTTCCACTTCCCTTTTACTTCCACATAGGTTTCATCGACCTTCCAGCTTTCACCTGAAGGTGGCTTATATAATACCAACGTAAACGTTTTTCTATTTCCGGTGCATATTGCTGAACCCACCGAAACAGAGTTGTATAGTCAACACCAATACCGCGCTCTGACATCATTTCTTCTAAATCACGGTAACTGATTCCATACTTGCAGTACCAACGAACACATCCTAAAATCATCTCACCCTGAAAATACTTCCATTTGAAATCGTTCATACTGGCTCTCCCTTTTTTAATAAGAAGGGCCATTTCAACTTATATTGAGATTTTTTGCAACAGAGCCCTTATTACTTCCATCATGCTTTTTCTTGAAATTGAAGTATCGGGGATTTTTTCCTCTAACGGGGAAAAATACCACAATTGTACAGGTTGCATTTAAACATACCTTTATTTAACACCTGAAGTTATAAGCAGCTGAAATTAAAAAATAATTAACCTGCCATGGAGAAGGCGATCAGGTGATATGAATTACTGGCACAGAGGTTGCTACATAACCAGTCGAGAGAACGAAGGAGCTGAAATGATATTATTTAAAAAATATAGATTAGATCGAAATAGAGTTCTTGATAAACCATACTATCGGTCGTTGACTCTATATTTTCTACCAAGTGCCATTATTGTGTCAATTGCTCCGTTGCGCATAGTCTCAATTGTAATTTTAAATAAATCCAATTCTTCCCATGATGAAAAATTAAATATTCATCTCAAGGAGCTTGTTCTCATGCAAACACAACAAAAGGAGAAAACCTATGATAGATGCCAATGTACTCCTGGTTGATGATGAAAAAGCATTTGTCGAAACCATGGCCAAGAGATTGGAAAAGCGGAATTTGTTTATTGCCAAAGCCTTTTCTGGAGAAGAGGCTTTGGAGTATATATCTGTTCACCCAAAAATTGAAGTTGTTATTCTTGATGTCAAAATATCGGGAATAAATGGCAGAAAAGTTCTTATAGATATTAAAAGGAACTACCCCCTTGTTGAAGTCATCATGTTGACAGGTCATGCAACAGTTAAAATCGGGATAGAAGGAATGAAATTGGGAGCATATGATTATCTGACCAAGCCCTGCGATATCGATAGCCTCTTTGAAAAAGTAGACGAAGCGGTCAACAAAAAGAGGCGGCACGAAGAAAAAATAATGGAAGCCAGGATGAAGGAAATTATATCCCGTTGACCATAGTGAAGAGAGTATTTATGGACAAAGATAACAAGAAAAATGGTGATCACTAACAAAGAGAAAAGATAATGAAAAACAAACGTATTATTCATTGATGATGAAACAGCTTTCCTTGATACATTGATTAAGCGATTGAATAAATGGGATTGTACTTCTGGACAACATCCAGCTGGATATAGTTGCTCTGGATGTCTGCACGCCGGGCATGGAGAAGGGTGCATATGGTTATCTGATCAAGCCAATCGATATTGATGAATTGACTTTCAAGATCGAAGATGCATTTGATAAAATACAGATTTCAAAAAAAATTTTATAACAAGTGTAAGGAAAGAGTAATTGTAAAAAAATGAATGACAGATTGTACGCAGCTAATTTTTATTTAAGGATATAAGAAAGATTCTATGCTGGAGCGTTTAACAATTCTTACAAGGTAGTTGGACATGGTGATATTCAATCTTGTAATGTTTGCAAAATATGCAAATAAATTCAATAGTCATATGGAATCTGTGTTAAAAATAATTTTTTTCCGCAAAATTTACGACAATAGATGAAGGTATTTGATCTATGCTTTTCAATAAAATTACAGATTTTTATACTGCAGCGATGCAATTGACATATAGTTGTGTTGTTGCCCTGGATACATCCGGGAAAATACTTGAATTTCAAACATATCTGGAAAAGTTATCTCCTGAAACTGCTGATGCCTGTATCGGAAAAAATTGGTTTAATCTTTTTTGTCCAGTAAAAGACGTACCAAACTCACAAGATTTTTTTGAAGAGGATATCCTTCAACAAAACCAGGTAACTCCAACACAAAAAATTCTGACAGTTTATGAAAATGAACTTTTTATGGAATGGACCTTTTTAAATGTGGATCAATCAGATGCGGCTTCATCAGGTATTCTTGGGGTTGGTATTGATGTTACCAAGCATATCGAACTTGAGATTCAGCTCCAGCATGCTGACAGATTATCAACCGTGGGTCAGTTGGCAGCTGGTATTGCCCATGAAATAAATGGACCCTTGAATAATATTTTGGGGTATGCTCAATTGTCATCAAAGCAGATGGATTTACCAGAGCAAGTTTACCAGGATCTGGATAATATTATTCGTTTTTCCCTGCATGTCAGAGAAATTGTAAAAAAGGTTATGCTTTTCAGTCGTCAGGTGCCGCCAAAACATGAAAATGTTGATCTGAACAAAGTGATAAAGGAAAGCCTTTATTTCACAGAACCGGTTTGCAGACAGAATCAAATCGATATTTGTCAGGAACTTGAAGAAGGATTGCCTAGAATTACAGGGGATTTTTCTCAACTCAGACAGGTTGTTGTAAATTTAATTGTTAATGCGGTGCAATCTATTGGTGAAAAGGGTGGTAAAATTATAATAAAAACAACACAGGATTCAAAAAAACGAGTCAATATAATCGTTCAGGACTCAGGAGTTGGGATGCCTCCTGAAATAATTGAACAATGCTTTATACCTTTTTTTACAACAAAGGATGTTGATCAGGGAACAGGCCTTGGACTTTCTGTAGCCCACGGTATCATTAAATCTCACCATGGAATAATAACAGCGGATAGTATAATGGGAGAAGGATCTCGTTTTCATGTGGTTTTTCCAGTAAATTCGGAAAAAGGAGAAAAAAATGTCTGATAACCAATTAAAAAGGACCTATAAAGTTCTGGTTGTTGATGATTCAAAACAGACTCTGGAAGTAATCCAGCGAAACCTCAATGCGAATAAATATGATGCTTATACATGTAATAGCGTACGGGATGCTGTACTATTTCTTTCCGAAAGTACCATTGATATCGTTATAACAGATTTCAAGATGCCCAAACAAAGTGGCCTGGATCTTATCCGCCACATTCGGGATAATTTCACAGATATTGAGATTATTATGATTACCGGACATCCCGATATTGAAGACGCAATCCAGGCTATTAAAGATGGTGCAGACGATTATCTTGTAAAGCCGTTCACTGATGATGAATTGCTGCTGGCGGTTCAGAATATGGTGGAGAAATTAAATAATCGCAGGGCAGTCGAATCGACTAACAAACCTGGAAAAACCTATGGTATCATAGGTGAATCTGCAAAAATGCAACTTGTTTTTCACAGGATTGAAAAAGCTGCTGCTACCAATGCAACTGTTTTGATTTCCGGCGAAAGCGGTACAGGAAAAGAACTTGTTGCGCGTGCCATTCATTACAATAGCGACCGGCGAAGAGAACCTTTTGTTCCCATCAATTGCACAGCCATACCAGACACGCTTTTGGAAAGTGAGCTTTTTGGTCATGTAAAAGGTGCCTTTACAGGGGCAAACGATAATCGTGAAGGTTTTTTCCAAGTCGCCGACGGGGGGACAATTTTCCTGGATGAAATCGGTGATGCCAGCCTGAATATGCAAGGAAAATTGCTTCGAGTTTTGCAGAATAAAGAAATTCGCCCGGTTGGATCAACCCAGATACAACACGTGAATACAAGAATTATTGCGGCGACACATAAAAATTTACTCAATTTGGTAAAAAATGGCTTATTCAGAGAAGACCTATTTTATAGACTCAATGTTATTGATGTGATTGTGCCTGCTTTGAACGAAAGGTCAGATGATATACTATCTTTGACAAATTTCTTTGCACTTAAATTTTCAAGTGAAATGAATAGCAGGTTACCTGTGTTTTCAGACAATGTATTGAACGCGATGAAATTCTATCCCTGGCCCGGGAACGTGAGAGAACTTGAGAATCTTATTCAACGTCTCGTTGTCATCGTGGATGGACATAAAGTTAAAACGACAGACCTTCCCGAGCCCATGAGGTTTATTGTGTCAACTAAACAAGAGAGCGTACAAAAACTTGAAGATGTTATTTCTGAGCATATTTTGACTGTTCTTACAAGCACTAAGGGAAACAAAACACAGGCGGCCAAAATTTTAGGGATCGACAGGAAAACACTGAATTCCAAATTAAAAAAAGTCGCCCCCCTTGAATAAGGAGTTTAAAATTAATTGGAGCCGATGTAACCTAAAATCTACCAGCCATAACAAATAAAGGAGCCAATTTATGAAATATAATAAAATTGAGCCATTTCTTTTTCTTGCATTGACTTTGGTGATCATGGGAATCTTCCCAGGTCAGATAAGTGCAAATTCGAACAAAATTCTGTCACACGGACAGAGCATTTATGTTCCTGTTTATTCACATATTTATCATGGTGATCAGGAGAGAAAATTTAACCTTACTGCGACACTGAGCATCCGTAATACAAACTTAAAAAAAGATATTATTCTCCATTCAATTGATTATTTTGATTCTAACGGCGAACTCTTGAAAAATTATTTAGACGTACCGATTGTTTTAAAAAAATTTTCCACCATACGTTATATCATCAAAGCCAAGGATAAAAGCGGAGGTTCCGGGGCCAAATTTATAGTGAGATGGAAATCCAAAGAGCTTTCTAATGCACCTATAATCGAAGCCATTATGATCAGCACTAAAGGCCAGCAAGGAATTTCCTTTGTTTCCAGAGGTCAAGCAATTGATGAATAACTATATAGTTTTACCTGTGGAACTCAATAGGAATTAATATGATTATTAAAACAATTCTGATAAAAATTAAGAGTTCTTTTACTGATCTCTTGCCCATTATTCTGGTGATTGCTTTTTTTCAGACTGTTGTTTTAAGGCAGCCGTTACCTCAAATGGGGGAAGTTCTTTTTGGTGCACTTCTTGTGGTGGCTGGCCTTACCCTGTTTGTTCAGGGCCTTGAAATGGGTCTGTTTCCCATTGGTGAATCAATGGCACACGCCTTGGCCAGAAAGGGAAGTCTTTTCTGGCTGCTGTGTTTCTCCTTTGCTCTTGGATTTTCAACCACTGTGGCAGAGCCTGCTCTTATCGCAGTGGCCTGGGAAGCAGCTGAAATTGCCGGCCACGGAGGCCTTATAGATACAAATCCAGAATCTTTAAAAAAATATGCTTTTGGACTTCGCATGTCTGTTGCGTTTTCTGTGGGGCTTGCAATCCTTATAGGGGTCTTGCGTATACTCCGCGGATGGCCCATACATTATCTGATCATCACGGGTTATGTTCTTGTTATGCTTATGACCGTGATTGCTCCCAAAGAAATTATTGGAATTGCCTATGATGCGGGTGGCGTCACCACATCCACCATAACAGTACCCCTTGTTGCAGCTCTTGGCGTGGGACTTGCCTCATCCATCAAAGGACGAAGTCCCCTTGTTGATGGGTTTGGACTCATCGCTTTTGCCTCACTTCTTCCTATGATTTTTGTCATGGGGTACGGGCTTATAATCTTTTGATGATAAAAGGAGGGTTTAGTGGAATTCATATATGAATTCGGTAAAATATTGATAGCCACCTGCAGAGATGTCTTGCCGATTATTATTCTTATTATCAGTTTTCAACTCCTGGTTTTACGGCAACCAATTCCTCATCTTCGCCGTCTTATTGTGGGCGGTGTCTATGTTGTCATTGGACTTACCCTATTTCTGGCAGGACTTGAAAAAGCACTTTTTCCTCTGGGAAATATTATGGCTACTCAGCTGTCTGATCCAGCCTTTATTTATGGTCCGGGAGAAATAGTTACCCAGGCAGACTGGACGAAATATGGATGGGTCTATCTGTTTGCAGCTATGATAGGCTTTGCAACCACCATTGCCGAACCATCTCTTATTGCAGTGGCTTTTAAAGCCAACGAGGTATCTGCCGGGACTATCAAGCAATGGGGTTTAAGAATCACAGTTGCTGTAGGTGTTGCTTTTGGAATCAGCCTTGGAACGTTTCGGATTGTCACGGGCACACCACTGTATATGTACATTCTTGTGGGCTATATGATTGTAATTGTACAAACCATTTTTGCCCCAAAAAATATCATTGCCCTGGCATACGACTCGGGTGGTGTAACAACCTCAACAGTTACAGTCCCTCTGGTAGCAGCGCTTGGTCTTGGGTTATCCGCCACCGTCCCTGGAAGGAACCCGGCTTTGGACGGTTTTGGACTTATCGCTTTTGCCAGTCTGTTTCCAATTATAGCTGTGATGGGATACGCTCAGTTAATGCAATGGTCAACTCAACGTAAATTAAAATACATGGAGAAAAAAAATGCGCTTTAAACTCATCTTAGCTTCCGTAAAGGCAGATATCACCGACAAAATTGTTGATGCAGCCAAAGGGGCAGGGGCTACCGGGGCAACGATTATACCTGCCAGGGGAACCGGTATTCATGAGGCAAAAACTTTTTTTGGCCTCACGCTGGAGGCACAAACCGATATTATCATGTTCCTTGTTGAAGAGCATATTATTACTAAAATTCTGGACACAATCAAACAAGCTGGAGAATTTCATAAGCCAGGTACAGGTATTGCTTTTGTGCTTCCAGTTGAACATGTTGTGGGCCTGGAAAGTCAGATGGAACAATTCAAACAAGACGTTCGAAAAAATTATTTTTAAACAAAGATTTTTTATAAAAGGAGATAAATATGGGAACAGATAATATTAAAATAGTTCGAGCAAGGGACGTGATGCACAAGCAGATTTTGACCATCGACGGTATGGCTACAGCCAGGGAAGCTGCTGCCGTCATGCGTTCTGAAAGAGTGTTTTCTCTTCTTGTCAAAAAAAGACATGAAAATGATGCCTGGGGTATACTTGTTGTTCAGGATTTTGTCAAAGGGGTGATAATACCGGGCCGCTCCCCTGACGATGTGAATGTCTATGAAATCATGACAAAACCGATAATCACTGTTCCGGCGGATATGGATATCCGGTATGCAGCCCGTTTGATTTATCGTGCCGGGATCCGAAGAGCTCCGGTTGAAGAAAATGGGGAAATTATCGGGATGATTTCTCTGGCATCTTTGATTCTGGATAACGAACTTTTTTAAACTTGATACATGGTATTTATTGATATTAAAAAATAATTAGTGAATCAATGACAACAATTGAAATAGTACTCATCTCAATAGGACTTGCCATGGATGCTTCGGCTGTCAGCCTTGCCGCAGCAGCTGCAGGCTTTGCTAAAAATCCAAGAGCTATTTTTAGATTATCCTTCCATTTTGGACTCTTCCAGTGTCTCATGCCGATTATCGGCTGGCTTATAGGAATAAGCTTTGTTTCATATTTTAAATTTTTTGACCACTGGATAGCGTTTGGACTGTTAGTCGTTGTGGGTATTCGAATGATTCAGGAGGGGCTGGGTAGTTCATCGGAGACTCATAAAAATGATCCTTCCAGGGGAATGACGATGGTCATGCTCAGTATCGCAACAAGCATTGATGCCCTGGCAGTTGGTCTTAGCCTTGCCGTTCTTGATGTAAATATCTTATATCCGAGCCTCATGATAGGTGCTATTACAGCTGCAATGTCATATGGAGCCATTAAAATCGGAACACGCCTGGGGACATTATTTGGTAAGCGGATGGAAATTTTTGGTGGTGTAATTTTGCTTTGTATAGGTTTGCGGATACTTTTATCCCACTTGGAATTGTTTTAATTATCCAACATTTAGGATACCGGTAATCAATTGATTTTTTTTAATTACTTGTAAATTAACAACCAGCAAAGTGATCATACAATAT
>PJEL010004084.1_pt1 | contig 12209 bp, 14 predicted proteins | sample 1853271 | NCBI WGS metagenome assembly PJEL01 (sample SAMN08108733, study PRJNA415343) | Invertebrate metagenome, whole genome shotgun sequencing project. | host: Globobulimina | place: Sweden: Gullmar Fjord | collected 2015-08 | reverse complement strand
TCTAAATACTCAGGTATAAGCGTAACAATAGATTCACCCGGGTTTTGTGCCACCGCCTTAAGCGCAGCTCGGGCAATGCTATGCTCAAGCTCCCGAACATTTCCAGGCCAGGAATACTGCATTAATACTGACTCCGCTGATGGTGCAATACGCAAACCACGCAAGCCCATTTGCGCCCGACTTTGCTCAATAAAAAAGCCACTCAACAACAAAATATCGTTTTCACGATATCTTAAAGGCGGCACATGGATAGGGTAAACACTTAAGCGATGATAAAGATCAGCACGAAACTCTAAACTGGAGACCATCTGCGCTAAATCTCGATTAGTGGCCGCCACAATACGTACATCCACATGATGAAATGCATCGCTGCCCACACGTTGTATTTCACCACTTTGAATGGCACGCAATAATTTGGCTTGAATGGCCAAAGGTAATTCACCCACCTCATCCAAAAATAAGGTACCACCATGAGCCAACTCAAATTTACCTTTTCGCTCACTCACCGCACCGGTAAACGCCCCTTTAACATGACCAAACAACTCACTTTCGGCCAGCTGTTCGGGCAAGGCAGCACAGTTAACAAAAATATAGGGGTGCTCCTTTCGCAACGACATACCATGAATGGCTTTGGCCACCAATTCTTTACCCGTGCCGGTTTCTCCTTGGATCAGGGTGGTTAACTCTGATTTGGCCACCACATTAATGGATTGCATTAGAGCTTGCATTTTAGGGCTCTCGCCAATCATGGAGCCAGAAGTAGCAGTAATAGTTTGACTTGATATTAAATATTTTGCCGATGCCGAGCGATTTAACAAATTGTCCTGTTCAATCACAGCCGCAATTAGTTGCACCCATAGCTTAATCTCACTTTGCAATGCCGATGGAAATGAACCCGCTTTAAGCGCATCCAACGTTAACAAACCCCAAGGTTTACCATCTACATCAATGCGCACGCCCATGCAGTCATGCACATTTAGCTTGCCTTTATGATTGGGAATCAACCCATCAAATGGGTCTAGCAATTCAGCATCATGAGCAAAATGCACCGGCTCACCTGCAGCCATAATTGCTTTTAGCCGAGGTTGATGGGCCAACTCAAATCGGCGCCCTAACGCATCCTTACTTAAACCCAATGCACACAAAGGCATTAGGCTATCTTGCTTCAAAGACATAATGCACAACGCATCAACCGGCAACCGAGCCAGCATAACCGCCAGTAATTGCTCACATTTGCCCTGCACGTTTCCTGGGCGTATTAGGCTTACCCACTTTTGTATATCTATATATGTCATTTAGACACTGCTACTTGTCATATAGACACCATTACATTCAGTCATTTTGACACTTATAACTCTACAGCCCTTTAAAATCAAGACATTATTAGTTGGCACAAGTCTTGGAATAGTTATACCAATTAATAAATATATGATTGAGAGCTAAACATGAATTCACTCAAATTAGATCAAGCCGGTATCTACATGATGGTCATTGGACTAATCATTAGCAGCCTTTGCTTTGTGGGTGCCTTCATTAAAGAAGATTCGCTTTCGCTGGGCGCACAAGTGGCTTGCCACATAGGGTTTTTTATTTTTCCACTGGCCATTAAATTAGGTTATGTCTTTAAATTAATTTCCGACAACAAACTCAATAGGGAGTTAGCCAATGCTTAACTCAAGGCCCTCCATCCAACCCTTGTGGCAAAGTGCTTTTAGACCACTATTTTTGCTTGGTGCATTTTTCTCTTGCTTGATAATGATTTTGTGGAGCCTGCAACTGGCCGGGATAATTAACCTTAATACTTATGGCTCAAGTATTTTTTGGCACGCACATGAAATGCTATTTGGGTTTACTCTGGCTATCGTAGTGGGCTTTTTATTAACCGCGGTAAAAAACTGGACAGGTAAGCCAAGCGCCCGTGGGCCAGCATTAAAAATGTTAGTATTTTTATGGTGCTTATCACGTCTTTTATGGTTATTCAGTGACAGCCCAGCCTGGTTAGTGGCGCTAATAGATGCCGCCTTTCCTTTGTACAGCGCCTACTGGTTAGGCAAACCTTTATTAAAGTCAGGGCAAAAATACAACTGGCCGTTTGTGGTTGTATTAATCGCGATGAGCGCTTTGCAAATCATCTACCATTTATTAATGCACTTTAAACCTGAACTTATTTCGGTTCTACACCAAGCAGTAGTACTGGTGATGGCAAACCTAGTTTTTTGGATTGGTGGCCGTGTATTGCCTTTTTTTGTGCAAGCAAAGTTGGCCATTCCCCGCCGTACAATACCAAACGGGTTAACGCCAGCAGCCATGATTTGCAGCTGGAGCTTAATTCCCCTGCTGTTATTACAGCAGCCACCAATACTGAATATAGTTGCCATCGCGGCCGCCCTTTTACATGGTGCTAGACTGGCCCTGTACTGGCGCCAAGCCGTCATTACCGAGCCCATGTTATGGTCATTATTTTTAGCGCCCTGCTGGATTTTGTTTGGCTTTATCGCCTTGGCTATGGATTCCACTAATTGGCTGCACTTAATCACAGTGGGAGGTCTAGGAGGCATGATTTTAAGTATTATTAGCCGAGTGAGCCTTGGCCATAATGGGGAACGTATTCGAGCATTACGCTGGCTACCCATTGCATTTATTTTTATCAGCCTCGCCAGTCTTATTCGATTTTTTGCCCTGGATATTCAAGTTTGGTTAATGTCAGGGTACAGCTTAAGTGCATTGCTTTGGTTGCTGGCTTTTAGCTGCTTTTTAGTGCACTACATACCAAGATTGGTATCGGCACGTAAAGATGAGCTTCCAGGTTAAAGCACATCTTAAAAAAATTTTAAAATGACAATAGGATATCTCATGAAAAAACCCACACACATTAAAAACCCAGTTTGGGATCAACACAAAAGCTGGATGAACGTCATGCGAGAAGGTGCGTTAACCGGGATTAAAATTAAGCGTAACAAAGACGCCATATCATATAAGTAATTTTTTGCTAAGCATGGGGCTGAATACATCTATTAAGCCCCTGATTCAAATCGTAATTTATTTATCAGACCACACAGCAAACTCATTGCCATTAGGGTCGGTAAAATGAAAGCGACGGCCACCGGGAAAAGTAAAGATGGCTTTAATAATAGAGCCACCTGCCGCTTCAATTTTACTTTGAGTTTCTTCCAGTTTTTCACTAAAAAATACAATAAGCGCACTGCCCTTTTGAGTACTTACATTTAAGTCAGCTTTAAAAAAGCCACCGTTTATGCCTGCATTAGCAAAAGCACAATACTCAGACCCATAATCCACAAACTCCCATGAAAAAGCCATTTTAAAGAATGCTTTGGTGACATCCATGTCTTTGGCTGGGAATTCTAGATAATTTATTTTTTCATGTTGATGCATACAAATTCCATTTTATTTAAATTTACTAAAAAGTTAATCCATTAAGGCTAAAAATGGGCTAATAGTGATTAATATTAAAGCCACAATAACCACCAAGTACAAAATAAAAAAACCCGGTTGATTTTTAAATGTACTCAACAAAGTACGCTGAGTCCCCTCTTCTTTGGCTTTTTCATATTCTTGCTGGGCCTTTTGTTGACGAGTGGCTTGATATTGAGCCAATAAGTCTTTTGCTTGAATATACTGGTCTTTGTCGCTTAACCAAATTCCCGCCATGCCCAAGCCCCAAAAACCGGCATTGGTCTCATAGTGCTCAATGTTATGCTCAATTAATAAATCCAGCACATCCTGATGCTCATCTTCGGGGACCTGTTTAAGCTTTAAAAGTAGTTCTGGCATGGCTTATCCGTAAATTTGATTTCAGGCAATTTTAAAGGGCTAAACCTCTAATTCATAGCCGCTTATGAATTCACAGTGATTCCCAGCATGTTTTGGCTTAACAGCTTTGAATGTGATTTTTTCCCACAATCAGTTACACTATTGATTATGGACAGTGAAGATAAACAAAATCAGCTATTAAAAAGTGCCATTAAGCACATGCTTAAGCCCTTAATGCGCTTTTTAATTAACAAGCAAATTACCCTGGCCACCCTCACCGAGGTGATTAAATCGGCCTATGTGGAAGTAGCCGAAAAAGACTTTGCCATTGAAGGTAAAGCTCCCACGGATAGCCGCATTAACCTGCTCACCGGCGTGCACCGCAAAGACGTAAAGCGGTTACGGGATTTACATCAAACCCATACTCCCTCAGAACGCCTATCTATTAGTAGCCTTATGTTGGCCACCTGGATGAGCGAAGCGCCTTTTGCCAAAAAGGGCAAACCGCAGGCCCTAACAATCACAGGGGAAAACAGCTTTGAGAGTCTGGCTAACCAGTACAGCCGACAGAATATACGTGCTACCAGCATTATGGAAAACTGGTTAGAGATGGGCTGGATAAATAAAGATGAAAACGCTGTATTAACTCTCAACCTTGATACTCTGCAAGATAACCAGTTAAGTGAAGATCAATTATACTTTTTTGCCGAAAACCTGGCCGACCACCTAGCCACCAGCACAGGTAACCTGATTAACCAGAACAAGATGTTTGAGCGTGCGGTATTTTATAATTCATTAAGTAAAGAATCGGTTTTGATCTTAAAGAAATCGGCCAAGCAGCAATCTATGGCTGTGTTAAAGGATTTAAACAAACAAGCTTTGACCTTACAAAAGCAGGATAAAAACCTAGAAGAGCCCCATTATCGCTTCCGCCTGGGCAGTTATTTTTATACGGATTTAAACCATGACTAAATTGTTTTTTTTAGTATTTATTAGCTTATGTAGCAGTCTGATGGTGAGTACGTCTTATTGCGCCGAGCAAGATGAAACTGTGGGAGGCATAGGCGGCACTGGCGCGCAGGAAGAAATTATTGGCGGCATAGGCGGTACAGGCATTAGGGACATGGAGCGCCCTGAATTACTGGAGCGTCCAGAACTACTGCAAAGCCGTGAAGTATTGGACGCCATAACCGAGGCTGCCAGTGAATCACTAAGACCGGAAGACATGCCAGACACCAGTGACCTACCAGCAGGCGAGTAGCCAAATTAAAAACACTTAAAGTGTCACCTTCCAAACTAGCCCTGATATCCAATCTGGGCTTGAGTTAGTTAAACCCTTGCCCACAGTAGCCGTTACTTTTTGATTCGTACTAATTTTATACTGCAGCAAAGCACTGGCTGCTCTATCTAAATTCCCAAGGGCCGTGGGCTTATGATCAAGCACCAAACCGGCCACCCAGGACTTTTTAATGGGGTAAACGCCGCCTAGAGCATAGTGAAAACTGTTTTCTCGGCTATAGTCCAAATTCCCTGGATTGGCTTCTCGCCACCAATGGCCTAATTCAACAAACCCCACTCCCCCCAATAAAAAAGCACTCACCTCCACACTGGCACCCGTATCTTTCACCGCTAATGTGACAGAGGAATCTGATGTAGCCAGTTTTTGTTTTAAGTGATAATCCACATAGAGTTTTTGCCTTTTGAATTGCCAGGATGAAAGGTAAGAAATTTTTAAACTGGCATTACCAAGACCAGACGCCCCCTCGTCTCGCTTAATAAAGGGTACAGAAGCCCTTAATTTGTAGCAACTCCAGCCATAGTTAACACTAACTGGCGTAAACCAGTAACTGCTCCCTTGGGCCGATACTCGATACTGACCCAACGACAGTTTTAACGATTCTTTTGCCATTAGCGACACAGGCATCAGGGCCATTCCCACTAAACCCACCACGATAAAACAAACTAAGCGCAATGCACATTTCCTTACTATTTACCCTGTCTGTTTATCTGATACAGGACCATATAACCGCTGAATATAACTGCTCACTATAACTGAGAATGCATTGTAACCATTTTGGATAAAGAAACCTTTTCTATTGACGTGGGAAATTTTCCCACTACTATTAATATAAGCATTAATTCAATAGACATAATTAAGGTTAAGGAAGGCTCACATCATGAAGCACACTTGGTTAGGCAACATACTTCTTCACAACAAGGCCCTCGCAGGGGCAACCACCCTCACTCTGGTAATGGCTGGGTGTGTAGACTTAGGGTTAAACGGTGGTTCTAGCACTGACAACACGGCTCAAGTGAAGATGGAGAAGGCGGCCAGCGACTCAGAGTTTAAAAACTACCTCACCGCCCGCTTTACTCAGCTTCCAGTACAAGCAGACAAAAACCAAGATGACCATGTCATTCTTGAGTCTGCTTTAGGCAACCCCAGCGTAGATGCTGTGGCTGACTCGGCAGAAAGCACCTCGGCCGTAGACGGTACTGCTCAGGCCCAATTCAGTGGCACCAATAATCAGGTAGCCGGGGTAGATGAAGGGGATATTTGGAAATACGATGGTGAAAATTTCTTTGTTATGAGTCATGCCCAATGGGAATATAATTACGATGACTGCTATACAGAGGTAGATGAAGTCACTGGAACCAGTTCCAGCTCTGAGCCTGCAGTAGAGCTCAACACCGATGCAATGACCATCATGCCCTGCTACCACGAGCCCACACTAATTACTCCGGCTCAAATTCGAATGGTAAAAAACACCAAAGAAACTCTGGCCATGGTAGAGCTCGATAATATGAACCCAAGTGAGATTTACTTAGGTGAAGGTTCCCTAGTGGTGCTGGGCAATAAATCTAATTACAACCAAAACTGGAGCAGCTATCAAAACTGGCAAAACGGCCAAACCGATATTCGTATTTTAGATGTTAGCGATGTGAGCATTCCCACTTCCAAGCATCAAATTAGTTTGGATGGCTATGTGGTCCAAAGCCGCCGCGTTGAGGATGAATTATATTTAATCACTCGCTATACACCAAACTTGCCAGACGTGGTGTATTACCCCAGTACAGAGCAACAAATAGAACAAAACAAAATAGCTTTGGCAGATTTATCGTTAAAGGATTTACTACCCAACATATCTATTAATGGCGAGCAACAAGAGTTGGTAAACAGCGAAAACTGCTTGCTAACCGATACGCCCGATCAGCAATGGGGTTCCCCCTCTCTAGCCACCCTTACCCGCATTAACATTCATACGGGTGAATTTACTAGCCGCTGCATGGCTGGCCAGGTAGAAGGCATTTACATGAGTGAAAATAATTTGTATTTGTTTAATACCAGTTATTGGGACTACTCAACAGATACCGATTCAGATGACGTCACTGAATCTTTAATTTGGAACTGGAACCAGGGCAATACTCATCTGCACAAGTTTGAATTAAGCACATTTGAATATCATGGCTCGGCTATTCTTCAGGGAGCCTTGGGGTGGAACAATCCGCGCTTTCGTCTTGGGGAGTTAAGCGATGGCAGTATAGGAGTAGTGACCACTGAGGGTCAGTGGCGCAGTGAAAATCATCATCTAACTGTATTGGCTTCAACCGATGGAGAGCTGACTACTATTGCTACCCTTCCCAATGATGAATACCCCGCGGCCATTGGCAAGCCAGGCGAACAAGTTAAAAGTGTGCGCTTTATGCAAAACCGTGCCTATATAGTGACCTTCTTACAAACCGATCCACTTTATGTGATTGATTTAAGCAATAGTTCCGAACCCTATATTGCAGGTGAGTTAGAGATCCCAGGCTTCAGTGAATACCTTCACCCCATTGGCAATGATTTACTACTGGGCATAGGTAAGGATGCCACATCAAATGGTCAAACTCAGGGTGTTAAAGTGTCTTTATTTAATGTAAGTAACATTCAAAACCCAAGCGAACAAGGCAGTCTTATTATTGGTGAACGCGGTACCCATACTGCACTCAGTCACGATTCCCACGCATTTAGCGGCATTCAACAAGATGAGCAATATCGCTTTGCTTTCCCTATTAGCGTAACCGACAGCGACTACCATTGGTCACATTCTGGGTTGTATTTATTTGAGATTAAAGACAGTCAGTTAAGCCAAACTGGTTCCATGATTACAAATACAAACAATGGGGAGCAAATTCATTACAATTGGAACAGCCGTCGTGGACTTATTCAGGGAGACGACGTCTACCATTTAAGCGGATCAGATTTGTATAAAGCAGATTGGAATGCGCCAGAGGAAATGGGGGAAAAGTTTTAACCACGTTTAAATACTAAAGAGTATTACTTCTTGCCTCACTTAACCGCGCTCCGCCAGCGCGGTCTTTTTTATTTTATTAATAACCCAAGTTAAATTAAACCATTATCACTTAGCTGTTTATTCACTAAATTATCGGTATCAGTTGATAATACAAATTATTGGTATGAGTTTTTATCATTCCGACTAACGCCCTTTGTTCTAGGATCATGATGGTAAACAAGCCCTAGATAGTTTTAAACACCACTGTTAATATTCACCCATTCTAATCGACTAACAAGCATCATGGCCACCATTGGAACTCACTACATATTAACCGCCATAGGGGGGGCCAAGGCTAGAGGGTTAGACACCAAAGCCCTGCTTAAAAAATTTCGCATTCCCGAAAAACCTTTAAAAGATCCTAAAGCCAGATTTCATGTGGACTTGGTGGCACGTTTGTATGCAGGCATTGCCGAAGAATTAAACGATGAGTTTATGGGCTTTACCGAAAAACCCATAAAAGTGGGCACCTTTGAACTCATGGCTGACTGGGTTAGCCATAGCACCACGCTAGAAGAGCTTTTACAAAAAGGCATTCGCTTTTACAACCAGATTACCGATGAAGTACAGGTCTCGTTAGCAATTGAAGATGAGCATGTGTATTTCACGTCCACCTTTCGCCGCCCGGATTTAGACTTTGAACATTTTTATATAGAGTACTGGCATGTGATTTGGCATCGCTTTGCCAGCTGGTATATAGGCAAGCCCATTAAACTTTTGGGGGCCTATGTAAATTATACACCACTGGATCCAGATGAATTTGAAGTGCTGTACCGCTGCCCTACTTATCTAAACAGTAAAGTGAATCGCCTGGTATTTCATCGTAACTACTTACAAGAACCCTTGGTGAAAACCCAGCGAGATTTGCAGGTATTTTTAAAACGGGCACCTATCGATTTACTAACGATTCCCGGAGAAGATACTAGTCTTACCGCGCGTATTAACCAGATGTTGGAGCCCAAAAATTTTAAAGAAGGTGACCGATTAAGTTTACCTAGCAGTGAAGAAATTTCAAAAATGCTGAGCATGAGTGAGCAAACCTTACGCCGAAAGCTCAGTGCAGAAGGCATTAGTTACCAGCAAATAAAAGATAACTTAAGACAAGACTTAGCCAATAAATTATTAAGTAACCGGGCTTTAAATATCGCGCACATTTCCAAGCAATTGAGTTTTAGTGAACCTAGGGCGTTTACTAGGGCTTATAAGCAATGGACTGGGGTTACGCCAAAGGAGTATAGGCAGAAAAAGTTTCTTCGAATGAAGGGGTAGGTTTTTCTTTTACTCTGTCTCTCGCCACGTCTACTAAAGTACAAAACAGACAAATCGAGCCTATTTCAATATTGACATGAACCTTTCGATTCGTAAGCCTATTTGTGGCAAAATAAGATCAATGCATTACCGTAAACCTACATAAGGAAGCAGCGACATGAGAATAATAAAAAAAGCCATCATCGCACTTACAATTTTGCAAGTATCCATCATATCTCACTCGATTGAGGACATAACCATTGGGGCAGGCATGGGTGGTCTATATAGTGGCATGGGGCTAAATGTAGGAATTAAATCCCAAAGTGATTTTAAATATGTATCCGCTGGGCTTGCCCCTTATGCTAGCCGTGATGGAAATACCTACGCCACTTCTATGGGCTACGTAAATGCTGGCCTCATTGATGCCAACAAGGCTAAACATGCCATCCATGTTTATATGGGTTTCATAAATAACGAAATTGAATACAATTACACCCCCTATATGGGAACGGGTTATCTTTACTTTTTTAACGGCATTCGTCGGAATGGAGGTAACTTAGGCATAACCTTTATGGATGGAAATAAAAAAGATGGCCTGGGCTTTAAAACCTACTTACAACTGGGTTATCAGTTTTAATAACAAAGCAGGAAATAATATTGAAATTAATATCTATCATCGCACTCTTTTTGGCCAGTTTTTCAATCAATGCTCAAGTGAATAGTCAGAAAGAAATTAAGCACCTGTTAAATTATGTAGCCAGCACTCAATGCAAGTACCAGAGAAATGGCACATTACATACAGGAAAAGAAGCGGTTAAACACATCAATAAAAAATATGATTATTTTAAAGATGACATTAAAACCACAGAAGATTTTATTAAGTATTCTGCCACTAAAAGCAAAATGAGTGGTAATTTTTATTACATTGTTTGCCCAAAGAAGAAACCAATTAAAAGCCAGCTTTGGTTACAGCAAGAATTAGAACATTACCGTCAGGCACAATCTAACGACTAAAATTCTGATATGCCAGCATGCAAAGACGTTGGCATATCATTAAAAAACTAATAGATACCCTCAAACCACCAATATAAACGGTGATTAAACTTCGTAAAAAACAGTTACCCCTTAAATTATTCTCGGCTTAACAAATTGTACGATACCCGATGGTGATTTCACGCCCATTATGGGACCTACCAGAACTTCAATAGCGACGTATTAAAACTGGTGATGACTTGTAACTTCACTTATTTTGACGCCCCCTTGAGCATCTTTTTGTTTATTCACCAATGCATGAAATAAATCGTCCTTTATATACAGACATCATATTGCAATCATTCATGATTTCGGCCGCCCACGAAGACCAAGGTACCCGCGCACAAAGGACTCTAAGCATGTGGCCACCCCCTATTGATGAATGCTCTAGAATCCCCAAAGGATATAAACGGGTGCGCAGCCAGGCGCCTGGCTACTCAGATGAATACTGTGTAAACCAGTACCCCCACAAAAAAGTTGATATAAACGAGTTGCTCATTTCCGCCAATTAAATTAAAGCCATACAGCCGCTACAATGGAGCGTTATTTCCCCTTATTATCCCACTGGAAATTAAAGCAATCTTTACCATAATTAATTTGGGCTTATTACCTTAATCGGGCCGTATCTGTCAGGTGTAATAAACGTTATAAGTAACAGTCATTCTTGACTGGGATTTTTAGGTAGTGCAAACATGGCTGATGGCAAGAATCGTCGTAAAGATATGCGCACCAAACTCAGCGCCAAAGTAAAACTCATGCACCCAGCTTTGGGGGAGGTATTACTGAATTCGGGGGATGTTTCCGATGGCGGGGTAATGCTTTACACCACAGGAATTATAGCACCGGCTATTGGCGAAATAGTCAAAATTCAAATGACCGGCATGCCCATAGAAGCCCCTATCGTCACCATGAAAGTCGTGCGCCATGTGCCTGATGGCATAGGCTTAGAGTTTGTTTTAAACGAGCCCTAATCTATTTGCTTTTCCTTTTACTCGCAATCCCCACTGAAAGCACTCAAGCAAAACTCTTCTATACTTTTAGTAGCGGTCAAATCCAACCTAACGCGATATTAACCCTAAAGAGCAATAAAAATATGAAAATACTGCCCATACTTTTTTTATTATTCCCCTTATTAATACAAGGGTGCATAGATGACAGCGATGATGAAGATGACGACCCAAATGACGACAATGCTTGGTCTGCTATGCCTGATGAAGGAGGCCTAAGAACCGGTTATTCTTTGTTTGATAGCAGCACAAGCCTCACAGTTATTACCAGTGGCAATGCCCTACCAGAGTGTACTGCCATTGACACCAATGGCGACACCATTGATGACGCTTCAATGCGTACCCAAATATCGTTTACGCCCGACACTGGTCAAGGTGAAGGTAGCGGCAGTTTCTCAACTGCCATCATCCTTGCCGACACTACCTGCTCTGGAGTAGCCGATTACACCGACGTGGCCAGCTTTAGCTATACCGGTTACAGCTCAAGCTTTGACTTTAATCGCATTGACTTTACCGTTTCCCAAATTGGTAGACTCGTTAATAATACTTCAGGAGTGGACGCCCTCAATGCTGCCAGCGCCTGTGGCTTAACCAATTGGACTGCAAGTACCGACAATACCACCCTTCAAGATGTAAGCGCTTGTACCAATTCTGACACTGAAAACCTTTCTGGTTATGGGGTTATGGCAGGTGATGCACTTTTGTCGGTGGGAACTAAATTAGAAGGTATCTTTATTGTCTCGGGGGATGTTTTGTCCATAAGTATAGGGGCAGAAGGTGCACGGCCATCAGCCACTGTAGACACCTCAAGTAA
>PJEL010004082.1_pt1 | contig 12209 bp, 9 predicted proteins | sample 1853271 | NCBI WGS metagenome assembly PJEL01 (sample SAMN08108733, study PRJNA415343) | Invertebrate metagenome, whole genome shotgun sequencing project. | host: Globobulimina | place: Sweden: Gullmar Fjord | collected 2015-08 | reverse complement strand
CGGGCCGGATCGACCTGCGGCATCTCGGCATCGCTCCAAGGCTGCACCTCGGCGCGATCGACGCCGAGACGGTCGAGCAGCTGCGCCATGCCGAACTGCGGATGGGCCGGGTCGCGGCGAATCTCGTTCCAGGTTCCGGCGTCACATTCCAGGTCGAGGCCGGGCAGCAGCACGCTGCCCTGGGGCAGGCCGGCGACGCAGCGCAACAGCTCCGCGGTGGCCGGGATCGAACCGGTCGAACCGGCGGCGATCACCGGATCTGACGGTGGCTGGCGCTGCCAGGCCTCGGCCTGCAGCTCGGCCAGCCGGCGGCGGCGTTCGGCCGGGCCGATGCAACCGAGCCCAGCCAGGATCGCCGGCCAGATCTCGGTCACGATGCGCAGGAACTTAAGGGTAATCTGCCAATGCTCGGCATAGTCCTCCGGGACCAGGCCCTCCAGCGCGGCGAAGTCGAGGCCCTCGGTCTCCACCTGGTCGAGCAGGCGCGCCAGTTCGGCGGCCAGGCGTATCGCCTGGTCTTCGCTCATTTCGGCCGCGCCGGTTTCGGCGGCGTCGGCGCGGCTATGACTGCGGATGCAGGAAGCCAGCAGAAGTTGCCGTTGAAGAGCGGGAATAGCCGGCGGCAGGGTGGCTTCCGCCGCACCGCCACTGAACTGCTGTGTCTCGAAGGCCAGGTCGTCGGGATCGAGGTCACCGAGCGGCAGGAGCCGGGGTAGCAACAGCGCCGCGCCACCCGAGGCGCGCAGAAAGGCCGCCTGCAAAGATCGGCAGGCACGCCGCGTCGGCAGCAGAACCGTGGCGGCCGCAAGTCGCTCGGGGCTTTCCGAGAACCGCTGGAGAAGCCCCTGGGCCAGGGCATCGACGAAGGACTGTCCGGCAGGGATCGTAAAGACGGCCGTAGCCGGTGCCGGAACCGGGACCATCACCTCTGACCCGACGCCCGTGCGAGATGATGCAATGCGTCCTCGACCGCGCGCAGTTCTCCCGGTGTGCCGACGTGGAACCACTCGCCGTCATGGCGAATGCCCCAGAGCCGTCCGGCCTCCTGCGCTTTGTCGTAGAGTTTGTTGAGGGAGAAGGAGCCCTGCGCCGCGCCTTCGAACAGCCGGGGATGCAGTATTTGAATGCCGGCATGGATGAAGGGGGCGACCTGGCGCTCCTGGCGACGGCGCAGACGGCCCACCGGGTCCATCAGGTAGTCGCCGACGCCCTCGTAGCCAAAGGCGCTGCAGGTCGGGTGCAGCAACAGCAGCACGTCCATCTCTTCGTCGTCCCAGGCCGCGGCGAGGCGCTGCAGCGCCGGGGTCAGGCTGTCGAGCCAGCAGACGTCGCCGTTCAGCGCGAAGAAGGGATCCGCCCCCAGCAGGGGCAGCGCCTTCATCACCCCGCCGCCGGTTTCCAGCAGATCGCTCTCCGGCGAGAACACGATGGCCGGGCTCTTGCGGGTCTGCAGATGCGCCTCGATCATCTCGCCGAGGTAATGCAGGTTCACCACGGCCTTGGTAACGCCGCAGCGCTCCAAGCGGTCGAGAATGGTGTCCAGCATGGCCCGGCCGCGCAGCGGCACCAGCGGCTTGGGCAGGTTGTCGGTAAGCGGCCGCATGCGCTGACCCAGGCCCGCCGCGAGGACCATTGCGGTCTTGGGAACGCCGGTCATGTCTGATCTTCCTCTGGTGGGCCAGCCGGGTCCGGAACGCCGCGCGAGCCGGCCGGTATTTCCTTGTCGAACCAAGCCCTTACCGGTGACAAGGCAGGGTGCTGCAGGTCGCCCTCCAGCAGGCGCCAGACCCTGGGAATATGCTGCAGGTAAGCGTCCTTGCCGTCGCGGCGGCAAAGCCGGGTAAAGATGCCGATGATCTTGGCGTTGCGCTGTGCGCCCAGGGCGGCGTAGGAGGCGGAGAACGCCGGCTGCTCGATCATCGTCCCCAGGGCGTCCTGGTAGCGCGCCAGCATCTCCGTCGCCACCGCCGGCGACACGTCGCGGCGGGCGTCTTCCAGCAGCGACACCAGGTCGTAAGTCATCGGCCCGATCACGGCATCCTGGAAGTCCAGCAGGCCGCAGCGGGCGACCCCCTCGCGGCCTTCCAGGACCATAAGGTTGTCCACATGGTAGTCGCGCAGCACCAGTTTGTGCGGCACCCCGAGCATGGCCGGAACCGTCTCGCGCCAGGCCGCCAGGTAGGACTCGCGCTGCGCCACCGGGGTTTGGCGCCCGGTCATCGCCGGCAGGTACCAGTCGACCAGCAAGGCCGTCTCGTCCAGGAGGCGGTCTTCGTCGTAGTGCGGCAGGCCGGTATTCTCGTCGCCCCAGCGCTGGTGCAGGGCAATCAGCAGATCGGTGGCGAGGCGGTAGAGCTCCGCCTCGTCGGCGCCTTGCTGCAGCGCGCGGGTGAAGGTGCGGTCGCCGAAGTCCTCCAGCAGCAGGAAACCGGCTTCCGGGTCGATGGCCAGGGGGCGCGGCGGGCTGAGATCGATCGCCAGGAGACACTCGGCGAGGTGATTGAAGATGTTCACGTTCTCTTTGGGCGGCGGTGCGTCCATCAGGACCACCGACTCGTCACCACGGGTCAGGCGGTCGTAACGCCGGAAGGAGGCATCCGCGGCCAACACCCGACGCTCGGCGTCACCCCAACCGGCGTCGGCCAAGAAGCGCCGGCAAAGATTTTCGCGCTCAGCCGTCAAAACCGTAACCCCACCAAACGCTGCGGCCAGTCGCCGCCGCCTTCGAACCGCGCCGTGCGGCCCTCCTCTCCGGTTTCCGAACCGGACTCGACAAAGCCGAGGGTGACGCAGAGCGCCCCCTCCGGCAAGCGAGCGCCCAGCCGCTCCGGCCATTCGATCAGGGTGATGCCTTCGGCCAGGGCTTCCGACAGGCCCAGCTCATGAACCTCCTCGGGGTCCTCGATGCGGTAGAGATCGAAGTGCCAGACCGGCGCCGGGACACGTTCGTACATCTGCACCAGTGTGAAGGTCGGGCTCGGCACCTCTTCCTCCGCCGCGCCCTCGGGGCCCGGCAGGGCGCGGATCAGGGCCCGGGCCAGCGTTGTCTTGCCGGCGCCGAGATCGCCAGACAGGGCGACAACGTCGCCGGGACGCAGCAGCGCCGCCAGGGCGCGGCCCAAGCGCTCGGTCGCGGCAAGGTCGGGCAGCGGCAAGGCAGGCACGGAGGCTATCGGGGTTGCGGTCATCATCTGCGGCTTTTTTACCGGTCGCTCAGCGCCACGGCAACCGTCGCGCCATCGCCGGGCCTGACCCGGCTCCGCCCGGCCCGGCGGCCGGTCCCACGGCTTGTAATGCCCGGGCGCACTCGCCATGTTAGGCGCCTGTTTGAGGCCCCCGGTCGCCGCGATACCGTCAGGCGGAGCGCGCGACTGCGAGGCAAGGACCTGCCGCTCATGGGAGAAGCTTGTTGGCGGACTCGACCCTCACCCCGGATGCCCCCCTGACAACCGACATCGCCGTGGTCGGCGCCGGACCTGTCGGTCTCTTCACGGTCTTCGAATGCGGGATGCTGAAGATGCGCTGTCATGTGATCGACACCCTGGAGGTGATCGGCGGGCAGTGCGCCGCACTCTACCCGGAAAAACCGATCTACGACATTCCCGGCTACCCGCGCATCCTGGCCCAGGACCTGGTCGACCGCCTGGCTGAACAGGCCGCGCCCTTCGCGCCGGTCTACCACCTGGGCCAACAGGTGACCGGCCTGGAGCGCCAGGCCCCAGGACAGAAAGGTGGGGGGCCGTGGCGGCTGACCACCTCCAGGGGCCAGGTGATCGACGCCGCCGCGGTGATCATCGCCGCCGGCTGCGGCGCCTTCGGCCCCAACCGTCCGCCGCTGGCCGGGATCGAGGACTACGAAGGCGGCGCCGTTCAATACCTGGTGCAGCGGCGCGAGGACTTTCGGGGCCAGCGCGTGGTCATCGCCGGCGGCGGCGATTCGGCCGTCGACTGGGCGATCTCCCTGGCCGAACTTGCGGAGAAGATCTACCTGGTGCACCGCCGGGCCAAGTTCCGCGCCGCGCCGGAGAGCGTCGACCGGCTGCAGCGCCTGGTCGAGGCCGGCAAGATCGAGCTGGTCATTCCCTATCAGCTCGCCGGCCTCGAAGGTGACGGCCAGAAGCTGAGCGGCGTCGAGGTCGCCGACCTGGAAGGCAACAGGAAGCTGTTGCCGGCCGACCGGCTGCTGCCCTTCTTCGGGTTGTCGATGAACCTCGGTCCCATCGCGGACTGGGGCCTGGATCTCGACCACCATCACATCACGGTCAATCCCGCGACCAGCGAGACCAGCGCCGCGGGCATCTTCGCGGTCGGCGACATCGCCCACTACCAGGGCAAGCTGAAGCTGATCCTGGCCGGCTTCTCAGAGGCGGCGCTGGCGTCCCACGCCATTCGCCCCCTGGTCTTCCCCGGCGAAGCGCTGCATTGGGAGTACTCCACCACGAGAGGCGTGCCGGAAAGCGAACCGGCCGCGGACTAGCACAGGGACGTTATTCCGCGACGTCGCGGTCGATGGCGCCCTGGCCGCTGTCGAGCGGCACATAGCAGATGACCCGGGTGCCGCCGCCGACACGGGAATCCAACTCGACGCGCCCGCCATGCAGCTCGATGAGGCTCTTCACCAGGGAAAGGCCGAGGCCGGCGCCGCTCTGGCGCGCGGCCAGCGAGCCCCGCTCGAACCTGCCGAAAACGCGTTCGCGGTCTTCGGCGGCGATGCCGATGCCGGTATCCGAAACCTCCAGCAGGACTTCATCGTCGGTGCGCTGCGCGGAAATCGTCACCACGCCGCCTTCCTTGGTGAACTTCAGGGCGTTGGAGAGCAGATTGAAAAGCGCCTGACGCAGGCGCCGGCCGTCGGCAAGCATCTCGCCGACCGACTCGTCGCACTCCAGGCGCAGGTCGATTTCGCGGCTGTGGGCGCGCTCGCGCCCCAGGGTGTAGATCGACTCCAGCAGGGTGAAAATGTTGGTCGGCTGCAGGTCGAGTTGCAGGTAACCGGCCTCGATGGAGGCCAGGTCGAGAATGTCGTTGATCAGGGCGATGAGCGTCTGGGAGGACTGCACGATGGCCTTGCTGTATTCCAGCTGGCGCTCGTTCAACGCGCCGAAGAACTGGTTCTCGAGAACTTCGGCAAAACCGATGATGGCGTTCAACGGCGTGCGCAGTTCGTAGGAGATGTTGGCGATGAACTCCGACTTCAGGCGGTCGGCGGTCTCCAGGGCTTCATTGCGTTCGATCAGCGCGCGCTCGACGCGCAGCGTATCGGATACGTCGATGTAACTGAACAGCACACCGCCGTCGGGCAGCGGCACCTGCGCCCAGTCGATGGCCGTGCCGTCATTGCGTTCGTGACGGCCGCTGCGCGCATCGGGGTCGGTGGTGCGCGCCACCAGGAGTTCGGCGAACTCGGGCCATTCCTCGTCGGTGACCGCAAACAGCGCTCGCGACTTGGGCAGTATGTCGCGTACATGGGGCTCGCCGCGCAGGAATTCCGGATCCATGTGCCAGATGCGGCAGAGCGCCGGGTTGAACAGTTTCATGCGGCCGTCGGCGCCGAACACGGCAACCCCCTCGTAGAGGTTGTCGATGGTCTCGCGCTGCACCTCGGTCAGGGTGTTGTAGCTGCGCTCCAGCGCCAGACGGTCGGTGACGTCTTCGTAGGACAGCAGGATGCCGCCGAAAGGATGCGGCGTGATCACCATGCGCAGCGTGCTGCCGTCGGGCAGGTGCACCAGTTCTTCTTCCTGGGCGATGAGCGTGGCGTACTTCTGCAGCACCTCCTGCTTGTAGGCCGGGAAGTTGGGGTACTCCGGAAAACGCCGGCGCTCGCGCAGGGCTTCCAGAACGTCGCCCAGGTGCGGCTGGCTCTGCAGGAAGTCCTCGTCGATATCCCAGAGGCGGGCATAGGCGGTGTTGGAGAACATGAGGCGCATGTCGCGGCCGAAGATGGCGATCGCGGTCGAGAGGTTCTCCAACATCTCCGCCTGCACGCGGATATGCCGGCCCAACTCGGCCTGCACTTCCTCGAGTTGGGTGCGATCGACCGCCAGGCCCAGGGTCGCGGTCTTGCCGAACGGCAGTTCGAAGATCTCCAGCAGGTGGCGGGCCCCGCCCATCACCACGTGGTGGGTCTCGCTGCCGGCCTTGCCGCTGCTGCGGGCCTGTTCCGCCAGCGCCTGCGCGTTGGCGGCCTTGGCGCGCCCGAGCAACTCCACGCCTTCATGCCGAACCGTCCCGATATCACTGTCGACCGCCTGGGCATAGAAGCGGTTGCAGTCGGTCAGCCCGCCCTGGTCGTCGCGCAGCCACAACGCCATCGGCAGGCTGTCGATCAAAGCGCGCTGATGCTTGATTTCAGCCTTCAAGGCCGCCGCCTGCCGGGCGGCTTCGGAGCGGTCCTCGATCCACAGCATCGCCTCCGCGGAAGCTTCCCCCCGGCGCCCGTGCAGCAGCAACAGCCGGCTGCCGTCAAGGGAGCGGGCATCGAGGTCAAAAGGCGTCCCGGCGGACCGCAAGACCTGCAGGGCCGGATCCAGGCGCGCCCGGGAGCCAGCGTCCAAGGCATTGAGCAGCTGCGCCTCCCCAATCGGCACCTCGGCGGACAAACCGAGCAGCGCCGCGGCGGCCGGCGCGGGCGCGCCGCCCTCGCTGCCGAGGACGATTTTAGGCCAGGGGGCGGCGGCCAGGGTCGCCGACAAGACCGCGCTGCGGTCCTGGGCCGCCTGGGTCTCGGCCCGGCTGGCCAGCAGTTTTCGGTGCGAGGTGACGTTGAGCCGAAGGCAAAGGCCCAAGGCAACGAGGGAAAGCAGAAGAAGCGTGGGCCAGATCAGCCAGCCAGCCTCAACCATCCGATCCTCCGGCGCGGTAACCCCTGGGGCATGGGCGACGGTCCACGGCTGCCTTCGTTTTCACGAAATCCGCCGCGTCCCAATCCCGCCGGCGCTGCCGACGCTCTGTCGAGGACCCTCTCACGACCGCTGAGTCTAAGCCGAAGCAGGCAAAGCGGCAAGCAGGGCTATAGCCCCTGCCTGCCCACCCCACCGGCCTATCGCCGCGCTAGTAGCGATAAGGCTCCGGCTTGAAGGGGCCGTCGACGGACACGCCGATGTAGTCGGCCTGCTTCTTGCTCAGCTTGGTGAGCGTCGCGCCGACCTTTTCTAGGTGCAACGCCGCCACTTTCTCGTCGAGGTGCTTGGGCAGCACGGCAACCGTCTTGCCGTACTTCTCCGCATCGGCCCAGAGTTCCATCTGCGCCAGCACCTGGTTGGTGAAGGAGGCGCTCATCACGAAGCTGGGGTGACCGGTGGCGACGCCCAGGTTCACCAGGCGGCCTTCGGCCAGCAGGATGATCTTCTTGCCGTCGGGGAACTCGATCTGGTCGACCTGGGGCTTGATGTTGTCCCACTTGAGATTGCGCAGCGCGCCGACCTGGATCTCGGAATCGAAGTGGCCGATGTTGCAGACGATGGCGCGGTCTTTCATATCGCGCATGTGGTCGATGGTGATGACGTCCACATTGCCGGTCGCGGTGACGAAGATGTCGGCCCGCGGTGCGGCCTCTTCCATGGTCACCACCTCGAAGCCTTCCATGGCCGCCTGCAGGGCGCAGATCGGATCGGCCTCGGTCACCACCACGCGGCAGCCGGCACTGCGCAGCGATTCCGCCGAACCCTTGCCGACGTCGCCGAAACCGGCCACGGCGGCAACCTTGCCGGCCATCATCACGTCGGTGCCGCGGCGAATGGCGTCGACCAGGCTCTCGCGGCAGCCGTATTTGTTGTCGAACTTCGATTTGGTGACGGAATCGTTCACGTTGATGGCCGGGAACAGCAGGCTGCCGTCCTTCTGCATCTCGTAGAGCCGGTGCACGCCGGTGGTGGTTTCCTCGGTCACGCCGCGGATCGCCGCGCCGAGTTTGGAATACCAGCCGGGCTGCTCGGCGACGCGCTTCTTGATCGCCGCGAAAAGCGCCTCTTCCTCTTCGTTGGTCGGGTTGGCGACCACCGAGAGGTCCTTTTCGGCCTTGATGCCCAGGTGGATCAGCAGGGTCGCGTCGCCACCGTCGTCGAGGATCATGTTCGGCGTGCCGCCGTCCTGCCATTCGAAGATGCGGTGACAGTAGTCCCAGTACTCCTCCAGGTTCTCGCCCTTGAAGGCGAAGACCGGGATCTTGGCGGCGGCGATGGCGGCGGCGGCGTGGTCCTGCGTCGAGAAGACATTACAGGAAGCCCAGCGCACCTCGGCGCCCAGCGCGATCAAGGTTTCGATCAGGGCCGCCGTCTGGATCGTCATATGCAGGGAACCGGCGATGCGCGCGCCTTTCAGCGGCTGCGACTTGCCGAATTCCTCGCGCAGGGCCATGAGGCCCGGCATTTCCGTTTCGGCGATGTCCAATTCCTTGCGGCCCCAATCGGCCAGGGAGATATCCGCCACCACGTAATCGGTGAAATCGGCCATGCTGTCCTTCCTAGTGTCGGGCTCGGCCCTGCGACCGGATTTGGTCAGGGCGGGCCGCTTTGAATTCAGCGGCTCATGTATCAGCCCCCGCGCCGGGCCGCAAGGCCGCGGGAGAGGGAACGCGAAGCCGCTAGCTCGCCGTTTCGTTGAAGTCGTCGAGCAGGGCGGCGATACGCCCGCTGTCGACCTGTTCCATGATCATCATGGCGCGGCGCCCGGCGGCATGCATATCGATGGAGAGGATACGGCTCTTGACCCGCGGAATGGCCTTGGCGGTCATCGACAGTTCGCGCACGCCCAGGCCGATCAGCAGCGCGGTGTAGCGTGGATCGCCTGCGATTTCCCCGCAGACCGACACCGGGATCCGCGCCCGCAGGGCGGCCTCGACGGTAAACTGGATCAAGCGCAGCACCGCCGGGTGCAGCGGGTTGAACAGGTGCGCCACCTGTTCTTCGCCACGGTCGATGGCCAGGGTGTACATGGTGAGATCGTTGGTGCCGATGGCAAAGAAATCGGCCGTTTGGGCCAGGGAATCCGCCGCCAGGGCGGCACCCGGCACCTCGATCATGACCCCAAGCGGCGGCAGCGGGTCGGCGATGGTAACGCCGCGGCGGATCAGCCGCCGGGCGGTCTTTTCCAGCTCCTTGCGCACCGCCCGGACCTCGCCCTGGGTGGTGATCATCGGCAGCAGGATCCGCAGCGGGCCGTGCGCGCCGGCGCGCAGCATGGCCGCAAGCTGCGGGCGCAGCAGCTTGGGCTCCTTCAGGGAAAGCCGGATGGCGCGCAGGCCGAGCGCCGGGTTGGCGGATTCGCCAAAGTGCTCGCCGAGCGAGGAGGCCAGTTTCTCGCCGCCGATATCGAGGGTCCGCACCGTCACCGGGCGGCCCTGCATGGCCTTCACGGTTTTCGCCAGAACCTCATACTGTTCTTCTTCGCCCGGCAGGTCGCTGCGGTTCATGTACATGAACTCGGTGCGCAGCAGACCGATGCCCTCGGCGCCGGTGTCCGAGGCCTGCTCCAGCTCGCGCGGCAGTTCCAGGTTGCTCTGCAGGACGACGCGCTGGCCGTCCCGGGTCTTGGCCGGCACGTTGCGCAGCCGCGTCAGGGACCGCGCCTCGCGCGCCATGTCCTTGAGGCGCCGCGCATAACCGGCGAGGCGGCCGGCGGTGGGGTTGACGATGACCAGACCGTTGCTGCCGTCCACGATCAGTTGATCGCCGGAGCGGATTGTCGGCAGCAGGCCCGGAACGCCGACCACGGCCGGCAGCCCGAGCGAGCGGGCCATGATCGCCGTATGCCCCTCCGCGCCGCCCAGCACGCAGGCGAAGCCGCTGACTTCGCGCGGGTCCATCAGGGCGGTGTCGGCCGGCGAGATCTCCTCGGAGATGACGATGCTGCCTTTTTCAAGGCCGCCGAAGCCGTGATAGTCGACGTCGGTCAGGCAGCGCAGGATGCGGTGCCCGACCTCGCGCACATCCTCGGCGCGGCCGCTGAGGTACTTGTCCTCCATGGCCTCGAATTCCTGGGCGATGGCGGAAATCTCGGCCATCACCGCGGATTCGGCGTTGCGGCGGTCGGTTTCGATGCGCCGCTCGATGCCGCCGACAAGGCGGGTCGAGTTGAGCATCTGCGAATGCGCTTCGAGCAGGTAGCCGAGTTCCTCGGCGGCCAGACCGTGAATGCCCAGGGCCTTGGCCTTCAGCTTGCCGACCTGGCGCGCCGCCTTGGCCGTCGCCGCGGTGAGGCGCGCTTTCTCCTCCTTCACCCGGCCGGCGGGGATGAGGTATTCGGCAACCTGCAGGTCGCCGGCCTCGCGCACATGGGCGGGGCCGATGGCCACGCCGGGGGCAACGCCCAGGCCCTCCAGAACCTGTTCCGACCCGCGCCTCTTGGTCCGGCTACTCGTCTTCATCGAACTTGCCGGCGACCAGTCGCGCCAGCGCGTCGACCGCCCTTTCAGAATCCAGGCCCGTCGCCTCGACATCGATCTCGCAACCCGGACCGGCGGCCAGCATCATCAGCCCCATGATCGACGAGCCCGACACCCTTGTGTCGCTTTTCACCACGGTGACCTCCGCATCGAAGGTTTCGACCAGCTTGACGAACTTGGCTGCGGCGCGGGCGTGCAACCCTTTCTGGTTGCAGATGGTCAGGCACCGCCGCACCGTCGCAGGTGCCCCGGCCGCGCTGTCGAAATTTTCCAGTTCTTCGCTCATTCCTTGTCCGCGTCGAGCAACTGAGAAGCCACGTTGATGTACTTGCGCCCGGCAAGCTGAGCCTGGGTCACCGCCTCCGCCAAGCTGGCGGTGCTGCGCAGGCCGGTCAGTTTGATCAGCATCGGCAGGTTGATCCCGGCGATGACCTCGACCTGTCCCTTGTCGAGCACCGAGATCGCCAAATTCGAGGGCGTGCCGCCGAACATGTCGGTCAACAGGACCACCCCGTCGCCCTCCTCCGCCGCCTCGACCGCGTCGATGATGTCCTGCCGGCGCTGTTCCATGTCGTCTTCCGGGCCGATGCAGATCGCCGCCACATTCTCCTGCGGACCGACGACGTGCTCCAGAGCCCGGACGAACTCAACTGCGAGCCGCCCGTGGGTTACCAAGACGAGACCGATCATCCGTTGCTCCCTGCCCGCCACCGCAAAACCCCGGCTTCCGGCCGGGGATGCGCTGATCTTATTCGTTTTGCTGCCATGATAAGGGCCCAATCGCTCCGTCGGGTCAACGCCGGGCCGCCGCGCGCGCCGGGTCGCGGGCGATATCGCGGTGCCCCAGATGGACCGGCCGGCCATGGTCGCCGAGCCAGGCTGCCAGGCGCTCGGCCGTGAAAACCGAGCGGTGGCGCCCGCCGGTGCAGCCCAGCGCGATGGTCAGATAGCTCTTCCCCTCGCGCTCGTAGCGCGGCAGCAAGCCCTCGAGCATCCCCGTAAGGTGGTCGAAAAAAGGCGCGAATCCGGGGTCCCGCTCGACAAAGTCGGCGACGGCGGCGTCCTGGCCGCTGAGCGGCTTCAGCTCCGGGTCGTAGTGCGGATTGACCAGAAAACGCACGTCGAACACCAGGTCCGCTTCGCGCGGCAAGCCCTGGCGGAATGAAAACGAGGTTACGAAAACCGTCATGCCGAGCGCGCTGTCCAGACCGAAGCGCCCCAGGAGGTGTTCGCGAAAGTCGGCCGGCGTCAGGTGCGAGGAATCGATGGTCAGGTCGGCCCTTTCGCGCAGCGGGGCGACCAGGCGGCGTTCGACCGCGATGCCGTCGGCCACCGGGCGGCCCTGGGCCAGGGGATGGCGGCGCCGCGTCTCGGTGAAGCGCCGGACCAGGACCTCGTCATCGCAATCGACGAACAGCAGGGTAATGGCGAAATCCGGATTGCCGGCCAGGCGGTCCAGTTCGTCTACGACCGGTCCGACGGCGAAATCGCGGGTGCGGATGTCGACGCCGACAGCGATCGGCCGCTGCAGCCCGACTTCGTTCACCACGGCGTAGAGCAGGCTGAGCGGCAGGTTGTCGATGGCTTCGTAGCCTTCGTCCTCCAGCACCCGCAAGGCCGTCGAGCGGCCGGCCCCCGACATGCCGGTAACCACCACCAGTCGGGTACCGGCCTCGGCCGGGGCTTCTTGCTTCGTCTTGGTCAGGATCGTGTCGCTCATCGCCTCACCGGAATTCGGGGAATCTGATGCGCCCCCTGAATCGGCGCGCATTATAAGCGCAGCGGCGGCGCGCAGGGCAAGGCGCAGCTTTTCCGGGGCGGAAAT
>PJEL010004081.1_pt1 | contig 12212 bp, 12 predicted proteins | sample 1853271 | NCBI WGS metagenome assembly PJEL01 (sample SAMN08108733, study PRJNA415343) | Invertebrate metagenome, whole genome shotgun sequencing project. | host: Globobulimina | place: Sweden: Gullmar Fjord | collected 2015-08 | reverse complement strand
GATCTAATTTTCTGAATCAATCTATGAGGATGTTTTTCCTCTTCCATATGAAAAGAGATATACTCTGGCTTTAAAGGTGCAAATAAGTCTACGAAAAATGAATTATTTTCTACCATAAGATGTATATCTAAAGGTTTAGTAGCTATTTTAGCTACTGCACTTACAACTACGGGTCCTATTGTTAAGTTTGGTACAAAATGACCATCCATTACATCTACGTGAACAAGATCACAACCACCGTCACAGATAGCTTTTATCTCATCGTTTAATATACCAAAATCTGCACTTAATATTGAGGGTGCTACTTGCATTGACTATCCTAATGTTAAAATTATTAGGATTATATCCAAGTTATCTATTTTATTTTATTAAGTATTTTTAAAATAATTGATCTAATAACATTCCTACACCTTGTTTGATAGCTGCATCTTGAAGTTTATCTCCTACAGTGTTATTGTTTGTTGGAGTAGTTCTATAAATCACTTTTGTTTGTTGTTGTGAATTTCTCTTTTGTTCATTTAAATAAAACTGTTGTTGCTTTTTCTTCTCTTCATTTTTTAATAATTCAGTTGTTACATTTATCATAGCAGCAATGATATTGTCAGATAATTTCATCTGCGTTAATAAGTCTATCTCTTCTAATGTAAACTCTTTATAGGGTACTTTTACTCTTTGAATAAGTGCTGTAATAATTGTTTCACTTCTCCCTTTTGTAATAAGTTTTTTAATGTCCCCTACTTTCATTCCCTGTGGACCTGTTAAGATAAGTCGAAGTTTATTATCTGTTATATAATAAACAGAACTTGGGTTTTTATCAGTGTATTTCTTTAATCCTTGTAAATCTTTTGAACTTATAAATTTATTGATAATCTCTTTTTGTTCATTGGTTTTTATCTTAGGAGAAGGTTTTTCTGAGATACCTTTAACTAAATTAAAATGGATAAATGCATCACTCATTGTTGTAGGTTGTTGATAAATTGCACTCGTTACATAACCATCTTTGTGAGCTTGAAAATATTTATTTGACCAACTAAGAGATGAAGGAGTATTCATCCTTATGAAAGGTGTTGTATAGCAAAATTTCATATTATTTTTGTCAAAACCACAATCAACCTTAGTATTTGGTACATTACTTGTCAATCTATAGTTAAATCCACCACATCCGACAAAACTTAATATACCAACAACACTTATACTTTTTAGTAATATATTTTTCATGAAATATCCTTTTATAATCTATTACATAAAAATTATAGTTAAAGTAGGATAAATATTACGTAGAGTAGGCTAGGAAAAGTGAATTTTTGAGGTTTTAAAGGAGAATAAGTAATAAAACTTTCGTTTTATTACTTATTTATATTTTCTAAATAGTAAAAATACGATTAGTAAGATAAGAGCAACAAATGCTAAACCATATGATTTAAACTCTTCAATATACGTATAAACTAAATCACCCATCATATACGAAGCCATACCTATGAAAATAGCCCAAAGTGCTGTAGCAAAGATATTAAATAAAATAAACTTTTTATAGTCATACTTTGTAAGTCCCATAGCTAAAGGGATAAGTGTTTTGATTCCATAAATATATTTTTGTAAAAATATAACCCATGAACCATATTTTCTCATCATTAAATGCGCCATAGCGATTTTTCGTCTATGTTTTTGCATCATCTGTTTTGCTTGAGCTTTATTTTTTCTGGCTATTGTAAATAAGAATTGATCTCCAACAAAGTTTGCCGCACCTGCAACAATAATCACAAGAAAGATATTTAGTTCACCGCTAAAAGATAAAATTCCTGCAACTACTAACGCTAAAAATCCTCCACCAAAAGAATATAAAAAAAGTATTATATATCCCCAGTCTCGTATCAAATCTTCCATTAAATCAGTTCCATTCCATTCTCATCTAGTTTTATTATATTATCTTCAATAAGTTTTGTTAAAGCTCTTTTATATGCTTTTTTACTCATATTAAACATCTCTTTAACTACCTCTGAATCTGTTTTATAGTTATATGGCAAATCATTATGGTTTTGTTTTAAAATAGTGATGATTTTTTGAGTATTAACATCGTCAGTAAATGTTTTACCAATTGGTTGTAAAGAGATATCTACTTTACCATCATCTCTGATAGTTTTTACATAACCTTTGATTTTATCACCAACTTCAATAGAAGTAAAGATTTCATTGTTGTAAACCATACCTTCGTAAGTATCATCCACAATCGCTTTATAACCCATAGGTGTTTTAGCAAATACCAATAAATCTACAACTTGATTTTGTTCTAAAAATCCTGTTTCAGAGCTTAAATAAGATGTAATTTTTTCTACACCAATTAATCTTCCAGACTCATCATCTTCTACAATTCTAACAATTCTAGTTTGACCGTCTCTAAAAGGTGTTTTTTGTCTATTTCTTGGTACAAAAAGATCTTTTTGCAATCCCCAATCAACAAATGCTCCAAAATCAACTACATCTACAACTCGTGTAAACATAAATTCATCTTTCATTCCATATGGTTTTTGAGTAGTAGCTACAAGTCTATCTTCACTATCTGTATATATAAATACTTCTAATTCATCTTCTACTTGCATATCTTTAGTTACGTAAGCATTCGGAAGTAATACAACCTCTTCATCTAAAGCTTCTAAGTAAATACCTGGTTCTGTTATTCTGTTTATTTTTAAAGTGTTTATTACACCTAATTCTATATGTTCATTTATCATAGGCGCATTATATCTAAAAATTGATGTAATTAAGAAGTAAAGTGGGTTTGTAGTAGAAAATTTATTATAGCCAAAATAGAACTTCTGGCTATAAAATAGTTAGAATGGATAATTTACATTTAAACGTAATTCTTTTTTATCTATATCTTTTCCTGTTTCTTCATAAGCAAGAGCAATGTTAAGACCGCTTAAAGTATAATCAGCTGTTACACTTGTATATGAATACTTGGCAGCAGTACCGTTTTCAAGGACATAACTCATTCCTGCATTTAAATCTGGCATTATTACATAACTTACTCCAATTTTATATGAATCAGTATTTTTTACGTAAGAATCTGATAAAAGTACAGAACCAGCATAAGCATAATCTGCTCCATTTCCTAATCCTGGGTAAACATATTCATCCCCAGTTGTTGTATATGCTATAACTACTGTTGCTTTACCTATAGCAATATTACCTTTCAATCCAAATAAATCTGTATTATTAGTTCCTGTGTAGTCACTATAATAATACTGTGATGCTAATCCAAAATTTTCTTCATTAAATGCAGCTTCAACATATACAACATCCATAAGATCTTTTGCATCAAGATAAGCTACAGTCAGATCAACGTTTTTAATTGAAGAATTTTCTATAACTGCTGTATATGCGCCATTTACTACTGTCCCTTGCCAAGTAAAGACTTTTGTAAATTCACCAATGTTTCCATCTGTATCTGTACGATTTTGCATTTTTTGAACATAACCTATTGTTACTTTTGTATCTGAAATATCAGAGTTTGTAACTAATGCACCTTCAAATGCTTCTCTATTCATACGTGAACCACTTCCTGCGATTAATGGCGTTCCAAAATACATACGTCCAATTTGTGCTGTAGTTTTTCCTAATTTATAAGAAAGATAAAGTTCTGAAAGTTGTGTACCAGATCCATACATATCACCGTTAAATACTGTTCTTGCTTCGTCATCTATAAAAGGTGAAGAAGAACTTTGAAAAGTTGATTTTAAACCAAAATTATAAAAGCTTGCAGTTTCATAACTTAAGTCTAAACCAAAATTCATAATCTCGGCATCTGTTCCGTGATCACGCTCCCAATAAGATGCTTGTACAGCACCACTTACCTTACCATTTTGAAATGCTTCTTTTAAAGTATCTTCAGCTTGTACGTTTGAAAGTAAACAAGCAGATGCTACTAAAGATATTAAACTTAATTTTTTAATCATTTAGAGTCTCCTAGAAATTTTCTGAAGTCTAACTGTTTTTTTATTAATAAATACATAAATTTATATTAAATTAATTTATTGTATCAATTTAATATTTGCTATACTTTTATTTACTCAATATATTGGAGAAAATATGAATATCGAACTTAGGTTTTTACAAAAAGCAATTGAAGATAAAAACTATGTTAGTTTTTTCTATGAAAATAAAAGTATCAAAAAAATAAAACCTCTAAAACTGATCGTCAAAGATGAACTTTATTCACTACATACTCAAGATAAAATTTTTGAATATAAAAAGATAACAAAACTACTGATACTTAAAGAGCGGTTTTAGTTTAAGTTACCATTTCATTTCTACTAAATTTGTAACTAAACTGTAATTCATAATATATACACTTTCAAATATTTATAAATTTAGGAGAAAATATGTACAAAATAATGTCAATTACAACGTCAATTGCAGCAGCAATGTTATTAACTGCCTGTTCAACAACAAACCAAAATATGGTAAATCAAGAGATTAAACCGATAAAGCATACAATAGAATTTACTGAAGTAACAGTTCCTAAAAGTAATTATGAAAAAAGAAAAGTTAGAGCTTCTTCTTCTGTAACAATAGATGGTGTTAAACACAAAATTGGATATAACGCAATATTAAGATCTGGTGATAAAATTGGAGATGGTGTATTTGGTCAATTATTTGATAGTAAAGGTAACCCAATCGTAGGAAAAGACGGATCTTCTAAGATTTCTAATAGTAACGATTTTTCATCATTATTACCTATTGGGGATAAATTATTTATGGTATCTCAATTTGAGACTCGACCTGCAGCTATGTATATAACTGAGTTAGAAAAAACAGATAATGGACACTTAAAAGCAATAAGTACTAAAAATATAGATATGTCTAAAATCAATGGTTTATGGGTACCATGTGCTGGTTCAGTAACACCTTGGAATAGTCATTTAAGTAGTGAAGAGTATGAACCAAATGCAAAAGTTGTAAAAGAAGATGGATCGATTAATTCATATTATGACCAAATGGCTGATTATTATGGTGGAGATTTAAAAGCATTAAATCCTTATGATTATGGTTGGACTCCAGAAGTTAAAGTTCTAAATGAAAAAGGTGATACGTCTATAGTAAAGCATTACTCTATGGGTAGATTTGCCCACGAGTTAGCATATGTAATGCCTGATGAAAAAACTGTATTTTTAAGTGATGATGGGACAAATGTTGCATTGTTTATGTTTGTTGCTGATGAAAAAAGAGATTTATCTGCTGGTACATTATATGCTGCAAAATGGAATCAAACGAGCAATAAAGGCGCAGGAAGTGCAGATCTTACTTGGGTAAATCTAGGTCACTCAACAAATGCAACTATTAAAAAATCTCTTGATGCAAAAATCACATTTAATGATATTTTTGAAACAGCTCCAACAGATCAAGCTTGTCCTTCTGGATTTACATCTATTAATACAACTATGAAACAAGAATGTTTAAAAATCAAACCAGGAATGGAAGAGATTGCTTCAAGATTAGAATCAAGAAGGTATGCTGCAATCAAAGGTGCTACAACTGAGTTTAGAAAAATGGAAGGTATTACTTTTAATAAAGAAGCAAATACATTATATTTAGGTATGTCTGCAATTGCTAGAGGTATGGAAGATTTTGCTAAAAAAGGAAAATCTACAAAAAAATACGATGGTGGAGGGAATAATGATATCAAACTTCCATATAACAAATGTGGTGCAGTGTATTCTTTAGATATGAATAACTATACGACATTAGATAATAATGGTAAAAAGATTAACTCTTTATATATTCCAAGCACTATGAAATCTTTAGTTGAGGGTTGGCATGATTCATCTGTTAAAGGAAATCAATGTTCTGTTGAATCTTTAGCAAACCCTGATAATGTAACATATATTAGTAATACAAATACATTAATTATCGGTGAAGATACAGGTTCTGGACATCAAAATGATTATGTTTGGTCTTACAATATTGATAAAGACAAACTGACAAGAATTTTAACTACTCCTTATGGATCTGAAACTACATCTCCTTATTATTATAATAATATCAAGGGACACGGTTATCTTATGACAGTTGTACAACATCCTTATGGAGAAGGTGATGCTCTTACAAAAGAAGAAGATATGGCAGATACAGCAAGAAATGTTGGTGAAATGAGAGCATATACAGGATATGTAGGCCCTCTTCCTGTTATAACTAAATAAGTTTATTTTATAAATGAAATTTTTACCTTTTACAGCACTTTTTAGTGCTGTATTATTAGATGCAAATAGTGTAGATTTAAAAAATACTAATCTTTATAATGCAACAGCATTTATCCCCTCTCAATGTTATACTAAAACAATAGATTCTAATAATACTAAATACAATCCTTGTTATACATGTCACACTGAAGCAACAGAGCCAAACTATTTTAGTGATGAAGATTTACAAGAGGAATATAGTTTTCCTGAATATGCAACCAAAAACAGATGGACAAACCTTTTTAAAGATAGAACAAAAGATGTAGAAAAAATATCCGATGAACAAATAACACAATATATAAAACAAAATAATTATAAAGATGAAAATAACAATATTATACTTACAAAAAAACTACACAATATCCCTAAAAAGTGGGATTTTAATAATAATGGTAAATGGGATGGTTATTTTCCAGATTGTAATTTTAATTTCGATGATAAAGGCTATGATAGAGATAACAAAAATGATATTACTGGATGGAGAGCTTTTGGATACTATCCTTTTTTAGGTACATTCTGGCCTACAAATGGAAGTACAGATGATGTTATGATACGACTTCCTAAAGTATTTTGGAAAGATAAATTAGGCAACGTGAACTTAGATATCTATAATCAAAATCTTGAAATCTTAGAAGCATTGATAAAACAAAAAAAGGATAATATTCCTACCTCCTATGTAGGTTTAGCTGCTACAAAAGGTTTACAAATAGCAAGTGGACTTTATCCTATAGGTACAGAGTTTTTACATAGTGTACGATATATAGATAACCAAAATGGTTCTATTACTATATCTAAGCGTATGAAAGAACTAAGATATGCCAAAAAACTTTATTGGGCAAATTATAGTGTACATAAAGATCTCTCTGATGAAGAGGTAAAAGAAAATGATGATTTCCCAGATAGATACTCAATATACAATGGAGATATAGAACAAGGCCTATCAAATAAGCGAGGGTGGACATATCAAGGATTTATAGAAGATAAAAAAGGTGATTTACGACCTCAAAGTTATGAAGAAACACTATTTTGTATGGGATGCCATGCTTCTATAGGAGCTATTACTGACTCCACTTTTGCCTTTCCACGTAAGTTTAATGATGATAAAAATGGCTGGTATGATTGGAGTAAAAAAGGTCTAAAGGGTGTATTTGATAAAAACAACGAATATGCAAAATATCTAAAAAACAACAACCATGCCAATGAACACCGAACTAATATGGAAGTTTATGACAGGTTCTTTAAAAATGGAAAACTAAACGATATAGAAGTAAATAAAATAAAAAAAGATATCTCTTATTTACTATTTCCCAGTCAAGAACGAGCTATTAAATTAAATAAAGCATATAAAGTAATTGTAGAGGAACAAAGTTTTATTTATGGACGAGATACCCATCTTAAACCTATTAAAAATGTTCATAAACAACTAGAAGAAAATCAGCCTACAAAATTAACTATAGAACAATAAATTTTATAACAAATAACACTACAGTTAAAATGTGTTTTCAACATTTATATTTACCCAATTTTATTCAAAGTTTAACAAAAAAAGAGCTGTAAAGAGGCTCTTTTTTTATTTATATACTCATTATCTCTCAAATTAAATGAAATTTTTCACTTTATAACCTAATGTAATCATTATGTTACCATTTAGTCACCATTTTGTCACCAAAATAATATAAATTTCCATCATATCTTTAAGATAAAATTACAAATTAGGAAATATAAATGAATAAAACGATTAAATTAAGTCTAGCTGCTGCGATGGTCGCGGGTATGGTTTCAAATGCAAATGCAAAAGTAAATTTAGAAGATGCTATCAAGGATGTAACTCTAAAAGGTTATGTGTCTTACACAATGGAAAAATATACTGATAAAGATGGAAAAGATGATGAAGCACAGCATGATATTGATGTAAGAGTTCAAGTAGATTCTAAAATTAATGATCACTATTCTTTAACGGTAAGAGTAGATGAAAAAAATGATGATGATACAGATAAAAATCCTAATGATAGTGATTCAACAGATAAAGATTCATCTGCATTAAACCCAGAAATTGACCAGGCTTATGTTACATATAAAGATGGTGGATTAAAAATTAAAACTGGTATGCAAAAAGTTCTTGCACCAAGATTACATGATAGTATAAATGGAGATGGTGTAAATATTGCTTATAAAATTTCTGATTCAATGAAAATATCAGGTGGATATTTCTATACAACAGAAGATACAGGAACAGACGAAGTTACAGGTTTATCTTTATCTGGAAAAGCAGATATACTTAAATATGGATTTACTTATGCATCAATTATTGATAGTGATGAAAATAATAATGATGGTTCTGTAGGAGATAATGGTGCAGATATTATTGATGTAATGGCTAATGTAACAGTAATGGATGGTCTAAAAATTAGTGCAGCACATACAGTAAAATCTTTGGACAAAACTGGTGAAAAAGACCAAAAGTTAACAAAATTAGTAGTTTCTGGTGATATTGATTCATTTAAGTATGCTGCTGCGTATGCAATGGCAGGAAAAGATGGAGCAAAGGTATCTCTAGATAATGATGGTGATGCTTCAGTAAATTTAGTTTTAGATGCAGTTAGTACAAACTCATTAAAAGATGCAAATGCAATCTATGCAATGATTGGGACAAATATTACTGATGAAATTTCTGCAAAAGTAGAAATGGTTACAGCTAGCTCTGATACAACTACTGGTTCAGATGTAAAAGATGCAGATGAATTGATGTTGACAATCACAAATAAAATAACAAAAAAATTCAAGATCTTTGCTAAATATAATGATTGGAATATTAAACTTCAAGATGGTACAGTAGATGAAGATAGAACAAGAGTAACATTAGGTGCTAAATATTCTTTCTAACATATATATTTATATGTTAAATTAAAAATTAATATTATACGTAATCTCCCTTTAAAATATATCTTATAGGGAGATTATAGTACTGCATATACTTAAAGAACGGTTTTAATTAATAATGATAATTGTATACTCCTAAAACCCTATTAATTTTAATATTAAATATATTTATAATATTCACTTAGATATAATCCCGACATGAGACACTTAAAAGGTTATGGAAAACGATACTTTTCATTAGCGATTATCGCTATGTATTCAACTTTAAATAAACTATCACGAATTGATAGTAATTTCCAGTACCATAAAACAGCCTTTGCTTATCAAGAATATAAAACATCTCCACCTTTTTTAACATATACTTTTTAACGTACTGTTAAATATATCAATTAATGTTATAGATATATTATTATCTAGAATATTTTATACAAAAGGTAGACAATGACAAAACAACTTTTAATTTCAATTACATCAACCGCCATATTAGCTACATCAGCATTGGCTCACTTCCAAATGGTTTATACACCAGATACAGCACTTACAAAAGGTAAGTCAATAGAACTTAGACATGTTTTTACTCATCCATTTGCAGATGAGCATACTATGGATATGGGGAAACAGCATGATTCTAAGAAATTTGCACCAGTAGAAGAATTTTATGTAATTAATAAAGGGAAAAAGAAAGATTTAAAAAATACTTTAAAAGAGATATCTTTTAAAGGAAATTATAATACAGCACATTCGTATGCATCAAAATATAAAGCAAGAAGAATGGGTGATCATCTTATTATAATGAAACCAGCTCCATACTTTGAAGTAAATGAAGATGCTTATATTCAACAAATTACAAAAACAATAATAAATATTGCTGGTACTCCTACTGATTGGGATAGTGAGCTTGGACTAAAGGCAGAAATAGTACCTTTAACAAAGCCTTATGCAATTTGGGAGCATGGAAGTTTTACAGGAATAGTAAAATCAAATGGAAAACCTGTACCAAATGCTCAAATTGAAGTAGAATACTTAAATAGAGATGTAAATTTAAAAACAAATTCAATGGGTAAAAATAAAATAGAAGCTCCTCAAGATGCTTTTATTACTATGGGTATAAAAGCAAATAAAGATGGTGAGTTTACATTTTCAATTCCAAAAGCAGGATTCTGGGGATTTTGTGCACTAGGTGTTGGAAGCGACAAAGAATATAAAGGCAAAGTTCTTAGCCAAGATGCAGTAATATGGGTAGAAGCTAAGGCAATGAAATAAAATGCAATTAAGGAATATATATGCATATTAGTGAAGGTGTATTATCAGTAGGTGTTATAGCAACATCTAGTATAATTTTAGTCCCTTTAATTATTAATAGTATTAGAAAACTCCATTCGGATGATGTTTCAAAAGTAGCACTTTTGAGTGCCCTATTTTTTGTAGTATCAACTATCCATCTTCCTCTAGGTGTTACGAGTGTACATTTTATGATGCTTGGAATTATAGGGATAATGCTAGGATGGCATAGTTTTACTGCTCTTTTAATAGCACTTCTTTTACAAGCAATGCTTATAGGTTTTGGAGGAATTAGTTCCCTCTCTGCAAATACTTTAAATACAGGTATTGGGGCATTAACAGGCTTTTATCTCTTTAAACTTTTAAAAGATAGATTACCAACTGTAGTTGTTTCTTTTTTAGTTGGATTTATTCCTATTCTAGTAGCTTCTATAGGTATTGCTGTTGCATTACTATTTAGTAGCGAAGAGTTTTTAATAGTGGCTCAAACAGCATTAATAGCACATTTACCGCTTGCTGTTGTTGAGGGTATTATGATGGTTTTTTTATTTAAAACATTACAAAAATATCAAATTAAAGGATTAAATATATGAAAATTGTAATACTTTTTTTACTTCCTCTTTTTATCTATGCTCATTCATTAAGTGTGACGGCATCATATGAAGATGGGGAACTTTTTATAGAATCTTTTTATGGCGATGGAAATCCTTGTAAAGGGTGTAAGTTTAGAGTTAAAGAAGGTAATAAAGAGGTATTTAAAGAAAATTTAGATGTAGAAGGTGTATTTGAACAAGCAGTAAAGCTTAAAACACCTTTTAATGTTCATATAAACGGTGGTATGGGACACTGGGCCGATATCAAAATAGATGGTAATGAGATGGGTGAAGAATCTGACATTACGAACAGTACAAATACTACAATGAATAGTATTGATGAAACAAAATTAAGACAAATAATAAAAAGTGAATTAAATAAGCAAAATACAAAAATAGAAAGTTTAATAGAAAAAAACAAATCTAATACTGAAAAAATGCTTGTAGGTCTTGGATATATATTAGGAATATTTGGCTTATGGCAGTTATTAGCAAGAAAAAAAGAGAAGTAGACTATTCAATAGGAGTTATTGCTCTTTTTGTCTATAGCTTTTTTGTGGCTACTACTAAGAGTTTAGATATTCTTTTAGTGATTCCTATTGTTGCACAAATATTACTATTTAAAGTGAAGATTAAAAAAGTTTTCAAGAAAGTATTAAAGGTCAATCTTTTTATTTTTATCACTTTTTTAATACTTTTTTTAGAAGGAAAGCACGAGCTTGCTACATTGGTATTTGTAAGAGCAAATCTTATTTTATGGTTTACTTTGAGTTTTAATTTTGACGGGTTTAAGTTATATAAAGGACTCGCTAATTTAAAAGTATCAAATAAGTTTTCGTTAATACTTTTTTTTACAGTAAAGTATATAGAGGTACTTTTTTCTAGTGTTTTTAGATTGTTAGAGGTATTGAAAATGAGAGGTTTTAAACCAACAGTGAGTAAAAAAACATTTAGTATCTATGCTGATATGCTAGCTTTTTTACTTTATACAGCAGTCAATAAAATGGAAAAAGTTGAAGATGTTATAACTATTAGAACTAAAGATGGGCAGTTATCACCTTCTAAAAGTATAATAGTAAAAAAAGAAGAAGTATTACTTCTTAGTATCATTGTAGGAGTGATTTGTGTCTATTATTTTAAATAAACTAAAAACAGATTTTTTTTCTAATGTTAGTTTAGAATTAAAAAGTAATGAAAAAATAGCTATTGTTGGACAAAATGG
>PJEL010004080.1_pt1 | contig 12215 bp, 7 predicted proteins | sample 1853271 | NCBI WGS metagenome assembly PJEL01 (sample SAMN08108733, study PRJNA415343) | Invertebrate metagenome, whole genome shotgun sequencing project. | host: Globobulimina | place: Sweden: Gullmar Fjord | collected 2015-08 | reverse complement strand
CCTTTAACTTTACCGTTGATAACGCCTTTAACAACAGCGTTTTCTTCGAATGCTTTCTCAAGCTCTTTCCAAGCTTCAGCACGTTTCGCTTTTTCACGAGATAGCTTAGTTTCACCAAAACCATCTTCTACTGCGTCAAGAGCAACTAGAGTCTCATCGCCAATCGCTACTTCCAACTCGCCTTTGTCATCTAAGAACTGGCTGCGTGGAATGATGGCTTCAGATTTAAGACCTGCGTTAACCGTTACCCAATCGCTATCGATATCTACAACTGTACCGGTAACGATAGAACCTGGTTTCATATCCAGAGTTTGTAACGACTCTTCAAATAACTCAGCAAAATTTTCCATTAATACATCCTATAAAGCTTGGTGTAGGCTACCCCGAGGTTTGCGTCGTTTTGTAAACCAATTAATTGTTTGCACAATTTACCAATACAAAATATCGCGGATGTGGGCCAGACTAATCACCCCCTAAACAGTCAGATATTTAGGGTCATAATAAAAAACTCCGCACATCCCGTACGATAGTACGCCTGACAATGTGCAGAGTTTTTAAGGTTCTTTTATAAAGAGATATTAGGCTAACAAGCCTGCTTTTTGGGCAGCTTGCTGAACCTGTTCGAATACGGTTTCTATGCTCATACTGGTGCTATCAATAACAATCGCATCGTCAGCTGGCTTCAAGGGTGCTACCGCTCGGTTCATGTCGCGATCGTCGCGCGCTCTAATATCTTCGATAATTCCGGCAAGACTAGCATTTTTACCGCTTTCTATCAACTGTTTATAGCGACGCTGGCCACGCTCTTCCGCACTGGCCGTTAAATACACTTTTAATTCTGCGTTTGGAAAAACAACCGTTCCCATATCACGACCATCCGCAATCAAGCCTGGCTGTTGCTGAAAAGCACGCTGACGATCCAATAAAGCAGAACGAACCGAAGTGACTGCTGCTACTTGAGAAGCGATAGCGCCCGTTTCTTCGGTACGAAGGTTTGAGGTCACATTTTGACCTTCTAAAATAACTTGCACGCCAGCTTCTGCTGCAGTCTCTGTATTTGAAGGAACTTTAAACTGCACATCTAAATGTGCGGCAATCGCTTCTAAACCTGCTTCGTTATCAAAGGCAACACCATGTTGTTTTGCAGCTAACGCTGTAACTCGATACAAGGCTCCGCTGTCTAATAGTGCCCAGTTCAATTTTGCCGCAAGCATTTGGCAAAGCGTGCCTTTACCAGCACCCGACGGACCATCAACGGTAATGATTGGGCCCGCTAACTTAACTTCTGGTAAATCTTTTACTTCAATATCACTCATATCTATCCTTTAGATTTACTTGCAAGCCTACTTAGACTTCACTTCCACAAAACGGCGTAAATACATCCCTGTAGCCTTAACTAAAACATCCATGTTTTAGATATTTGCTCCAGCAAAGCCCAAGCTGGCCATGTAAATCTTATTCTGTTTCAGCAGCAACCTTAATACCACAACCACTCGCCAGCTCAACAAAGCCAGGGAATGACGTGCTAACATTTGCACAGTCTTTTACCAAGATAGCGGCATTAGCGCGCAAAGACGCAATGGTAAAGCTCATCGCGATGCGGTGATCATCAACACTATCCACTTCACCGCCCTTAAAAGAGCCTTCACTACCAAAACCTTTGATAATTGCTCCATCTTCTGTTCCAACCGCATCAACACCTAATATCTGCAAACCATCAACCATGGCTTGAATACGATCAGATTCTTTAACACGTAATTCTTCAGCACCGGTTAAAACCGTTGTGCCTTCTGCACAGGCTGCTGCAACAAAGATCGCCGGAAATTCATCAATCGCTAATGGCACCTGATCTTCTGGAATCTGAATGCCTTTTAGCTGGGCGCTACGAATGCGTAAATCAGCAACCGGCTCGCCACCCACTTCACGCTCATTGAGCATGTCGATATTCGCGCCCATCTGGCGAAGAATATTAATCACACCGACACGCGTTGGGTTGATACCCACATGCTGTAAAGTAATATCAGAATCTTTAGCGATACTCGCCGCAACCATAAAGAAAGCCGCTGAAGAAATATCAGACGGCACATCAATCGCCGTTGCCGTTAATTTACCACCGGGGCGAACCGTTACTTTAGGGCCATCCACTTCAACTGGGTAACCAAAGCCTTTTAACATACGCTCGGTATGGTCACGCGTCGGAGCTGGTTCGATCACCGTGGTTTCGCCTTCAGCGTACAAGCCCGCTAATAATAAACAGCTCTTAACTTGCGCACTGGCCATAGGCAAGACGTAATGAATGCCTTTTAATGGTTGAGCGCCCTTAATTTTTAAAGGAGGGCGACCATTCTCCGCTGACTCAATAACAGCACCCATTTCACGTAATGGATCGGCTACTCTATTCATAGGACGCTTAGATAAAGAAGCATCCCCTGTCATTTCAACATCAAAGTTTTGCGCGGCCATCAAACCTGACAATAAACGCATCGACGTGCCAGAGTTGCCCAAATACAAAGCATTCGGCGGTGTTTTTAAACCGTGCAAACCAACGCCATGAACAGTAACACGACCACGATGCGGCCCTTCAATAACAACGCCCATATCACGGAAAGATTGAAGTGTCGCAAGGCTGTCTTCACCCTCTAAGAAACCGGTTACTTCTGTTGTGCCTTCAGCCAAAGAACCTAACATAATAGAACGATGTGAAATCGATTTATCACCAGGAACACGGAATTCACCGGAAAGCTTTCCACCCGGCTTTGCTACATAATTTACAATCTGACTTGTCATGGAATCCACATACGCTCTGCGAGCAAGTATTTTAGTAAAATGATCTCGTGCAGCTTTTGCACGGGTAAAGGTGCCCATCATCTGGGTCTTATCTTCATTTGCAATCACTTCTCGCAGCTGTTGCAAATCAGCAGTGAATAAATCCAATGCTTTTAATACTTCATCTTTATTACCAACAAAAATATCGCGCCACATGATTGGGCTACTGGAAGCAATTCGAGTAAAGTCTCGAAAACCGCCTGCCGCATAATTAAAGATGTCATTATTTTCTTCATCGTTCGCTAAGGTATCAACCAACGAATATGCGAGCAAATGCGGAAGATGACTGGTTGCGGCCAGCACTTCGTCATGATGCTGAACGGTCATCAGCTCAACTTTACCGCCGGTTACTTGCCACGCATCACTGACTAAATCCAAAGCCATTTCACTGGTACGTTTTTCTGGGGTTAAAATTATTTTGTGATTCTTAAATAATTTTTCATCCGCGGCCGACACACCACTGCGCTCCGAACCCGCAATAGGATGACCTAATACAAAGCGATCAAAATTTTCGCCTAAAACGTCAGTAACCGCTTTGGAAATATTACCTTTAACACTGCCTACATCGGTAAGCACAGCATTATTCGCAATACTCGATTTAATCTGCTCAAGAACATCAGCAACCGCTAAGATCGGCACCGAGATAATAACCAAATCAGCATCACGCACAACGTCACACACATCAATAGAAAAGTCGTCAATCAGGCCCGCTTGTAAAGCTTGCTCCATTGAATCCATGTTGCGATCAAAGCCTGAGACATGACCAATACACTTAGCAAGCTTTAAAGCCTTCACCCAAGAACAACCAATTAGGCCTAAACCAATAATCGCAACTTTGGGGATATTCAGGTTTCGATGCTTATTGAACGAACTCAAGAGCGCGCATCCGATAAAATCTTTTTCAGCTTAGTGATAAACGTTTTATTTTCTGCTGGCGTACCAATAGAAACACGTAAATAAGTTGGCATTTCATAATTAGCGATTGGACGAACAATCACACCAACCGCCAATAATTGAGCATTCACCTCAGCGGCTGAAATTTTTGTTGCTTTTTGATCGATCAGAGCTGGAATTTCAAAGCTTATGAAGTTACCTACCGACGGAATATAAGGCAAACCCATTTCATCAAAAGATTGAGTTAAATACACCATACCTTCATCATTAACCGCTTTGCTTTTTGCAACGTATTCTTCATCATTCAATGTCGCTACCGCCGCCGCAAGTGCAAACGAGTTAACATTAAAAGGAGGACGCACACGATTCATTAAATCAGCAACTTCAGGACTTGAAATACCATAACCCACACGCAAAGATGCTAAGCCATAGGCTTTAGAAAATGTACGTGTAATAACGAGATTGGGATATTTTGGCAATAGCGTTAAGCCATCACAATAATCGGCTTCATTGACATATTCAAAATAGGCTTCATCCAAAACAACAATAACATCACTTGGCACTTTCGCCATAAAGGCAGCCACTTCCGTTTGGGTTAACCAAGTACCGGTTGGATTATTTGGATTGGTCACAAATACTAAACGTGTTTTATCCGTTATCGCTGCAGCCATCGCATCAAGATCATGACCATAATTTTTCGCGGGCACAACCTTACACTCACCACCTTGAATTTTGGTCACCAAACCATAGATGGCAAACGCATGCTGAGAGAAAATAACTTCATCACCTTTTGATACAAAGCAAGTCACGATAAAATCTAAAATATCACTAGAGCCATTACCAAGAGTAATGTTCTCTGGGACAATTGGCGATGCATCTGTACTCAGCTTTTGACATAAAGCTTGCTTAAGATCAAAACCATTACCATCAGGGTAACGCGTTAGTTCACGCGCTTCTTGCTCCATTGCGGCAATCGCTTTTTGGCTTGGGCCAATCGGATTTTCATTACTGGCAAGCTTCACAATGTCAGCCGGATTCAAACCAAATTCACGCGCTAGTTCATCAATCGGTTTACCTGGCTGATAAGGACGTAAACCTTGAATTTCTGCGCGTGCTTTTTCAACAAGTGTTTGTACTTTTTGATTAGTCATAATATTCAATTCAAAAATTAATGAATCATGATTGGCTGTTCTTCCATAAAACGGCGCAAATACATCCCTGTAGCCTTAGCTAAAACATCCATGTTTTAGATATTTATTACAGAACGAACCAATCATGATTTTGGTTGATTCTAATGGTCGATTCTAAATCGCCTCTAAACACGGCTTATAACAACTTAAAGCACGGCCTTTGGATATGAACCCAAGCACTTAAAATCAGTGCATTGCTGCTGCACCAATGCCATGGATTTTTTCACCTTCTCTTCATTTTGGTGACCTTCAAGGTCGATAAAGAACATGTAATTCCAAGTGCCAGATTTCGATGGGCGCGTTTCGATACGCGTTAAGCTGACGCCTTCTTCATGAAATGGCGCTAACAAATGATACAAAGCGCCGGGTTCATTTTTGCTGGCGATTAATAATGACGTTTTATCATCACCACTAATCTCAGTCTCTTGCTTACCGATAATCAAAAATCGTGTTGTATTATCAGGCATATCTTCAATATTAGCCGTCGCAATATTTAAATCATAAAGTTCGGCTGCGGCTTCACTCGCAATCGCGGCAGCACCGTCTTCTTCTTGCGCACGTCGAGCAGCTTCTGCATTTGAACTTACAGCAATACGCTCAATACCTGGCCAATTAGCATCTAACCATTGACGGCATTGTGCCAATGATTGTGCATGAGAATAGACTTTTGTAGGTTTGGCCGCTGCACTTTCTTTCTGTTCTTCTTTTTTGAGCAAGAAATGATGATGAATACGCAACGCTACTTCACCACATATGTGTAAATTAGAACCTACAAAGCTATCTAGAGTATGAGTAATGACACCCTCGGTAGAGTTCTCAACCGGAACAACACCAAAGTTTGCACCGCCCGCTTCTACTTCACGAAACACATCCGCAATAGAGCTTTGACTTTGGCACTGCACGGCGTGACCAAAATGCTTCAAAGCAGCCTGCTGTGTAAATGTTCCCTCAGGACCCAAATAAGCAATTTTCATTGGCTCTTCTAAGGCCAAGCATTGAGACATAATCTCACGAAATAACCGCGCAACACCTTCAGCAGGTAACGGGCCTTGGTTACGCTCCATTACGCGGCGCAAAACTTGAGCTTCACGCTCTGGTCGATAAAAAACAACAGATTCACCCGGCCTAGAAAAATGCTCTTTTACGTCAGCAACTTTCTGCGCGCACTGAGCACGTTTATTTACAAGCTGCTGAATCTGTTGATCAACACTGTCAATCTCATCGCGTAACTTGCCTAATTCTTCAGCTTCTGTGGTAAAACTATTCTTGGTCATGGAGTCCGTCTTCATCAAAAATATTGGGAGCTTGCTTGAGCCAGCCCTTAATTAGAGCTAGCTATTTTCTTTCGCAAATTTATCCATAAATGCAATCAAAGCATCAACGGCTTCTTCTCCAACCGCATTATAAATACTCGCTCGCATACCACCAACACTGCGGTGTCCTGCTAAATTCAACAAACCCGACTTTTCAGCTTGCACCAAGAATGTCTTATCAAAATCCGAACTCACCAAAGTAAACGGAACATTCATGATAGAGCGATTATTAATAGCAACAGGGTTCGCATAGAAAGGATTAGTATCAATGAAATCGTACAATTTCTTCGCTTTACGCTGATTAACTTCGGCCATAGCTTTTACGCCACCCTGAGCTTTTAGCCAAGTAAATACTAAGCCTGCTAAGTACCAACCATAACTTGGTGGTGTATTGTACATAGAATCATTGTCAGCCATAACTTTATAACTAAACATAGTTGGAGTGCCCTCTAGCACATCCCCTAAGCCGCCACTACCCAGAAGGTCTTCGCGAATAATGACGATACACAAACCTGCTGGGCCAATGTTTTTCTGAGCGCCAGCGTAAATCATAGCAAACTTAGAGACATCGATTTCTTCAGACAAAATGGCAGATGAATAATCAGCAACTAAAGGAATACCGTTGGTTTCTGGAATGTAATCGAATTGAACACCACCAATCGTTTCATTCGGCGTATAGTGAACATAAGCCGCTTCTGGATTCAGGTTTAATTCTTCTTGAGAAGGAGCAGAGGTAAAACCATTACCTTCTGTTGAAGCAACGACATTCACATCACAAAAGCGCTTAGCCTCAGCAATAGCTTTTTTTGACCACTGACCGGTATTGATATAATCCGCTGATTTCTTACCACGCAACAAGTTCATTGGAATCATAGTGAACTGACTGCTTGCACCGCCTTGCATAAAGAGCACTTTATAATTATCAGGAATTGCCATCAAATCGCGCAAGTCTTGCTCAGCTTTTTGAGCGATACCGACAAATTCAGGTGAGCGGTGACTCATCTCCATCACAGACAAACCTTTTTCCTGCCAATTTAATAGGTCGGATTGAGCTTGAGTTAATACATCAGTAGGAAGTGCCGCAGGACCTGCGCAGAAGTTATATAAACGAGTCATGATACCGTTTCATCAGTAAAGCCCTAATCAAAGGGCGTTAATTTTATACATCTGCCATCTTTATAATATTCAGAAATAAATAAAATGACAGATATTTTCAATCTTTAATCTTGAACTTGATTTTTGAACTTAAAAATCATTTCGCCTTGGCCAGCGCTTTCTTTTTCTGTGTTTCTTCAGCGCGAATTTGGCGCTTACCATAAGCAGAAACAACCAAAGCCATAAACAAACCAGCGAATAAACCCGCTACGATGGCAAGCGCTATAATTAATAATTTGCGGGGCTTAACCGGACTCACAGGCACGATAGCTACTTCATCAATACGCGCTAAAATAATTTTTTCAAAATCAACATCCAGTTTTTCCAATGATTCAATTTCTAATAAAATCGGTGGTAAACCTCCAATAAAATAATCTTCTCCACGCGGTAAATTTTTCGCAGTCAACACTCTCGATTCTAATGCTTTAATTTCAGCGTCAATTGCCTTCGAGCCAAATAGATACAAAGGAGGCTTCTGCCCACCGATTAAGTCCATATTACTATAAACTGAATCCAGCTGACCAATTGCAATTGCGATCGCATAGGCTTCTTTTAACTCTAAAATACGACGTGCTTTATCCCCGAAATATCCCTCACGCATAACATCAGCACGATAATTTAATGCTTCTATGCGCCCCCGTATATTTGCCAACATCGTATCGTAACTATCTCGCAAAGCACGAAATAAAGCATATTTAACAAAATCATTCAATAATGCACTAGCAAACTCAGCATCTGAAGATTTTAAGCTAACATGAACAAAAGATTCAGAATCCTTATTTCCAGAAGGATTGACTGAAAAGTTTTTATTAAAAGCACTGAAGTTCTGCTCTAACGTTAAACTATTATTATAAGCACCTGGAATATCTTTAATTTCATTCAGCTTTAGCTCATAAAATTCCTTACGATAACCGGTAGACAACAAAGCAGACTGAGCCGATGCAAAAGCCGCAGAGACATTAAGGGAATAGATGCTTGCTAACTGAGGTCGAGAAAATTCAATCAAATCATTTATTGTCGCGGATTTCACTGTCGCCTCCGCTTGATAAATCGGCACTGATTTAAATAGATAAAGCCCAGCTAAAATAATCGCAATAAATAAACCTAAAAACACCCAACGCTTGTGAGACCAAACATCATCAACGAGATCGAATAAATCGATCTCGTCGTCATTAGAATAAGCATTTTTACGAGTATCTAATTCAGTACCTTCTGTCATTATGATTGCTCTCCATCTAAATCAGGAGCATCAACATCAGTACCATTTAAATCAGAGCTATCCATATCGGAAGCCTCAATAGCATCAGAGCTTTCTGGCTGAACATCATCTACCTGAGTGCCATCGGCCGCCAAGTATTCAATCCCATCGTCAACTTCTTCTGGCTCGCAAACACGTTCAACACCAATCAAGCGCTCTTTTTCAGCCACTTTAATTAAGCGAACACCCTGAGTATTACGCCCCAGGCAAGAAACAGAATCGGCCGAAGTACGAACTAAAGTCCCCTTGTCACTAATCAACATAACTTCGTCATTTTCAAAGACTTGAACCGCACCAATAATAATACCGTTACGCTCGTTCACGACCATTGCCTTAACACCTTGAGTGCCACGACCTTTGGTTGGGAATTCGGTAATTTCGGTACGCTTACCATAACCACGATCACTCGCCGTCAATAACGTGCCGCCTTCTTCCGGAATAACCAGCGAGATAACCTTTTGACCTTCTTGAATTCTAATACCACGAACACCACGAGCGGTTCGGCCCATTGCGCGCACATCCGATTCTTTAAAGCGATTCGCCTTACCGGCATCCGTCAGCAATAAAATATCTTTCGTGCCGTCAGTAATTGCAACGCCAATCAAGTGATCTCCCTCATCCAATTCGCACGCAATCAAGCCGCTTGAACGTGGACGCTGGAAGTGTTCTAAACTGGTTTTCTTCACAGTCCCCATAGAGGTCGCCATAAAGATAAATTCTTCACCAGTAAATTCAGGTAGTGGTAAGATCGCAGTAATGCGCTCTTCGTCACCTAGATTAACCACATTCACCATGGGACGGCCTTTGGCATTACGGCTGGCCTGTGGAATGTCATAGACTTTCAACCAGAATACCTTACCGGCATCAGTAAAACATAAAACCGTATCATGGCTATTGGCAATCATTAGGTGTTCAACATAATCGTCATCTTTAACCGATGCGGCTGATTTACCTTTACCACCACGACGCTGAGCTTGATACACGTCTAACTGTTGAGTCTTCGCATAACCACCGTGAGAAATAGTCAATACTAAATCTTCTTCTGGAATCAAATCCGCCATGGTCAAATCACGCTTATTCGCTATGATTTCAGTACGACGTTCGTCACCGTATTCTTCTTTAATGGCGGCTAATTCGTCACGAATCACCTGCAATAACAATTCAGGAGAATCTAAAATATCCAGATGCCCTTTAATCTCGGTCAACTTCAACTGATATTCTTCAATCAGTTTCTCGTGCTCAAGACCGGTAAGTTTTTGCAAACGCAAATCGAGAATGGCTTGAGCTTGCTGCGGCGAAAGATTGTACATGCCGTTATGCATACCAAACTCTTCACCTAGGTCATCTGGGCGACAGGCATTTTCACCAGCACGCTCTAAGAAACCTGTTACCGAACCTGGAGACCAAGGGGTAGCGATTAATGCTTCTTTTGCTTCAGCACCCGTCGGAGATTTTTTGATTAATGCAATGATTGGATCGATATTACTTAGTGCAATCGCTAAGCCTTCCAATAAATGACCACGTTCACGTGCTTTGCGTAATTCATAAATTGTACGACGCGTTACGACTTCACGACGGTGACGAACGAAGGCTTCAAGCATTTGCTTCAAGTTCAACGTTTGCGGCTTACCGTCCATCAAAGCAACCACGTTAATACCGAATACTGACTGCAGAGCCGTTTGAGCAAACAAGTTGTTCAACGTTACTTCTGGCATTTCGCCACGACGTAAATCAACAACAATACGCATACCGTCTTTATCAGATTCGTCACGCAGCTCAGTAATGCCTTCGATTTTCTTTTCTTTAACCAAATCGGCGATCTTTTCGATCAAGCGTGCTTTGTTTAATTGATAAGGAATTTCAGTGAAAACAATCGATACTTTGCCGTTCTTTTCGTTTTCTTCGAAGTGGTGACGAGCACGCATATGAATGCGACCACGACCCGTGCGATACGCTTCAATAATACCTTCACGACCATTAATGAATGCGCCCGTTGGAAAATCTGGACCCGGAATATGCTCCATTAATCCATCTACATCCATATTCGGATTATCGATCAGAGCCAAACAAGCAGAAACCACTTCACCCAAATTGTGAGGCGGAATATTAGTTGCCATCCCTACAGCAATACCTGAAGAACCATTAATAAGCAGGTTCGGCACACGTGTAGGCATAACTTCTGGAATTTTTTCTGTGCCATCGTAGTTGGGTACGAAGTTCACAGTTTCTTTGTCGATATCAGCTAATAACTCATGACTGAGCTTATCCATGCGAATTTCGGTATAACGCATGGCGGCGGCAGAATCACCATCGACAGAACCAAAGTTACCTTGACCATCCACCAGCGTATAACGCATAGAGAAATCTTGTGCCATTCGCACAATGGTATCGTAAACAGCAGAATCACCGTGTGGGTGATACTTACCGATGACGTCACCGACCACACGGGCCGACTTTTTATAGGCTTTATTCCAATCGTTACCCAGTACATTCATCGCATGAAGAACGCGTCTGTGCACAGGTTTTAAGCCATCACGCACATCCGGTAATGCACGCCCAACGATTACACTCATTGCATAATCAAGGTAAGACGATTTCAACTCGTCTTCAATGTTAATTGGCAATACTTCTTTGGTTAACTCACCCATAGTTCTTACCCATAGAATGCTGGCCCGTCTCTGTCGAATGACGTATCTATTGAAAGCCCCATTCAATCCTTATTATTAACGTTTATAATTAACGGCAAATCATACCACAAATCAACAAGATACCTAGTATTTCGCCTTTCTTTCGTGCTACCAAAATCCTGAGTGACTAAGGATTGATCAAGGAAGGTGCTTCACCTCGATCAAAGTTTGATTATACTGTTCGAAAAACCACTAATTCATTTTTTAAACAACCCGCCAAACTGAGTGCTATTCAATGAGCCTATCGAAGACTGAAATCGCTGACTTACGTATTAATGCCCATTGGATAGTCCCCATTGAGTCAGAATCAAATCATTCAGTGCTGATCGATCATTGCCTGTTCATTAAAAACGGGATCATCATGGCCATTGAGCCTCAGGGCTGCTGCTCCATAACCGCTAACGAAACATTAGAGCTCGGCGAACAAGTATTAATGCCAGGCTGGGTGAATGCCCACGGCCATGCCGCTATGTCATTATTCCGAGGCTTAGCTGACGATCGTCCATTAATGACTTGGCTGCAAGAACACATATGGCCAGCCGAAGGGCAGCATGTTGATGAAAACTTCGTACAACAAGGCACCGAACTGGCAATTGCCGAAATGATTCACTCGGGCACTACGACCTTTGCCGATATGTATTTTTATCCCCAGCAAAGCGCTGAAGCAGCACTTAAAGCTGGCATTCGTGCAGTATGCTTTACGCCCGTATTGGATTTCCCGACCAACTACGCACAAAATGCCGACGAATACATTCGTAAAGCCGTTGAATGCAACGATCGATTTAACTCTCATCCATTAAATCAGCCGCCAATGAACGGGCATAAGCTGGTACAAATCGGCTTTGGCCCTCACGCGCCCTACACCGTATCTGACGAGCCTTTAAGAGAAATA
>PJEL010004078.1_pt1 | contig 12220 bp, 8 predicted proteins | sample 1853271 | NCBI WGS metagenome assembly PJEL01 (sample SAMN08108733, study PRJNA415343) | Invertebrate metagenome, whole genome shotgun sequencing project. | host: Globobulimina | place: Sweden: Gullmar Fjord | collected 2015-08 | reverse complement strand
GACCTTTAGCACGACGACGAGCTAGGACCTTGCGGCCTCCAACTGTAGCCATACGAGCGCGGAATCCGTGAGAACGCTTACGCTTTAGGTTGCTTGGTTGAAAAGTACGTTTACTCATTGTGGCAATCCGTCTTTGTGTTAGTTAACAAACCTTACCATCAGAAAATTGAGGCAAGGGCAAAAAAGAGGCCGAATTGTAATCACTTTAGCCATGCTCGTCAACAAGCAAACGCATCAAGTGCTAAAATTCTGGCCAATTAATTCTATCTCAGGTTATCCAAAGGCACCATAAAATGTGGATAACTCTGTGTATGACCACTATATCTTGTGGATCCAGTGATCTTAAACCTGATCTGAACTAAGTAATTATAGATCGATCTGGATCGCTTAATAAAGCTGGATTTGCCGCTTTTTGAAAATAATTGGATCGCAGCCGATCCTTTTGGATCGATATAAACAATGAAAGATGATCTATCTGGGGATAAAACTATTATAAGGATAGCGATCATCGTGATCTCAATATAGAATAGCTCTCTTTGTGTGATCTTTTGGGGATAAGTACGTGGCGGTTTCACTTTGGCAGCAATGTATCGGACGACTACAAGATGAGCTCTCTGCTCAGCAATTCAGTATGTGGATTAGACCGTTACAAGCTCAAATGGATGGAGATACATTAGTTCTCTATGCTCCAAACCGTTTCGTTCTCGATTGGGTAAGAGATAAGTACATCAACATCATCAATCAGTTTTTTACTGAACAGATGGGAAATGATGCACCTAAATTACGCTTCGATATCGGGAGTCGCCCAGCATCGCCACGACCTGTGCAGGCAACTGCCGCGGTAGAAAGGCCCAAGTTCGAGCGAAATACTAAGCCGGCTAAGACTTCATTTAATGTCAATACGCCAGAGCCTGCTATGGCCGCTAATCACAGAAGCAATATCAATCGGACTTATCAGTTTGAAAACTTCGTAGAAGGTAAGTCTAACCAACTGGGTAAGGCGGCTGCGATGCAAGTGGCTGAAAATCCGGGCGGCGCTTATAATCCACTCTTCTTGTATGGTGGTACCGGTTTAGGTAAGACCCACCTGTTACATGCTGTGGGTAATGGCATTATAAAAAACAACCCTAATGCTAAAGTCGTGTATATGCATTCTGAGCGCTTCGTTCAAGATATGGTGAAGGCATTACAGAATAACGCGATCGAAGAATTCAAACGTTACTACCGTAGCGTCGATGCTTTATTTATCGATGATATTCAATTCTTTGCTAACAAAGACAGATCCCAGGAAGAGTTTTTCCATACCTTTAATGCACTATTGGAAGGTAATCATCAGATCATCTTAACGTCGGACAAATATCCTAAAGAGATCGACGGCGTTGAAGACAGACTTAAATCTCGTTTCGGTTGGGGCCTTACGGTTGCGATCGAGCCGCCAGAGTTAGAGACCCGAGTGGCTATTTTGATGCGTAAGGCTCAGGAGAGCGGCATTAATCTGCCCGATGAAGTGGCCTTCTTTATTGCCAAGCGTTTACGTTCTAACGTTCGAGAGCTTGAAGGTGCATTGAATCGTGTTATTGCGAACGCTAACTTCACCGGACGTCCGATTACTATCGACTTTGTGCGTGAAGCCTTAAGAGATCTCTTGGCGCTGCAGGAAAAATTGGTCACTATAGATAATATTCAGAAAACCGTCGCTGAATATTTCAAGATCAAGATGGCTGACATGCTTTCTAAGCGTCGTTCGCGTAGTGTTGCCAGACCACGCCAGGTGGCTATGGCACTTTCTAAAGAGTTAACTAACCATAGTTTGCCCGAGATTGGGGATGCCTTTGGTGGTCGAGACCATACAACTGTTCTGCACGCTTGTCGTAAAATCGCGCAGTTGAGAGAAGAAAGTCATGACACGAAAGAAGATTATGCTAACTTGATCCGTACGCTATCTTCATAAATCTGGGAAATTGAAACTGATGAAATTTTCAATTGATAGGGATGCCCTATTAAAGCCGTTGCAACTTGTGACTGGAGCGGTGGAGAGACGACATAACTTGCCAATACTGGCAAACCTCTTAGTTGAAGTGAGTGGTCACTCACTTAAGATGACCGGTACCGATTTAGAAGTCGAGTTGGTAGGTCAGGTTCAGTTGGAAGGTGACGTTCAGGAAGGACGAACCACGATACCAGCGAAAAAATTTCTCGATATTGTAAAATCATTACCCGATCAGGTGGAGCTTAAAATCGAGCAACAGGAAAATCGTCTGTTACTCCGCTCTGGTCGTAGTCGCTTTACTCTGGCAACACTCCCTGCCGAAGAATATCCGAATGTTGAGGCCTTCCAGGCTGATATTGAATTTACGATAAAGCAGGGCACACTCAAATCACTCATCGATGCGACTCAGTTCTCGATGGCTAATCAAGATGTACGTTATTACCTTAACGGTTTGTTGTTAGAGACCGAAGGTAACGTGCTGCGTGCTATCGCTACCGATGGACACCGATTGGCATTGAGTCATCGCATGATCGAAGAATCCCTGCCCGAGAAGCAGGTGATTGTGCCGCGTAAAGGTGTGGTCGAGCTGCAACGCTTGTTCGAAGGCGAAGATTTAGATATCACTATCGCTATCGGCGATAATGCCATTCGTGCAACGACTCGCAGTGCTGTATTCACCAGTAAGCTGGTCGATGGTCGCTTCCCTGATTATCGTCGGGTATTACCTAAAGGTGGCGATAAGATCGTTATAGCGAGCCGTAATCACCTGAAACAGGCATTGCTGCGTGCATCTATTCTTTCAAATGAAAAATTCCGTGGCGTACGGGTTCAACTTGAAAATAATCTGATAAAGATCACCGCCAATAACCCTGAGCAGGAAGAAGCGGAAGAGATCTTAGATGTTGAATATGAAAACACCCCGCTTGAGATAGGATTTAACGTCAGCTATCTGCTCGATGTCCTCAACAACTTACCTTCTGATGATGTTCGTATCACGCTTATCGATGGTAATTCGAGTGCCCTGATAGAGAACCATATAGAAGAAAATTCTATGTATGTGGTCATGCCGATGAGGCTCTAGTCCTCATATTCGAAATATACAAAAATTAAAAGACTGTTTATACAGTCTTTTTTCATGTCACTTTTATAGCGGCAAGGCCACAGAGGGTTAATCACAGACGTTGATTTGGGATTCAGGATTTCAATGATTTCACGGTCTGCTCCAGAGTGAGATCGCGCTTTGATGTGGCCTGTGGATATGCTAATCTTCTTGGCTATTTTAATTTTTTCGCCTGGCTAGTTTGCCTCTATCTTTCGGGTTAGAGATTAGCAATTTATAGTCGGCTTGCCAGATAAGTGATTACTGAGCCATTAATGAGTCTGACGCGTCTTCATATTGAAACATTTCGGAATATCGCTTCTGCTCAACTACGTCCTGGTGAGGGAATTAATCTGATTTATGGCCATAATGGCAGTGGCAAAACCAGTATTTTAGAGGCGATCTATTTTCTTGGTATGGGCCGCTCCTTTCGTAGCCACCTTTCACAACGAGTGATTCAACATTCAGATGATAAGTTGACGCTGTTTGCCAATTTAAATGTGCTCGATAAAGAGAGCAAAATTGGATTAAGACGGTTTCGAAGTGGTGAAACTGAGGTCAAAATTGATGGCGATAAAGTTAAACGTCTATCGACCTTGGCTGAGTCTTTGCCCATTCAGGTGATCACTCCCGAGAGTTTTGCGCTGTTATTTGAAGGGCCAAAATCGAGACGTCAATTTATCGATTGGGGCGCGTTTCATTGCGATAAAAGTTTCCATTCGGCCTGGATCAATGTTAAGCGAATTTTAAAGCAGAGAAATCAGCTACTTAAAAATGAAACCAGTTACTCTCAAATTCAATTTTGGGATAAAGAATTGGTTCGATATTCTGAAGTCGTTACCGATATCAGAACTCGATATGTAAACTCGTTAAATGAGCAACTTAAGGGTATAATTGGGGAGTTTTTACCTCAGGTCGATGTTAAGGTTTCCTTTACCCGAGGTTGGGATAGTAAAACTGATTACGCACAGTTACTCGAGATGCAATATCCCAGAGATCTCGCTAGCGGAAATACCGGTAGCGGGCCCCATAAAGCCGATCTGAGATTACGTGTTGGTACCTTACCGGTACAAGATGCATTATCCCGGGGCCAACTGAAATTGTTAGTCTGTGCACTGCGTATTGCACAGGGAAAGTTGTTAAAACAACAAATAGATAAGAATAGTATTTATCTGGTGGATGATCTTCCAGCAGAGTTGGATGCAAAGCACAGACAGTTGTTGCTGCAGCAGTTAATCGACACAGGTGCACAAGTATTTGTCACCGCTATCGAGCCTGCAGCGATACTAGATTCGTTAAACACGCCGCCCAGTAAAATGTTCCATGTGGAACAGGGACGTGTAACGGTAATTGAATAACCGACGAGAGAATAATATGTCAGAGAATAGTTACGATTCTTCGAGCATCAAGGTCCTAAAAGGTCTTGATGCCGTACGTAAGAGACCAGGTATGTATATCGGTGATACCGACGATGGCACGGGTCTACATCACATGGTATTCGAAGTGGTCGATAACTCTATCGATGAAGCACTTGCTGGCTATTGTAGCGACGTTACGATTACTATCCATGCAGACGGTTCTGTATCGGTCAAAGATGATGGCCGTGGTATCCCTGTTGCTATTCACCCGGAAGAGGGCGTATCTGCAGCTGAAGTTATTATGACGGTACTGCATGCTGGCGGTAAGTTCGATGATAATTCCTATAAAGTCTCTGGCGGTCTTCACGGTGTAGGTGTTTCGGTTGTAAACGCGCTATCTCACAAGCTACAAATGACAATCCGTCGTGACGGTAAGCTTTATGAGCAGTTTTACACACATGGTGTGCCAGATGAGCCCATTAAAGAGATTGGCGATGCAACTAACACAGGTACAGAGATCCGCTTCTGGCCAAGTACAGATACCTTCTCTGACACCTTGTTCCATTTCGATATCCTGGCAAAGCGTGTTCGTGAACTCTCTTTCCTAAACTCAGGTGTGGGTGTTCGTCTTGTCGATGAGCGCGATAATCGTAATGAGTTTTTCAAGTATGACGGCGGCATCAGCGCATTTGTCGATTATTTGAATGTTAATAAGACTCCGGTAAACAAAGACGTTTTCCACTTCATTCAAGAGCGTGAAGACGGTATTACCGTTGAAGTTGCTATGCAGTGGAATGATGGTTTCCAGGAAAATATCTTCTGTTTTACCAACAATATTCCTCAGCGCGATGGTGGTACTCACCTTGCGGGTTTCCGTGGTGCGTTGACGCGTAACCTAAACAATTACATGGAAAAAGAGGGTTATAACAAGAAGGGTAAAACCAGTGCAACCGGCGATGATGCCCGTGAAGGTTTAACCGCTGTTATCTCTGTTAAGGTTCCGGATCCTAAGTTCAGTTCACAGACCAAAGACAAATTGGTGTCGAGTGAAGTGAAAACTGCCGTTGAGCAGACAATGGGCGAGCAGTTAGGTGATTACCTGATTGAACATCCAAACGAAGCTAAGTTGATTGTCGGTAAGATCATCGATGCATCTCGTGCTCGTGAAGCGGCGCGTAAAGCTCGTGAGATGACTCGTCGTAAAGGCGCGCTGGATTTAGGTGGTTTGCCGGGGAAACTTGCCGATTGCCAAGAGAAAGACCCTGCTCACTCTGAAATTTACATAGTGGAAGGAGACTCTGCTGGCGGTAGTGCCAAGCAGGGACGTAACCGTAAGAACCAAGCTATTCTGCCGTTGAAGGGTAAGATCTTAAACGTTGAGAAAGCACGTTTCGATAAGATGTTGTCTTCTCAGGAAGTGGTCACCCTAATTACCGCATTAGGTTGTGGTATTGGCCGTGATGAATACGACCCTGATAAGACCCGTTACCATAACATCGTCATCATGACCGATGCCGACGTCGATGGTTCACACATTCGTACCTTGCTACTGACTTTCTTCTTCCGTCAAATGCCTGAGCTCATCGAACGTGGTTATATTTACATTGCTCAACCTCCTCTATATAAAGTTAAAAAAGGTAGGCAAGAACAGTATCTTAAGGATGATCCTGCATTAACCGAATACTTGACTAACCTAGCTTTGGACGGTGGTGAAATCCATCCATCTGCCGATGCACCAGCTATGTCAGGCGCACCGCTAGAGAAGTTGGTTTATCAGTACCGTGAAGTTGAAGCTATCTTCGCTCGTCTAGAGCAGCGTTACCCTAGCTTGCTGACGGAGCGTATGCTGTATCACCCTGCATTTACTCAAGAATTACTGAGTGATGAAGCTAAAGTAAAACAGTGGTGTGATGCCTATGTTGCCGATCTGACTGAACGAGATTCAGGTGGAGTACACTACAGTGCTGAAGCGTTCCTTGATGCAGAGCGTCAAGTGTATCTGCCTAAAGTGACGATTCGTAAGCATGGTATCGATACACACTTCTTGTTTACTTATGATTTCTTGCATTCTCATGATTATGATTTGATGACTAAGTTGGCCCATGCGTTGGAAGGACTCATCGAAGAGGGTGGTTTCGTTAAACGTGGTGAGCGTATGAAGGAGATAACGACCTTCGTTGAAGCGCTTAACTGGCTAATGAACGATTCTAAACGTGGTCTTTATATTCAACGTTATAAGGGATTGGGTGAGATGAACCCTGAGCAGTTGTGGGAAACTACAATGGATCCTGAGTCTCGTCGTATGTTAGTGGTGACCATTGAAGATGCAATTGCTGCGGACCAACTATTTACCTGTTTGATGGGTGATCATGTTGAGCCGCGTCGTGAATTTATCGAATCCAATGCGCTGAACGTAGCGAACCTTGATGTCTAGAAGAGTAGCTACGAGTTTCTAGTCTCGAGTTGCGAGGTTAGAGCAAAAACATAGAAGCCCTGGAGAAATCCGGGGCTTTTTTTATGTCTGGGTTTGTATTTAAAGATGAGTTGCAAAAGCTGGATCCTGAAACAAGTTCAGGATGACGTAAGCCTAGTCATTCTGAATGATGACAACCCAGTCTTCAGGACGGTTGGAGTCTCGTTATTCCGACATGCATTTAGCCGGGATCTATGACTTGCTTGCTTCGGTTAGCCTTTCACTTATCAGTTTTGCGAAAGCCAGGGCCTGCTGATTATCGCCATGCAGGCAGATGGTGTCGGCTTGGATAATCAAAGGGGTATCATCTAAGGTTGTCACCGGCTTATTTCCAATAATTTGTCGTACCTGTTGCCATGCAAGTTGAGAGTCATGTATCACGGCACCATCTCTGTTGCGGGGAGCGAGTGAGCCGTCACTGAGATAAGTGCGATCGGCAAACGCCTCTTCGATAACCATGAGTCCATGTTGCCGGGCCTGTTTAACCAAGGGGCTCCCCGCTAAGATCATTAACTTAAGATTGGGGTCTATTCGTTTTATGACATCAATCAAAATAAGCCCTAAAACCTCATTCTTAGCCACTTCATTATAAAAGGCTCCGTGAGGTTTCACGTGAAACAGTTTAGCTCCCAGTTCATCACAGATGGTTCTCAATGCCATAATTTGTTGACAGATAGAGTCTGACAGTTGTTTATCTGAAATATTTATTCTCTTACGCCCGAAATGATGTCGATCGGGAAAGCTGGGGTGAGCACCAACATTGACCCTGTTCTTAAGTGCTTGAGTCACCGTCTTTCGCATGCTCTGAGGATCGCCGGCATGACCTCCACAGGCGATATTTGCCGAGGTGATAAGGCTCAATAGCTGAGAATCAAACTTGCCGCCTTCACCAAGATCAGCGTTGAGATCTATGGGGTAACCTTTCGGATTTGATAGCATGATGGACCTCATTGATATTATTGAGCTTCTTAATCTTAGCCATTAGCTTCTATTGCTCTCTGTAAACGATAAAAGTATTGTTCCCATTCATAGTTAGCATCGTCAGCCTGGTTTGGACTCACGTGAACAAATCGAACCTCTTCACCGGGTCGGGTTTGGGCTAACTTCCACAGGTCGGCTTCAATCACTGTCGCTATTTTAGGATAGCCTCCCGTGGTTTGTGAGTCGGCGAGTAATACTATGGGTTGCCCGGAGGGAGGGACTTGTACCGTTCCCGGCATGACGGCGTGGGATTCCATATCTTGTTGCTGCGCTAAGGATAATGCTATTCCGGATAGTCTGGCTCCCATCCTGTTACTTTCGTTGGTGAGTTGCCAGGAGGTATTCCAGAAGGCTTTTTTTGATTCTTCCGAAAATAGTGACATCTCCGGTCCGGGAAGAGCACGGATCTCATTTGAATATCCCCGCTGCACCGCACCTATTGGTTTCGATATTGTTCCGGCCTGACCTAATTCTAATCTATCTCCATCCTCAAGCACGGCACCTAAGACACCGGAAAATCTGGAGCCTAAGAGTGAGCCTGATTTCAGTTGTAAGTTGTTATTTGTATCTGGGCTCCCATCGCGTATTTCACCCACTATCCCACCTACAATTCCGCCCTCGAGAGCGAGGTAGGCACGCATACCTGATTTTGGTCCTCTCAGGATGAGGGTTTCGCCCGCTTTTATTTTATTTCGCCAGTTACACCAGATGTCGCGTTGGCCAATAGATATTCGGTAGTTCGCACCGGTTAATACAAACCAGGTGTCGCAGTTAAATTTAAGTTCAACTATACCGGAGGTTAGCTCAATGCCCGCCGATGCATCGCTGTTGCCGAGGAGTCGGTTTGCCAGTATTAAGGCGTGCCTATCCAGTGCTCCGCCCGTGGTTATTCCCTGGTGGCGATAGCCTGTGCAGCCGAGATCCTGTATCGATGAGTGCATACCGGCCTTGAGGACTTGGATACTATTTCTCTTAGTCATTTTCTTTTAGTCACTTTGATACTGCTCATGATTTTGCTTTAAATTCTAAACTTGTCACCGGAATAAATTGAACGGTATCGCCTGGTTCGACAAGTGTTGGTGAGTCGATGGACTGTGGAGTAAACAGGGGGATATTGGTGCGACCAATGAGTTGCCACCCTCCGGGGGCTGACGCCGGATAAATACCTGTCTGATTACCGCCTATTCCAACGGAGCCCGCCGGAATAGATAATCTGGGCACTGCCAATCTTGGGGTAAACAGGCTTGAGTCCAGTCCATCGAGATAGGGGAAACCTGGCTGAAATCCCAGAAACAGGACGGTATATTTCCCGCTTGAATGTCGCCGTATTACCTCCTCACAACTGAGTTGGTGATATTTGGCTACCTGCTCCAGATCGGGACCAAACTCTCCGCCATAGACAAGGGGGATCTCCACATTTCTGCCACTGAGGCTCATCTCCTTCGCCTGTAGCCAGAGTGTGCCTAATTGAGCTAACCAATAATTTATTCGATTGGTACTCTTAACAAAGAGGGTGAGATTGCTCATGCCGGGGACGATATCGATAAATTCATCTGTCTGTCTGCATCGGTCGGCCAACCACCAAATTTTGCGTTGGATACACAGTCTCGACGCCTGCGGAAAATCATTGGTGCAGTCTATAACCACTGCACTCTCCCCCAACCTAAATACCTTAGGGCTTTGCTCTGTTGTCATTCTTAGCTTCTTATTGTGGCCACTTAAGTTAGTTTCGGCATTCATTGTCGTAAAAACAAGCGGTAAGTATAACTTTGAGTCGGAATGTGTTTTTACTGCCGATTATTGAAGATAGAATCCCCGCTATCTGTTTTTGTTTTAGTGTAGTCATAGAATATTGTCCTATAATCTTTCTGTACCTCTATTACATTCCCTTTATACCCGGTCATAAAAATTGGTCATAAAATTACTCCAGAAAATCTTCAATATCAGAGATAATGCTGTCGTTTCTCAGCCTAAAAGTTTCACTCAGAACCCTGAATTACAGCAGATATCAAGCACGAAGCCTAAGGCGAGTCTCGAGCCGTTAAGCTCTGTTACTGACTCTGTCGATGTTTCGGCACTCTTCTATAGCCTGCTTTTTCCTGTGAGGGAGAAAGATCAGGGAGGTGTGGCTAACAACTTAGAGAAAAATGTTATCGGCGATGTGGAACGAGCCTTGTCTTCGCCTATGGCGATTGCAGAAAATGTGCTTAAGTTGCCGACTCGCATGGCTGAACTTGATAAGAAACTGGGCGATGAAAGTGCCGATATCAAGGTATTACTCGAACTCATGCAGAAAGATCCTGTACTGAGTGTAGAGGTTCTCAAGTTATGTAACTCTCCCGTCTTTAAGCGTTCAGAGAGAGAGGTGACGAGTCTTCAGCAAGCCTTCGTGCAATTAGGTCGAGATCAATTAAGGCGTTTCGTTACCACCTCTCTGGTACGGGAGATGATAGAGATAAAACCCATCTATTATCGACGCTTTGGTTTGCAGATTTGGCGTCACTCTATGCAGGTGGCATTTTTGTCTTCCGAGTTGGCGGGTGAGTTGTCTAATGAGGATCCCGATACGGCATTTATGTTAGGTCTGCTCCATGATGTGGGTAAGATAGCTATCTTCAAGATGTTGTTGGATGGGTTTAACTTAGCCGACCCCGGTGAGCTTCCCTGCTCCTCTCTGTTTAGACAGGTGATGACCTCTAAGTCATTAAGTTTAAGTGCACTTCTGGCTCGGTGTTGGCAGTTACCGGCAAGTTTTGAGACATCTCTGAACGCATTAGCCAATACGAGTGCTAAGCCAACTGAAAGACTTGCCGTCGTAGTCTGGCAGGCTAACTTAATCAGTGAGTGCTCTATGCTACATCAAGCAGGAAAATTAGATGAAGTGTGTTTAAACCGATTAATTATCGATGCCGACCTGACTCGCGAAGAGTTTGATCTCTTTCATGAGAAGCTTAAAACGTTTTAAGCGTTCCGGACATAAATCCCTTCAAACGCTATTCCTGCGTTCAGGGATAACTTTCATTAGACAAGCGCTCCATGTACAACGTAAATTTCGATCCATCCATGGGAAATTTACATAAATGTTCCGGACATAAAAAAGCCCCAGAATTATCTGAGGCTTTTTTTAGTTCCTAGTTCCTAGTTCCTAGAACCTAGGCACTAGGATCTTCTTACTGCAGCAACGAAATATCGGCAGCATGCAGGAACTGTTCGCGTAGGCTGGATAGTAGCGCTAAACGGTTGTTCTTCAGTGCTTCATCGTCGGCCATAACCATCACATCTTCGAAGAAGGTATCGACGCTTTCACGCAGATCAGCAAGTAGTGCTAATGCTTCCTGGTAGTTAGCAGCAGCAAACAGCGGTGCCAGTTGTGGCTGAAGTTCGTTCAGCTTTTCGGCTAATACTTTCTCAGCATTCTCAACTAACAAACCTGCATCGATAGCTGCCGGAAGTTCACCCTCAACTTTAGCCAGAATATTAGATACACGCTTGTTGGCAGCGGCAAGTGCCGATGCTTGTTCAAGACTTCTAAAGTGAGATACTGCTTTGATGCGACTATCGAAATCAGCTGGTGATGTAGGGCGGCGTGCCAATACAGCTAAGATAACGTCTACGCTAACACCTTGATCTTGATACCAGGCGCGGAAACGTCCCATAAAGAACTCGAGTACCTGCTCGGCAGCCTTATCATTGGTAAGGTTGCTACCATGTAGCTCTTGCGCCTTAGCGATAAGGTCTACAAGGTTTAGCGGCAGGTTGTTCTCGACGCAGAGGCGCAGGATACCGATAGCTGCACGGCGAAGTGCGAATGGATCGGCTGCGCCCTTAGGTGCTTGGCCAATACCGAAAATACCCACTAAGGTATCGAGCTTTTCAGCTAAAGCGACACATACAGAGACAGGCGCAGTTGGAACCGTATCACCAGAGAACTTAGGCTTGTATTGCTCTTGCAGGGCAAGGGCTACCGCTTCCGTTTCACCGTTCAGGCGTGCGTAATGCATACCCATAGTGCCCTGAAGATCGGTAAATTCCATTACCATGTTAGTCATCAAGTCAGACTTAGATAATAGTCCTGCACGCGCAGCTTCATCGCTATTGGCACCAATGCTGGTGGCAATATATGCCGCCATTGCTGAGATACGCTCTACGCGCTGCTTGATGGTGCCAAGTTGCTTCTGGAATACCACTGTTTCTAAACTCGTAAGGCGAGACTCTAGTGAGTCTTTCTTATCGGTTTCGAAGAAGAATTCTGCATCGGCAAGACGCGGACGAACCACTCTCTCGTTGCCTGCAATAATCTGCTGCGGATCTTTAGATTC
>PJEL010004077.1_pt1 | contig 12225 bp, 7 predicted proteins | sample 1853271 | NCBI WGS metagenome assembly PJEL01 (sample SAMN08108733, study PRJNA415343) | Invertebrate metagenome, whole genome shotgun sequencing project. | host: Globobulimina | place: Sweden: Gullmar Fjord | collected 2015-08 | reverse complement strand
TCCGCTGGTTAAGCTGGTTGCTCTTTGCTGTGGGTATTGTATGGATAGCAGCCGCAATCAATATAGTGTTAGATAATTTGTTTTTATCTACCCAATGGGATGCCATGTTGTCTAACAGTATCATTTTTGTGATGATCTGGAGTGTATCTATCTGGGGGCTAAGACAAAAACCAGGGTTTGAAGAATTATATAACAATCATGAAGCTATAAAAGAAGAATTAGTTCAAGCCAGCCTTCCTCAAGCCAAATACCAACGCTCAGCTTTAGATGAACAACAGGCGTCACAGATTGCTGAAAAAATAGAACATGCGATGCGCGACGATAAACTATTTTTAGATGCCTCACTTTCTTTACAAAAATTAGCGAAATCCATTTCCACATCACCTAATTATATCTCACAAACGCTTAACGAAACTCTTGGCATGAGCTTTTTTGATTATGTTAATAAATACCGTGTAGAAGCCGCAAAGCAAAAACTTAAACATACCAGCAATACTGTATTGGATATTGCCATGAGGGTTGGATTTAACGCAAAGTCTTCCTTCTACACTGCTTTTAAGAAAGAAACACAACAAACCCCGAGTCAATATAGAAAGCAATGTACAACGAACAACCACGAATAGAAACCAATAATGAAGTAGGCAATTTAATCAGCATAAATGACATAATGCCGTCCACGTTAGCCTTAACCATCTGTTTTTATTTCATTAGTTACATGGGAAAAATTTCGATCACTCTGTATATACCGTCATACTGTATTTAAAGTACTTTTAGCGTAATAAACACGCATTAAAATTTAGCTGAAATGCTCAATTTTCAAATTATATATTGATGAATAACAGAAATTAACAACAATACTAAGTGCTCTTTGCTCTAAATACATAAAGCCACTATTTATTTTCTAGGGCATTAAGCTGTTCTTTGGTCTTTCGATAGATTTCATGAACAGCAAGATCCTTCCTACAAGTTCGGTGTGCAGCTGTTAACAAGCTTCTATTTAACTCAATCAATTGTGCTTTATCAAGCTTAACTTTACTTGAGATTTCATCTAGCTTGCGCGAGAAATATACAGGTGCAGAAGGCAATAAAGCAAAAGTTTGCCACTCTTTATTTTCCAGCTTTCTTTGAATAAACTTCTGGTTTTGGAACTTTTTCACGACACTCTCATGAAGTTTATAAGACGTTATTATAACTCCATCAGGGCGAAGAGAAGCGCGCTTTTGGCCTGCATTATTAAAAGATGCTCCCCATTTTCCACCTGAATACCAGCGTGAAGCTCCATCATAGCCAAAGCCATGAGCCATATCATTAGCTAACCGGTTAGTGACGATGTTTAGATCGGTAGAACACCACCAATTACCATCTTCAGGATTTGAAGTAATTATCTTTGAAAGGCTTTCTACAGATCTAATCGCCTGCCTATCATAAAGCCGAAACAATGGGACACCCAATTTATAAGTCATACCTGGAGATTTAAGTATCAAATTAAGCATTCTAAAGCGTCTTATATCTGACGACTTTTCTTTTAATATTTGATTAATACTGCCTATCAATTTGGGCTCACTTCGTGCTAATAATTCTAATAGCTCATCATTGCCAAGATCGTTAGCAATCCAATCTCTCAGTAAAGCTGTACTTATTAACTGTCGTATCTGCTTTTTAAATCGTTCCTGATGATGTTCATATTTAAAAAGCGTTGCTCTTGAGGCTAGTACCTCCAACTCTAAATAGAGTTGTTTTAATTCTTTCACGTCAAGGAAAGATACATATCTAAGATAGTTATCTGAGAGGTATGCTAACTTCTCGTCTGCATTTGCTTGAGCAACACTCTTAATCCATTCAGGCTCTAAAAAGTCCTCTTTACTTTCAGCTGTGACCAAATCTATTCTAGTGAATCCTGCGTGGTGAGAGGAAATGGCTTTGAGATAAATAAGCTTCTTCAGTTCATCTACATTAAGAGCTGTAATCAGATAGTCTACCGTTCGATTGACAGCTTGGTTCTTTATGGCTTTAAAGTGAATGTCTTCCACTTTTAGCCATTTTGTCAAATCTATACCTGTTGCAGAGCCTATGCGAAGTACATTCGTGTACATTGTCCAGAATGTCACTCTTTCACTAGTAGACGCACTGCAGCCAATTACTTTATCGGCCAATATATTAAACTCTCTTACAACTATCTGTGCTTGAGGGTCAGTTGGCTCTACAACTTCAGCCAATGCGCTTAACCAAGCATAAGAATTCGTTGTACCCCAACGTTCCACAGCATGCTTTGCTAATTCTTGATAGTCAGAGCGCTTATCAATATTATTTTCAAAAGCCCAGTTTTGTAGGTGATTACGATAAGATACAGTCGCTGTAAACTGCAGCCAATTAATTAGATCATTCTCTTTAGCAGCCTCCCATACTGCAAATTGGAGATGCCCAAATCCTTTCGGGAATTTAGAATCAAGCCACCAATTAACAGGATCGCCTTGAGACGTGAAGATATCTAGATCGAAAACAGCCTGCTGAAGGTGAACATTATAGTTACGTTTTTCAACATTTAAATGATCATATGCCTTCTCTTGATTTTCCATTACGCGAATCGCAGACTGCATAACCTCACGTGGTTTAATAGTATAGCGATCTTGAAGACCATAGCGTGATTTTTGATTACCAAGCATTTTCAGTGGGCAATCTCTCCATCCACAGTAAAATGAATAACTCCCCCCTTCATTAGAGCTAGAAGTAATCTCTTTAAAAGTATCGCGACGATTATTCATAGCGAAGTACAACAGAGATGAACCAAGTACGCTATCAAGAGTTTTAAAATGCAAACCTCCTGTATAAAGAGTGTGATGTTCCATGTAGCTTTGTTGTAGTCGCTTAAACAATACTTCATTATCGACATCTTTTTGCAAGCATTGCTTGGGGACTGAATGGACACTAGTAAGCACTTTATCACTAGGTAAAACCGAGCCAGTTTTTACAGATAGCAAAGCTTGTTCAGGGTGTGCTATTACTACCTGTTGAGGTGATTTTTCAATTAATGATTGAGTTGAATCATTTTTCTGAGAGGTACAAGATATTAATATTAGAGAAAGTAGAACTGAATAGAATAATTCAGCTTTTTTATTTGTAGTCATATAGTTCCATCTACCAACCATCCTTAGATAAATGGAACTATACCTATTTACAATAGTTCCCTCAATAAACTTTATTGCTAATAGTTATGCATTAATTTACAGAAAATTAAAATACGGAAGTAGGACTTCAACATACTGACAAACAAAAAGCCTGAATATCACTATTCAGGCTTTCGTTTATATGGTTAGAGCTAATGTTATAGACTTAAAATCTACTACATCATACCGCCCATGTAGCGCTTAACCAATTGTTTTAACTTAATTAGTTACATGGGAGAAATCAGCAACCCCCCACTTTATACCCCTACCATCCCACGAAAAAATTAACTAACTGAATTTTAAAATATTTACTAATTTATTTAGTATCAATAACCTTCGCTAATCTTACAATGACAATAACTCTTTTAACTTTACAGCATTCCTACGTGAAACATCGATTAAGCGACCATTTTTTAATAAAATATCGTAACCATCTGTCATGCTCTCTTCAATTTTCAAAATACTCTGCAAGTTAATGATAAATTGGCGATTAGTTCGAAAAAACTCTTGATTAGGCAGCCTATCTTCGATTTGATTTAATGATTTTTTAATAAATGATTTCTGAATCGTTTTCTTATCTGTGCCCTGCCAAAATAACATCACATAATTTTTGCAACTTTCAATTAAATCAATAGACTTTAATGGAATTAAGTAGCTGTTATCACCTTCTGTTACTAGAATTCTACTGTCCATTGTTAAAGGATGTTTGTGCTGTTCAACATCGTGGTTGTTAGATTCTGATAACTTATTAACCGCTCTTTCTAGACGGGAATGACTAATAGGCTTTAATAGATAATCAATGGTATTGTATTCGAAGGACTGAACGGCATATTCTGAATATGCAGTGGTAAAAATTATTTTAGGTTGGTAACTCAACTGTGCTAGTAAATCAAATGCATTTTCTTCAGGCATATGAATATCTAAAAATAATACCTCAGGAGAATATTTTTCAATAAGCAGCAAAGCATCACTCACATTTGCTGCTAAACCAAGTACGTCAATTTTTGGAAAGGCTCCTAACATACGTGCTAAACCATCGCGTGCTAATCTAGAGTCTTCAATTACGATAGCTTTCAATATTATCTCTCTTCTAATATTTGCTCATAAGGAAACGATAAAGTTACATGGAAGAGTGCATTTGTCTGCTCTGTGACTAGGTTAGCTTGATCTCCATATAACAATACTAATCGCTGCTTAATATTAGCTAAGCCAATGCCTGTCCCTTCAATTTCTGTAATATGATGAGCTATTGGGTTGGTTACTTTTATTAGCAATTTTTGTTTTTCTTGTGAAATATTGAGTATTAGTTGGGACGTATCTTTAATATTATCAATACCATGCTTAATAGCGTTTTCAATTAACAACTGTATTATCATTGGCGGTAATAATACATTTTTGTTTCTCAATGACATCTTCAGTTGGAAGTCCAGTCTCCCTTCTAACTGCAAGCTAACAATATCAATATATTGCTGAACAATCGCTAATTCTAGATCTAAAGTCGTTTTATCTTGTTTTCCTTGCACCAGTGAGTAACGTAAAATTTCTGACAGTGATACGATTACGTCATCTGCTTTTTGCTGGTTTTCATGAATCATAAAACGAATGTTATTTAAACTGTTGAATAAAAAATGTGGATTTAGTTGGGACGACAAACTAAGTAATTGTGCATCTTTCAAATTGTTCTGTAGCTGTAAATTATCAACTTCACTTTGCTTTATTCGACGACTAATACTCACCGCAAGGTAAGGTGTGATCCAAAATAGAAACGCAAACATCGTACTGATAAGTTTATTAAAAGAGAAAAGCCCTAAAGGGATATAATTATCATAAGCGTTTCTCGTATATCCACTAGCTTGCACATCAACCCCTCTACTATTAACGTTAAAGGAGATATCTCCGATTTCCACTAAGCTAGTATTTAACATATCAAAGAAAAAAAATGGAAACATAAATAGTGACAATAAACATATGAATAGTGGTGTCATTAATAATGAAGACATTACGGTTAATGCTACTTGCTTAGCAATAGCATAGTTGATCCACAGCCGTTTTTTATAAAGCCAACGAAAGCACAATATCAGAAAAGTAAATAATACTAAGCTTATTGTTCCTTCCATAAGGTAGTAATCGGCTGTTTCAGGAATATTGAATAAATATCTGAGTGTTTGAGGGAATGAGTAAATTAATAAAAAGGAGCAATGTAATACCCAAAAATAGCGAGTACGAGGGGCAATATATAACGCTTGATTTATGGGGTTACTTATCAAAATGTTTACAGCTCTTTTATTCAAAACAAAGGGGAAATGTCGACGGCACGGATTATGTCACAAAGTGTCGCCAAATACTTTAACTCAGGATTTTTGTCACTAAGTTGCTTAAAATCAAAGAGGTACTTTTATTTCCTTATGAGTCAGTGAAAGTTCTTTAATAAATAATTGAGTGCCAGCTAAGGGTTGAGTCACCAGTTTGTTATTTTTTGCACTGCTATCAAGTGCAATTCTAAAACCTTCACCCAGGCTGCTGGTATTATTTTTTCCTACGTGATTCCTTACATAAAGACTCATTGCCCAGGCAGGGTAACCATAGCTACCGCCGCGATGAATAAACATATCATGATCTGCTCTAACACTAATAAAACCAAACCATCGACCATCATAACAATCTTCACGCCATACAGAGCCATCTTTAGGCGCATTGAGATAATCACGATGTTCACAATCACTGACAAACTCACCTACATTACCTATCATGTCATAAAGGCCAAAGGCGTTAGGCTTATATTGACCGACAGTAATGGTATATTCAGCATTGTCATCACAATTAACACCTTTCCATTTTACATCTAAGTCTCGTTTAAAGGCTTTTTCCGCTGATTGGTCAAAAACATTGGCAAAATCACAAAGTTGGCTAATATCATCTCCAAAAAAATAATTTGTTGTTGTTCCTGCTCGCGCAGCATACTCCCACTCAGCTTCCGAAGGTAAACGGAATTGATAGCCTGATTTTTCGGATAACCAAGTAACATAAGCAAGCGCATCGTTATAGCTAATACACATGACGGGATGAAAATCACTGGGTGCATTAAAGGTCGAACTCCAATTACCCTCTTTTTTTTCTAAAGGTGATGAATCACCGCTCCATTGCCAACATTCATTGCTTGTTTGATAATTTGTATCTGTAATAAAAGCCTTAAATTCTTTCACAGTAACTTCATATTTAGATAATAAAAAGGGGGGAACAGACACCTTGTGCGCAGGCCAATGCTTTACCTTGACATCAATTTCTTGATCATCGCCCATTAAAAAGTTTCCACCAGGAATTGACACTAACGCAGGAGCAGTAAATTCACTAGCTCCTAAGGTATTAGACGAGACTATGATTGCTATTAACAGGAATACTTTTATTTTTATCATGCGTTTTCTCTAGAATGTAAGTTCATCGATATATTAATAGTAAAAATTTATTTATTGGAATTTTGGTGCTAAGCGGCAAGATATAAGGATAAGTGGTATTTCATTATGACTAAATCAATACGAGCTTATTTTCTGTGAAAATTTTGATAGATCCTATTTATTTTTAATGCCTGTTTTGCTGACAAAGCGATATTAAAATTAAATTCTTTGAATAGACGCTTTGAGCTTTGAATTCAATTAATCAACGATTATAAGAGCTTAAAGAAGGGATTAGGTTTGGCTTGAAGATAACTTTCGCTTTGTCCACAATTAGTACATAACAAAAATGTTATTAGATATTGATAAACAGCTAATAAAAAAGCCCGAATATTGCTATTCAGGCTTTCGTTTAAATGGAGTGTTTATGCGCAGAGTGAATTGTTTAATTCAAGGCGCTTTACTTACGACGTTTAGTGATTCTTAAACGAACTATATTGCAACGAAGAAGTTAGTAATTTAGACAAGCATAAATTACATCATGGGCCCATATAGAGTTTATCCATCTGTTTTTATTGAATTAGTTATATGGAAAAACAAGTGAACGCCAACTTTATTCTCCAATAGATTTAGTTGTCACACCAGCTAATATCTAAATAAAATTCTCCCCATATAGCTATAGGATGAATAACTATCGAATATGTTGCTATCTGGTCAAATAATACTTTTGACTTTCAACTTTGCTGAGAGTACGTCCACTTGAATACCACTTAACATAAAAGAGGTGCCACATCATTACGCAGTAAAAATTAACAAGAGCAAAAAACATGATTGCTTCTTACTTGAATATAAGTCAGTACAGCAACGCTGCTAGTATTAATTTTAACCTGTATGAGCTAACAAAAGTTTAGGTAAATTGGTATAAGACTCTTATTGCAACAACATAATATCTTTTTTCTGTTGAACTGGTGTTATAAATAAACGCTCGTTACCATCTGAGGTAGCATCTGTTATTTTATCGAAAGAACTTGGCACTTCTGCAATATAGATAAGTTTATTATCAAGGGTATTTATATGCCATAACTCTTTTATACCTATACTATCTTCTCGAATACTGTTTAATTGAAATAGCAGGCCGTTATCCACAGAAACTGAAGCAACAATTTTCTGATTACCTTTTGGTTCAAAAACAATAACCTCCTGATTTTCAGTGATTTTCACAATTTTATTGTTTTTTATCACGATGAGAACATTACCTTGTGCTAAGTGTGCATAATGAATATTCCCGCTCGCCAATGGCGTTAACATTAGTGAATTCAAGTCGTATTTTGCCAACATTAAGCCATCGTCAACTTTATAATCTACTAATAATGCATGCTCATTTTGATACCACTCATAGGCATATAAAAAGTTAGTATCATTAGAAATAACCGATTTTTCAAGGGTATGCGCATCAACCATAAACAACTGAGAACTGGTATTAATAAGCACTCGCTTGCCATCGGCAGACCATATTGGCGGGCTATTGATAACCTCTTTCGCTGAGTTTGCAAAAAACAATTGTTTAACGCCTGATTTATTTTGAAAAACTTGCTGATAGCCTGCTTGGTCCGATAAATAGACAATGGTTGAGCCACTTGGTGAAAAACGAGCATTTGTATCAATCGAGTTAGAATTACTGATAGAGGTTACCTCATTTTTGTCGCTTGCCGATTGCAGTACAATATCAACATCTGCCATAGATAAAGCTAGTGCTACCCTCACTCCGTCATTATCAAAACTAGCATTTTCCATATCATTAGAATTTAACCAGTTTATTTTCGTTATTTCCCCCTGCAAACTTAGCAATTTAACCTCCTTAAAGTCAGTCAACAGTAGGTACTCCTCTGATGGGTGCCAGCTTACTTCTGTATAGGTCGGTAATTCACTTGTCACTGGTAAGATAGTTTTATCTTTAAGTGACATCACCTTAATAGCTGTCATAAAACTACGCTCATAACCCGATAAAGCTAAGCTATTATTATTTGGAGCCAAACTCATATCGTAAGGACTAAAGTCATCATTTTGCTGCCAAAATAATTGGGGAACCTTAGTTTTCATATTAAACAAGTAAACTTCAGCCTTCGTATTAACCAAGTCATCTTTTGGATATAATAAGTAATACAAATCGTTATTATTGCCCCATTGAATTGCCCCAGCGTATGCATTACTTTGAAAACGATATAAAACCTTCTCAATTGGAGACTGAGTTTTAGCTATAGGCAAAGTAAAGTAGCCAATTTCATAACCAGTATTGGTTTTACTCAAATATGCTATTTCACGCCCTTCATTGGACCAGACGAACGACAAAAACTCTTTACTACCTTTGCTTAGCTGATATTCCTGCTTTGTTTCTAAAGACTTAAGCCAAAGATGCGTACGAGAAGATCGATCTGTACGGATAAATGCAATGCTATCTTCATTTGGAGAAAATTTTGGTAGAGATTCAATCGCTCCTGTTGATGTAATAGGAGTTAATTCACTAAACTGGCTCTTAACCATCGGTGAGTTATTGTTTTTCAGTAAATGAATGCCCACCCCCGTAAAAATAATAAGAAATATCAACAAGTAAAATAATGTTTTAGGTTTTTTGTTTACGAAGAAATGACTTTTCGAAAGTAAAGTTTTAACCGATGAAGAGCCGATATGTTTATCTTTTTCCCCTTCATGTGAGGAAGAAAGCATTTCAACGTTAAGTGTAAGGCTATAGCCACGTTTTGGATGCGTGTGGATTACCGATTGGTTTTTAGCGTCATCACCTAGGGCTTTTCGCAGTTGAGCAATACAACGTAAAACTGAGCCAGAACTAAACAAGCTATTTGGCCAAATAGCATCAAACAGTTCTTGTTGACTCACCACTTCACCTTGATTTAAGGCTAAATGATGAAGAACATCCATCACTTTTGGCTCTACCAAAATAGTACGGCCTGAAATAGTTAATTGATTACGCTGGACATCAACTAAATAATCGCCAATTTTAAACTTTTTCAAACCTAGCTCTTCCTATTAACTACATGATATTTATAAACATCATATTTACATCATAAAATCATATAGTAGACATCACCCTCTAAATAGTTTTTAGATATTAATATCAATCAGGGTATTCCTGCATCTTAACAGGTAAGTTTATCTGTCAGAATTTATTTACCAAGTATAAACGAAACATTGGTAATTCAAACACAATTTTAAAAGGTTAAAACAAATAAAATGATAGTTAAAAATCATATCAAAACACTGCTAATCGTTAGTGCATTTGTCATTACAAATACCGTTCAGGCAATTGTGATTCGTCACGATAAAGAAGATTTAAAATATCAACAGCTAGCGAAGCAATATAAAAATTCAATAACCTATAATGACGGCTGTGTTGGCACTGTTATTGATTCTATCTGGGTGCTAACAGCAGCACATTGTGTTTCTAAGCATGAACAGCGTCCTTTTTTTATTGAACACTTAGAAACATCCTACCCCGTTGAATTTATAAGTGTTCACCCAAAAAACAACTTCGACACAAATGACTATGACATGGCTCTACTAAGGGTGAAATGGCCAATAAAAGAGGCTAAAATAGCATTACTCTACCCTTTCTCAGATGAAGCTGGGCAGCAAGTCACTTTTGTCGGTAATGGTGATTTTGGTAATGGCATAAAGGGGATCACAAATACACAGCCGATCCTAAGAGCAGCACAAAATACCATCACTAAAACCAGTCAGAGCCAAATATCCTTTGTATTTAACAATCCTGAAAGTGCGCTTGAGTTAGAAGGGATTAGCGGACCCCATGATAGTGGCGGTCCCGCGTTTATTGAAAAACAAGGGAAGCTATATATTGCGGGTGTCAGTTCATGGCAAAGTAATAAAGGAAAAGAAGGCGTTTACGGCGTTGGTGAGCATTACGCAAGAGTATCGACCCTACGTCAGTGGATCGAAAATACAATCCAAAAGCACAAGCCCAGCCCCGAGATACAGCATCCACTTTTAAGCAGCATTCAAACTAAGTCATTTGACAAGCTAGCAGAACAATTAAGGTTACATTTCGATTGGAATAAAAATCCCCCATTAATCAGAGAATTACTTATTGAACTTACCTATAACCTCGCGGCTGAAGACGCTAATGAAGTCATCAATATCATCCCTGAGCTGGCAGCATTAAAACTTAATAATATTAGTTTGCCTATTTATGCTATTGAACAAAGAAACTGGGCGCTATTTAATAGGCTAATTGAATTCAAAATAGATATTAATGAGAAAAACATTTATGGGGAGTCTTATTTAACTCATCTACTAATGCTTTTTCCTCTCGAGTTACCATTACAGCCATTACTCAAAAAGTTATTGGTAAATGGTTTAGATATTAATGCTAGAGATGAACGAGGGAACACGGCATTAGCACTAGCGGTATATTTGGCAAATAGAGATAATAATAATGAACGCGTGAATTTACTGCTAAAAAATGGCTCTAACCCAAACATTGGAGATTTAGAAAATTTTACGCCGATGATGTATATTGCTGACGTTGGTAATATCGAGTTGGCTGCTCTTTTGCTAAAAAATGGGGTTAAGCTCGACTCAAAAGATAACACAGGAAAGACGGCTTTAGACTTTGCGAAAAAGCATCAACATACCGATCTTATTCAACTGATTAATACAAAACTAGAAAAATAAGATACGGTGTATCGCTTAACAATAAGGTAATAACACTTTCATGTTATTACCTTATTAAACTATATTTAATCAAAGAAACAATTTACGAACCTTAGTCACCTTTTTGATTCAACAGTAAATAATGGTGTGATTGAAAGGGACAATATTGAAAGTGAAGAAATAAGGTTAATTAATGCCATTTCACGCTTACGTTCACCTGATGAATATTTAGAACCACTACTCACCAATATTTTACTGACCTCAAAAGCGTCAAAGGGTCACCCCCTTGGCTAGAAAACTAACATATATGTTTTATTCGAATACCAATGACGATACACACATATCTCATGAATAAAAAAGCCTGAATATCACTATTCAGGCTTTCATTTAAATGGTTATAGCTAGAGTTACAGATTAAAAATCAATTACATCATACCGCCCATTCCGCCCATACCACCCATGCCGCCCATATCAGGCATTGCAGGAGCGCCAGCATCTTTAACTGGAGCATCGGTGATCATAGCTTCTGTTGTTAGCATTAAACCAGCAACTGAGGCAGCAAATTGCAATGCGCTACGCGTTACTTTAGTTGGGTCAAGAATACCCATTGCTAACATATCGCCGTAAGTACTGTTACCAGCATTGTAACCGTAGTTACCTTCACCGTTACGTACTTCGTTTAATACAACTGAGGCTTCATCGCCTGAGTTATTAGCGATTTGACGTAAAGGTGCAGACATTGCACGAATAGCTACGTTAATACCGTGAGTTTGGTCTTCGTTGATACCTTCAAGGTCTTTAATTACATCAGCAGCACGCACTAATGCAACACCACCACCGGCAACAACACCTTCCTCAACTGCAGCACGAGTTGCATGAAGTGCATCTTCAACACGGGCTTTTTTCTCTTTCATTTCCATTTCTGTTGCAGCACCAATTTTGATAACAGCAACGCCGCCAGCTAATTTAGCTAAACGTTCTTGAAG
>PJEL010004075.1_pt1 | contig 12227 bp, 10 predicted proteins | sample 1853271 | NCBI WGS metagenome assembly PJEL01 (sample SAMN08108733, study PRJNA415343) | Invertebrate metagenome, whole genome shotgun sequencing project. | host: Globobulimina | place: Sweden: Gullmar Fjord | collected 2015-08 | reverse complement strand
CCCAAAAGTAAAAAAAGTATACTGGCTAGTGGCATAAAAAACACAGAGAAAGAAGCTGTGAGGAAAATTAATAACAATGAGATTGTTTTTTTTATATATTGTGGTGCTTGGTGTGTTTCTATGCGGTGGTTGTGCAACGGTTTTGCAGCCAACAACAGCCAGGGATCGGTCTGCAAAGGCACGGACTTACGGCACAATTATACGTCAACTGAATCCTGAATGTGATAATTGCTCAGATCGCTTTGTTGTTCAACGGGCGGATGGGAGCATTATAACCTTGGTGTTCAAGTACAATGGGAAAGTCGAGGTGTACGACTGAGTTATGAGAGTATTAGGGGTAGGAGAACTTTCAGTTGTAGATACGCAAAGACACCATGGGCGCATAAAGACTTATGGGCTTGGGTCTTGTGTTGGGCTTGTGGTTGTTGACCGGCAGGTAAAGGTTGTAGGAATGGCCCATATTGCGCTTCCTGACTCAATTTACAACCAGGAGAAGGCAGTTGCTTTACCTGGTTATTTTGCAGATATTGCGGTGCCGTATCTTTTCCGCCGCATGAGAGCTTTGGGTAGTACAATTGGTAAGCCTGGGAGCAGGACAGAAATTAAAATGGTTGGAGGTGGAATGGCCATAGATAACGGGATTTTCAAGATTGGAGAACGTAATGTTAAAACAATTCTTGGGATTCTGAAGGGGTATGGTATGGCTCCAAGCGTTATGGATGTGGGTGGAAGTGATATTAGCAGGACTGTTGAGGTGCAAGCCTCAACAGGAAAAACCATAGTCTGGTACAGCGGCGATAGAATTGGCAATGAGATATAAATAAATTGATATAAACATGGGTAGTATCTAGAAGGGCTAAATTGACGGGTGAAAAAATGAGTGTAAATATTCTGATTGTTGACGACGACAAGCAGAACCGGACAGTGATTTCAAGATTGTTGCAGAAAACTGGGTTCAATACTGAAACCGCAGAAGATGCAAAATCAGCCATCGAGAAATTGTCAGAAAATGTTTATCAGCTTGTGATTACTGATAAAAACATGCCAGGTATTGATCGTATGGATGAGGGAGGGATGGATGTGTTAAAATTCATTCGCGATACTTGTCCCGATGTCATGGTGATGATGATGACCGGTTACGCTACAGTTGATACTGCCATTGAGGCCATGAAACTTGGTGCCTTTGATTATATTACCAAGCCTTTTGTGATGAAGGATCTGGTTGGAAAAATTCATCGGGTAATTGGTTACAGGCAATTTATCAATTGTGATAATATTATAGAAAATTACAAGGCGATTCAGGATGAAGCTCTATCCTTGATTGTTAACCGTGGGCCATCGGCTGATGTTGACAGGCAGCATGAATTGATTAGTGCCTTTAATGATAAGCTTGATATGCTGTTTGATCGCATCAAAAAGCAAGAAGAGGTGGTTGTAGAGCAACGAGACGCATTAACCAATATATGCAGCTTTGCTGAACAGGTGTTGGAAAATGTTGATGATGATACCAGTGAGATAGGTGAACTTGTTAATATGATTTACCAGGAGGCGCGCAAAAGGGTATAAAATAGCATTATGTATAGACTGTTTGTTGCCATAGATTTGCCTCAGGCTATTCAAAGTGAGTTGTCGAGTTTTTGTTTCGGTGTGCCGGGAGCACGCTGGGTTGTAGATGATCAACTCCACTTGACCATACACTTTATTGGTGAAGTGGATGGAAGTATGTTTGCTGACATTAAAGAAGCACTTGCTGAAATTGTGTTTGAACCATTCACTCTTGAATTACAGGGAGTGGGTCATTTTCCACCCAGAAAAGCCCCTAAAGTTTTGTGGGTTGGAGTCAAGAGCAATGAAAGCCTCAACTGCATGAAAGGGAAGATTGACGCTCAATTGCGCAGGCTTGGAATGGTTTCTGAAAGACGTAAATTCTTTCCCCATATTACTGTGGCCAGATTAAAAAACACTCCAAAAGATAAGGTCGCGATGTTTCTTGCCGAAAATAATCTGTATAAATGCGCATCAATTCCTGTGAGTGAATTTCATTTGTATTCCAGTATGCTTTCTTCTAAAGGGGCTATTCATTCTCTTGAGTGTTCATATCAATTATATTAACACCTTAGCTCTTGTCTATCTTAGAAAAAATGTTGTAATAGTATTCCGTTGCCGGTAGAAAGATGGTAGATAGTTTGCGGCTTGAAACCGGGGTGGGTTTACGGTTGCAACTGCATGGGTAGTTTTTAAAAACTCAGAGAAGAACCGATATGTATTGTAGTGAATTGAGTAACTTGTATTTTTTTTAAAAATTGATAAAAGGCACGTTGCTGTGTAGGCAATTGCATCAATTTACATGAGGCTGAAACACAAAGCATTATGACAATAAATGAGAATGAAAGAAAAGAGTTGTTGCGATCCATACCAAAGGTTGATGAATTTATGGAATGGGTGGCCACCGAGAGTGACCAAGTACAATCTGTTCCAATAAGATTGGTAAAAAAGAGTATTCGCCAGATTCTTGAGTGTAGGCGACAGGATATTTTGCAAGGGAAATTACTTGATTCAGAGCGGTTGGAAAAAGAGCAGTTAATGCGCGAGTTTAAAGATGTGCTGAAAGACAATATACAACCAAACTTTCGGGTTGTGATTAATGCAACAGGCGTGGTTGTGCACACCAATTTAGGGCGTTCTCTTCTCCCTAGCTCAGCTATGGCAGACCTTTTAAAGGTCGGATGCCATTACTCGAATTTGGAGTTTGATTTAAAACTTGGCAAACGAGGGAGTCGTTATAGCTTGGTTGAGGAGCTTATCTGTGAGCTCACTGGGGCCGAAGCCGCTTTGGTGGTCAATAATAATGCCGCTGCGGTACTTTTGGTGTTGGAAACCTTAGCCGCATCACAGGAAGTCATTGTTTCCCGGGGGCAGTTGGTTGAAATTGGGGGTTCTTTTCGGATTCCGGAAGTTATGGAAAAGAGTGGAGCCCATTTAGTTGAAGTAGGAGCCACCAACCGAACGCACTTGGTGGATTATGAAAAGGCGATAACAGATCAGACGGCTCTGTTACTCAAAGTTCATACCAGTAATTATAAAATGATTGGTTTTACTGCAGAAGTACCACTTGTTGAAATGGTCAGTCTTGGCAAGAAGTATGGGTTGCCAGTAATGGAAGATCTTGGTAGTGGTTGCCTGGTTGATTTATCTCGCTTTGGTTTGCAGAAGGAACCAACCGTGGGAGAGGTGGTTGCCAGTGGAGTTGATGTGGTGACTTGTAGTGGTGATAAGCTCTTTGGTGGGCCGCAGGCTGGCTTGATTGTTGGGAAGAAGAATATCATTGATAAGGTGAAAAAGAATCCGTTGAACAGGGCCTTGCGGATTGATAAATTTACCTTGGCAGGGTTAGAAGCTGTACTGCGTATTTATCATGATGAGGAGAAAGCCCTGCAGGCAATTCCAACTCTTGCCATGTTGAGTGCTAGTTTTGATATTTTGCAAAAAAGGGCTCGGCGTTTAAAGCGTTTGGTTGCAAAAAAAATGGCTGATTGTTGCCATGTAGCAGTGGTTGAGACTGAATCAAGAGTTGGAGGAGGAGCTTTGCCAGAGCAGGGTTTGCGTAGTAGTGCCCTGCAATTAAGTCCTATGCATGTGACAGTTAATACTCTGGAAGAAGGCTTAAGAGGACAAGATCTGCCAGTTGTTGGGCGTATAGAGAATGATATGTTTCTACTTGATGTGCGGACGGTATTAGATGAAGAAGTCAGGGATCTGGCTCAGTGTTTGTTGACATTTTTTAAAAGGTAATCTAACCCAGATAAACTGGAGGGTGCCTGGAATTAATTTAAGGTCCTGGACTCAGTTCAGTACTCGCTCGGAGTCTATCGCTTACCTGACGGGTATAAAAAAAACATTTAAATAACTACTAAGGTACTAAATGACATTTCCCTTTGCCACAGGAAAAGAAGATTTAACAGGGCATGATTTTAATCGGTTTGAACTGCAGTTTAGCAGATCTGTACTTGACTTTTTGCCATGTCAGCAGGTCTCTTTTTTCTTTATTGAGCCTGATGCTGAAGGGCATGATGGCGGTCCTCAAACAGCCACTCAATTGGGGTGTTCTGAAACCTGGGCTGCTGGGATTGTTATGGTTAGGCAGCAATTGCAACCGGTTGTTGACCCTGAAGGCATGGCCCTATTTCTGCCAATCTGGAATGGTGCGCAATTGGCAGCAGTGGCAGTGCTCAATGGAGGCAGTCAGGACCTATATGGCAAGTACACTTCGGAGTGGTTGCTTGACCGGAGCCGTTTTGTTTCAAGAGAGTTCAGAAAGATAAAACGGTGGTCCATTGATCCTGTGACCGGGTTACTTAATTCTGTTCATCTTGGTATGGAATTAGAGTTGTTGCGAGATTCCAACCTTGAGAACGACTCTGGGAGTGAAGCTGAGAAAACTCCAGCCTGGCACCTTTTTTTGATTGAAGTTCATTCCCGCAGTCAAGATGCAGGCCAAAGCTTACAGAGTATAGGACGAATTGGGGCATATCTTGACTCACTGGTTGGTGAATTCTCCTCAGTTCATCATGTAGGTGTTGGTGTCTTTGCTCTGCTTTGGCATGGTAATGAATCTGATGAAATTCAAAAATTGGGTTATGCCATCTTGCGTAAACTCAAGCGGCAAAACACAACAAAAGCGCATATTGGAATAACACCTTTGAGCATTGGCAGTTTTGATCACAGCCAAGCGTCGCAGGATGAAGTTGAATATAGTGAAACGATCTTGGCTTTGGCATGGAATGCTCTTAAGGCGGCCAGGCAGCGAGGAGTTTTTGCTCTTTGTTCAGCCTCTGCCCTTGGTGGTTCGCATCAGCCTATTGCCCTGCCCACTGCCAATGTTGTAAGCCAATTTCAGAAATTGTGGCGCCGTCATAATCTGTATTCCATTGTCCTTTTGCAAAAAGATATAAAAGATCAAGACCATTTTTCTGAAAGAGTCAAAGCACTGGCCGGAGAAACTTCTGTGGTTGTGCCCATTGATGCAAATGAGGCGTATGTTTTACTTCCTGGCACAGATGAAGAGAATGCGGTTTCCTGGGCTAAAGAGTTGTTTGCTAAAGTGTACGAACTTGGTGTCGGAAGTTTTTCAGCAGGGATTGCAACATACCCATGTCCCGGTTTTAAGAAAATCGATGTGCTGACTAATGCTCGAAAGGCTTTGCTGCATACTAATTTTTTTGGTTTGGGCTCCATGACATCTTTTAATGCCGTGAGTTTAAACATCAGCGGAGACGTATATTATAATGATGGGGATTTGCTAACTGCCATAAGTGAGTATAAGTTGGGGCTGAACTTAGATCCTGACAATGTTAATCTTTTAAACAGCTTAGGTGTGATTTACGCACAAATTGATAAGCATGTTAAAGCCATACCTCTTTTTGAGAGGGCTCTGCACATAGATGCAAAGGATTTTATGGCCTCATACAACCTTGGTTTTGCCCATTTAAGCTGTGGATATTTTGAACAAGCATTGCTTAGTTTTGAAAAGGCTTTGGCGGTTGATGATAGTTATTTTGATCTGTTGTTGCAGGTTGGTCAGTTGTATTGCCAGACTGGCTGTTTCAAGAAAGCGGTGCAGATTCTTGGTAAGGCAGAGAAAACGGTGGCAAAGGATTCTGCAGTTCAATCCTGTGAACCATGGGAACGGTGTGAACCTTGGCATCACACAAATAATCAATTAGGACATGGCCTGGTATACCGCTATTTGGGTGAAGCATATCGGGGGATCAAAAAAAATAAACAAGCCATGACTTACCTACAGAAAGCTACTCGTTATAATAGTAGGGATGCCTATGCTTTGAGTTTGCTTGGAGAGATGTATGTCAAGGAAAAGCAGGGTAATGAAATTGCTTTATCTCTTTGTATGCAAGCGGTTGAACTTGATGACAGTAAAGATTGCCATTGGTTCCGTTTAGCATATGTATATTTTGCTTGTAAAGAATATGATTCGGCTAAGGTTGCATTGCAAAGATGTTTAAAGCTTGCACCTCGCAATATTGAGGCAATGATGTTACTGGCAAGAATATATAATACAATAAAATTACCATCAAAAGCACGAATGACCTATGAAAGGGTATTGCGTTTGGATGGAACGAACAATCTAGCAAAGCGCGCTTTAAAGAAAATCAATATTTAAGGTAAAACGAAACGCTTTTTTATAATAAATCCAAAGGCGTTTTGTTCTATATAATTAATTATGAACAAGGAGACATGCAAGATGCAGGGGAATTTGTCAAACTCCATGGATAAACAACAATATTGGCTGGATAATTTTAACGTAGGAGATTCCTGGCGTTTATTTAAAATAATGTCGGAATTTGTCGATGGTTTTGATGCTCTTTCCGAGATGAATCGTCCGGCCGTGTCAATTTTTGGTTCTGCGCGAACCATGCCGGAAGAAGAGCATTACCAAACAGCCGAAAAAATTGCATTTGGTTTAGCTGAGGCCGGGTATGCTGTCATAACCGGTGGTGGGCCAGGTGTAATGGAAGCAGCTAATAAAGGGGCCACGGAAGCCAACGGTATCTCTGTTGGTCTTAATATCAATCTGCCATTTGAACAGGCCCCTAATCCTTTTGCCAATATGCCTTTAAGTTTTAAATATTTTTTTATTCGTAAGGTAATGTTTATTAAATATGCTATGGCTTTTATCGGTATGCCTGGTGGTTTTGGAACATTAGATGAACTGTTTGAGGCACTGACCCTTATTCAGACTCGACGGATAAAGAGTTTTCCAATTATTCTGGTTGGTACTGATTTTTGGTCGGGGTTGGTGGATTGGATTAAAGAGACATTGTTGAAACAGGGCAATATCAGTCAGGAAGATCTGCTCTGCTTCAGTGTGCTGGATGATCCAGACGAAATAGTTAATGCCATTAAGCGAACAGTTGTTATTTAGCACCATTCTGGGCAGGCACGAGTAGGTTTCCTGCTTGAATGAAATTTCAAGTTCGTCTTGGTTGTATGCTATATGTAGTAGTGGGTAATGAGTATTGAGGGTAGTTGGCTGCCTCTACTCATTACCCAGTACATATTTCTTGAATCGTTGCGGGTTAGCCCCGTATATTTCACAAGACGAGGTGCCGGATAGCCAAAGAGTAAGAAGTTCCGTTATACTTTAGTATACGGGATGTTTTACTCTGCAGGCTATACGGATGTATCGTCTTGCCCGAAGGGCGATAGGTTTTGTAATAAACTGTTTAAAGTTACCAGGCACACACTGTAGTCGAGGTAATTAAGTTTAACATTGTTCAATGTTCGTGCAATGTGTGGGTTAGTTGTTTTTTACTTTCCGCAATCTGATCGATTTCGGCGTAACCTCTACCAACTCATCATCGTTTATATAGGCAATGCAATCTTCCAGCGTCATGATTTCTGGTGGGGTGAGAATGACAGCTTCATCTGTGCCAGAGGCACGCATGTTGGTTAATTTCTTCCCTTTGGCAGGGTTGACTACTAAGTCACCACTGCGGCAATGTTCACCAACTATTTGGCCGGCATAAACATCTTTACCAGGATCGAGAAATATTTTGCCTCTTTCTTGAAGATTAAACAGGGCAAAAGCCACAGTGGTGCAGTTTTGTTTTGCTACCAATACTCCATTTTGACGGTTGGTAATGTCCCCGGCGTGTGTACCGTATTCTGCAAACACATAGTTCATTATGCCCATGCCTTTGGTGTCAGTCATGAACTGAGAACGAAAACCAAGCAAGCCTCTGGTGGGTATTTTGTAAACCAGGCGGGTTATTCCGTTTTCAGTTGTCATCTCGGTCATTTGCCCTTTGAGCAGACCAAGTTTTTTGATAACGGCACCTTGGTATTGATCATCAACATCAATGGTCAGTTCTTCAAAGGGTTCTTGCAAGACACCATCAATTTGCTTCATGATTACCTGTGGTCTGGTAACCTGAAATTCATAGCCTTCCCGCCTCATTTTTTCTATTAGAATTGAAAGATGCAATTCTCCTCTGCCCGAGACTTTAAAGCCTACCGCATCCGTAAGTGGAGAAAAGTTCAGCGCGACATCCGATAAAATCTCTCTTTGGAGGCGTTCTTCGATGTGACGCGAGGTTACGTATTTACCCTCTTTGCCGGCAAAGGGGGAGTCGTTTGGAATGAAATTCATGGAAAGTGTAGGTGGGTCTATGTCTATGATAGGCAATGGTTGGGGATCGTTTGGGTCGGTAAAGGTGACACCGACTGTGACTTCATCAAGGCCTGCCACTGCAACGATTTCTCCAACATTGGCGCGGTCTGTTGCCACCTTTTCATTACTTTCAAAACGGAATATCTTGGAGATTCGAGCTGTGACAATTGAGCCGTCCCGGCGTGCAACAGCCACGTCTTTATTGGTTTCAAGGGTACCGTTGACAACTTTTCCAATCCCCAGTCTTCCAAGGTATGGTGAATAATCAATGGTATTAACTTGCATTTGCAACGGAGCGTCTGGTGAACCACTTGGGGCTGGGATGAAATTGATAATCTGATCTGAGACTGCAGACATATCCTTGTGTTCTTCTTCTAAATTGTTAATGGCATACCCATCTTTTGATGAAGCGTACACCACAGGAAAGTCCAATAAATGGTCAGGGGCCTTAAGCTTGACAAAGAGGTCAAATACTTGGTCTATGGCCCAGTCACAACGGGCGGCAGGTTTGTCAATTTTATTAATTACAACGACAATTGGCATGCCTGTGGCGAGAGCTTTTTTAAGGACAAAATAGGTTTGAGGCATGGGTCCCTCTTGAGCATCGACAAGCAGCAAAGCACCATCTGCCATCCGTAATACTCGCTCAACCTGACCACCGAAATCAGCATGACCTGGAGTGTCGATGATGTTAATGAAATGATCTTTGTATTTAAATGAACCGTTTTTTGAGGTGATGGTAATACCTCTTTCTTGTTCAAGGTCCATCGAGTCCATCAGTCGTTCAGAAACCTGCTGGTTGTCTCTGAACATACCGCTTTGTTTGAAAAGCTGATCAACCAAGGTGGTTTTTCCGTGGTCGACATGTGCGATGATGGCGACATTTCTAATTTTTTGCTGGTCCATAATTTAACCTATAATTGGTGAGATATGCGTACAAGATGTGTTGTTGTTACTGGCAAGAAAAAGCCGCCTACTATAAATGAATAGTTTGATAAAGGCAAGGTAAAAGGGGAAGGTTCGTATGTAGGGAGGTTAATACTGTTTTTATACACTAACTAGACTGCATGGCTGGCAGGTCAATTTTTACTGTGGTACCAGCTCCTTCGGTTGATTCCAAATGGATATGTCCTTCATGTTTGCTGACAATTGAAAAAGCGATGGCCATTCCAAGTCCCATTCCTTTCTGGCTGCCCAACTCTTTTGTGGAAAAGTAGGGGTCGTATACTTGGGGTAATACATCTTCAGGAATGCCAACTCCATCATCTTCTATAGTTATACGAATATACTGGCCGGCGGGTAGTGGAGAATCCTCGTTTTTTATTTCAGTGAGGTGGCGGTTGGAGGTCGTTATTGTCAGGCAGCCTTTGTTGGTAATGGCTTGGATTGAATTGTTACAAATATTTTGGAGCAATTCTTGAAAACGGTCTGGATCACCCTTTGTTAAAAAGAGATTATCACTTAACTGCATCACAACTTGGATATCTTTTTCCAGCGTGTGTTTGATGGATTGGGTGACCGATATAATAATATGATTAAGATTAACAGGGATTTCCTGCCAATCTTTTAGGTTTGCAAAGGTCTGTAGTTGTTTAACAAGCTTTGATGCATGGAAGGAGGCTTTTTCAAGGGTCTCAAGGGTGGAGTATTGACTTGCTTCTTTGTCGAAGTTTACTTTCAAAAGACTAATGTGGCCGATTATGCCACAAAGAATATTGTTGAAATCATGCGAGATACCTCCTGCTAACCTGCCCAATGAAGCTAGTTTGTCTGCTATAACGAGTTGATGTTGTGTTTTGTGCAGCTCATGGATTCTCTTTTCAAGGTCTTCATAGAGAGCCTTGTTTTCATTCTCTCTTTCAGCGAGAGCAAGACTCATGCTGTTAAATGTGTTAAGCAGCTCGGTGAATTCTTTGGGCCCATGTGCTTTGGTCATGCAGCCAAGTTCACCATTCTTAATTTTGCGGGTTGCATCAAGTAACTCATCAATGGGGGTTGTGATTTTTTTAATAAGAAAATGGGCAATAATAACTGCTAATCCAAAAGTGGTTAAAAACGTGAAAATGAGAATGGTGTAGGATCTTTGGATGTCTGTTGTAGCTTGGTTTGATTTGTTATGTAAAATTTCTGTTGCACGGTCAGTAAGATTTTGAACATGTAAGAGTATTTCATTGGCACTGTTAATTGTTTGTTGTTTGTTCTCTTGAATCTTGGCTTGGCTAGTTTCATTGCTGTTAAAGTTACTGACTGATTGTTTGAAGCTATTGATTAAGGTTTCTGTGTGAGCAATATCTCGTACAATACTGGCTGGGTGGTGGCAGCCAAAGCAATCCTGGGTAGCAACTTGTAGTTGTTGAGTTTTGTCGGCAATTTCTTTAGTCTTTGAGGAAAAGAGTTTGGCAGGAAGGTTAATATAGCCTTGAATACTCTGTAGCCTAATGCTGACATTCTTGCGAATATTCTCTATCTCGTGGAGGCTGATAAGGTTGTTGAGGCTGGCGGCAGAATTTAGAAGATTGGAGACAATTGCTGCTGAACCGATCCCAAATAATAAAAAGATAAGTACTAATGAAAAAATAATTTGTTTTTTCATCTCGATTTTTCTTGAACCAAGTAGATTGATCATAGAGATATAATTAAGGGCACCTTGATGTGCCTTTTTCGTCGATTGCGGCGTCGTTGTCAAAATTTACAAATGCTCACATACCATATGTATGCTGCGCTTTTCAATTATGACACTCCTGGCCCTTAACGAAAAATTCTAATAATTCAAAGCACCCTTAAGTAAACCTTTCTTTGTCTAAAAAGGCGTTCATGGCTTCTCTATATGTTTATGGGCGGAGAAACTGAGTGTATTGGCCAATATATTTGGCAAATAACGTTATTGTTATAAGAAAAATAAATGTGCAACATTTTAGGGGGCAGCGGGTGGTTGAAAACTTTTAGCTGGATTAATTCTCTTGAAATCCCCCAATTAAAGATACCTCTAATCTATAAAGCAGGAGAAAGCAAGTTAGGATGCCCTATGAAAACAACTCCCTTGATATTTATGAAGACTAGCTGGTTATTATTTTTATGTACGACTTTTTTAGTCAGTTGTGCAGCGGTTAATCATGGTGAGGACTATCGTGTTGATAAAGGCGAGGTGGTGGCACAGCTTGCTAATCAAAAAGCAAGGCTGGTTGCAGATCTTGATACAATGCTGGGGGTGCAAGATCCGGAAAGTTCGATTTTAGCTGAAAAAATTGTTTCCTGCATTGTCAGATTGTCAAAGGAATATGATATCCAAACTACTGCCTCTGTTCACAATTTTTTTATACATTTGGGGATTAAGGAGAGAGGGCTTTGTTGCCATTGGACACAGGATTTGTATAGAGTGCTTTTGGAGCTCAATTTGGCAAAATATGAGTTTATGTGGGGTGTTAGTAAGCACGGAAGTTTGCGCGAACATAACAGCTTGGTGGTAGTTGGAGCGGGCAAGCCTTTTAAGTCTGGAATTGTGATTGATCCATGGCGCTTTGCAGGAGCTGTATTCTGGAGCAAAGTTTCCTCTGATGAATATAGCTGGCAAGTCCATCCTCATGATGATGGAACAGGATCAATACAATGTGAAAATGATAGTTAAGAAATACGGAAAGTCAGTATCTTCCAGAGAAGTACAGTAAGTCGTTTTCAGATGGGAACTTATAGTTGCTCCAAAAAGAGGAAGGAAATACATATTGTTTAAATAATTTAGTGATTATTATCAAGTGTTAGCTGATTTGAATAAACATTTCCATAACCATTTGATAATACAAAAATTATCACAATAGCCCGTCGTTCCGGCATGTTTCTAGCCGGAATCCAGAAAGTTTTTTATAGCATCGTAGTTACTCTGGGTCGGAGTCTGCTCTACCTACTGCCTTCGCGGGAATGACCTCAGGGGGTGGCTGCAGATTAGTGGTGATGGCATTATGAGTTAAATAGAACAGTGGTTTTCTAATATCTAGAAAGACATTAATTGGTGAAATTCAATACGGAGTTATGGATTATGCAGACC
>PJEL010004074.1_pt1 | contig 12229 bp, 10 predicted proteins | sample 1853271 | NCBI WGS metagenome assembly PJEL01 (sample SAMN08108733, study PRJNA415343) | Invertebrate metagenome, whole genome shotgun sequencing project. | host: Globobulimina | place: Sweden: Gullmar Fjord | collected 2015-08 | reverse complement strand
AACAGCGACAATATTGTTTAACTCATGAGCTATCCCTCCGGCCATTGTGCCGACAGCTTGCATTTTTGTAGCTTGACGGAGACGCGCTTCAAGCTGAGCTTTTTCTTCAGCCTCTTTTTTTTGTTTGGTAATATCCTGCCCAATGGCCAACAAACCCAATACATCTCCACTGGAGTCTTGAAACGTTTTATAATGCCATTCAATGTAAAGTTCTCGCCCATCTTTAGTTAGGATAATATTTATATTATCACTGGCCTGCATACTGCCAATATCTTGCTTAAATTCCTCACGAAGTTTTTGTCCGTCTTGATCCGGCAAAAAGGTTTCGAACCAATCCTTTCCTTTCACTTCATCAAGTTTAGTGCCACTAATTTCTTCCATATATGGGTTGAACAATTCAATTGTGCCGTCCACATTCAAGACAAGTATGATGGCTTGAGCCGTGTCTATCATATTCTTTGAAAAATCACGCTCCAAAACCAATTCTTTTGTTCGTTCTTTAACCTTTAAATCCAGGGAGTCATGCGCTTCCTTTAATTCCCTTTCCAACTTCTTTTTCTCCCTGAGAGAGAGGATCATAGAATTAAAAGATTCAGAAAAATCGCCAAGAAAATCAATCTGCTGATTCAAATCCCCAGCCGCAATTCTTTGAGTTTGCCAGACAAGATGTTTGATATTTGCATGTAACTGCTTAAAAGGTGAGGTGAGAAAATTTTTCTTAGGTGGTGTTTTTTGAAGATTGCCATGCGAAAGGGCATTAATAAAAGAAGATGACTCAGAAAATTTTTCTAACAATTCATTTATAACTTTATAAAGCTGGAGAAGAGATTCAGATTGGTCTTCACCAGTCTCCTCTGCCGGGATATCAAGTTTCTCTGGAATCTTGCCCTGTAATAGATCTATTAAAAGAGCTGTGACGTCCTCAATCTTCATATCAAGTATCTACTGTGAATTTGCTGAAAATCTACAAACTCTTCCGCCAGATGCCCAGCAGTCAACTTCCTTCACATCAAACTTTTCCCCAGTATAGGTACCGAGTATCCCTGCAATAAAACCTTCGTCATAATCACAAACGGTTTCCCCAGAAACAGGCAGACCGGAACAGTCAAGATCGTCTGAAACTGTCACCATAAATTTCATATTTTCGAGATCCGCCTCTTCAACTCTGAGAATACCAATTTCGAGTTCTTTTAATTTGCTTTGTAGATCTGCTACAAATTCATCGAACCCAAGATCCGTATTTAAAACATTTTTACAAAATTCAGATCCTGCCAGTTCACCGGCATCTACAAACAACTGTGAAGCCTCCTCAATTCCACAATGGCGAACGAGAGCATCTCTTAAGGAGAATTGCATGAGACGATAAACAGCCACATTTGTTTTAAGACCCAGGCTTGGTCGGCCTACCTGGATATCTCCGAGATCTTTCCATTCAAAACGATACCCTTTTTTTTTAAACATTTCCCCCTCCAATAATTCCATTTTAAAATGAACATCAACATCTCCTTCTATAAAAGGATGCCTCATTTGATATTCAAATACAAGTTAAAATTTATCCACAAAAACACCGTATTGACTACGGGAAACACTTAATTTTTAAGAGACAGATTCAATTGATACGTTATAAAAACTTGCCAGAAGAAGCACGAAAAAAATACTAAAACACTTTGCCTGCATTCAATTCATTGCCCTTACATGATTATTTTGTTTATAAAACTCATTAAAGGTATATGTGATTACCATCCAATCTCAGGTAGTGCTCCAAAGTCATCCTCGCGGATGCGGGGATCCAGTAAAACTGGCTATTTCTCCTGGACTCCCGCCTGCGCGGGAGAGACATTTAGCTGCAAAGACAATAGCTCCTGAGACAGGTTGGTAATCAGGAAGGCATATGTGATAGAGAAAAGAAACCTTCAATTAATACCACTCAGTTTTCCCTTTAAAAATTTTTAAGCTATGCAATACATACCACGACTTCCTAAAAACAACGTCAATGTTACCCCAAGCTCTCCACTGAAGGATTTCATCATTATGTTGGGTGGTTTAGCGCTGATAATTGCTGCTGTGTACATTCTGCTTGGATTTGCGGTTGATTTTCTGGCCCTCCGTATCTCGCCTGCCACTGAAAAGCGATTTGCAGCCTATTTCCCTAAGATACGAACAATCGGAACAATTTTGGACAAAGAGAGCCAGTCCTTGCAAGTAATAGTCAACCGCTTCAAAAAAAAATGCACCACCCTGCCCTATGATCTGCAAGTTCGAGTGGTTGACAATGAAATGATCAACGCCCTGGCCCTTCCTGGCGGCCAAATAATTATTTTTTCCGGCCTCTTGAAAGCAGCCCCTTCTGAAGACGAACTGGCCTTTGTCCTGGCCCATGAAATTGGCCATTATGCCAACCGCGACCACCTGCGGGGTATTGGCCGCTCTTTAATCCTAATGAGCTTTAGCGCCACCCTGTTCAATTCCGGCAACTTTATCACCGAGAAACTTACAAGGTGGCTCCAAATCTCAGAACTCGCCTTCTCCAGACGCCAGGAATCTGCAGCAGACGAATTCGCCCTGAATCTTTTATCTTGCTTTCAAGGGCATGCCAAAGGAGCGATTAATTTCTTTGAACAAACCATGGCCATGGATAAAAAATCCTTTGCCGGTCATTATTTTGCCAGCCACCCAAATCATCAAGCCAGAATCAAAAGACTTAAAAACCTCGCCAAAAAGCAACGCATACCCCTTGAAGCACCTAACAGTAACGAAAAATAGTTTAACAATACAAATTACTGCCACATCTATTCATTTTTTTAAACAAAACACTTGACTTGTATCCGCTCATGCGGATACAAGGAGGTATGAAAAAAACAATCCACATATTCAAAGCACTCTCTGAAGAGATTCGTTTACGAATCGTAATTCTCCTTCTAGACGGCGAACTCTGTGTTTGTGACCTAATGGAAGTACTTACCCTTCCTCAGTCCACCATCTCAAGACACCTGGCCTACCTCAAAAACGCCGGTTGGGTGGATGGGGAAAGACGGGGGGTATGGATGTATTACCAGTTAGCCCAGAACCTCAGCCCTCTACAAAATGATTTGCTAACCACTTTGAAAAATATGGCTACTACCCCTGAAATAGTTAAAGACAAGCAAACCCTTAAAACTTTTCTTGGCCTGAAAACCCATAGACAATGTAACTGATTTTTTTTGCCCCACAACATCCGCTTATACGGATAAGTAAATAACAAGGTGACCCACATGTCCGCTTCAACCAAAAAATTATCCTTTCTTGACAGATATCTCACCCTGTGGATATTTCTAGCCATGTTTTGCGGTGTTAGCATCGGCTACCTCTACCCCCCCATTCGTGGTCACATTAACTCCTTTCAGGTGGGCACCACCAACATCCCCATAGCCATTGGTCTAATCCTGATGATGTATCCGCCCTTGGCCAAAGTTCGCTACGAAAAGTTGCATCAAATATTCGGCAATTTCAAAGTACTTACTTTGTCACTTATCCAAAACTGGCTCATTGGACCCATTTTGATGTTTGGACTGGCCATTGTTTTTTTAGCCGACCACAATGAATACATGATAGGTCTCATCCTCATAGGCCTGGCCCGCTGTATTGCCATGGTTATTGTCTGGAACGAACTGGCTGATGGGGATAATGAGTATTGCGCTGGTTTAGTGGCCTTCAACTCTATCTTTCAAGTCCTCTTCTTTTCTGTATATGCCTGGCTTTTCATCACCATTCTGCCCAAATGGTTTGGCATTACTGGGGCTATTGTTGATATTTCCATGGGACAAATTGCCGAAAGCGTTTTTATCTATCTCGGCATCCCCTTTCTTGCCGGGATGTTGACCAGATTTTTCAGTCTCAAGCTCAAAGGAGAGGAGTGGTATCAAACAAAATTGTTGCCAAAACTAAGCCCTTTAACCCTTGTCTTTCTCTTGTTCACCATCCTTGTCATGTTCTCTCTCAAAGGTGAATACATAGTAAAACTTCCCTTAGACGTGGTTCGAATTGCAATACCTTTATCTATTTATTTCCTAATCATGTTTCTATCTTCATTTTTCATGTCACTCAAGGCCGGTGCAACATATGAGCAGTCCGCCACCCTCTCATTTACTGCCGCCTCCAACAACTTCGAACTTGCCATTGCAGTGGCCATTGCAGTTTTCGGCATAGATTCTGGCCAGGCATTTGCCGCAGTTATCGGCCCCTTAGTCGAAGTACCAGTCTTAATCAGTTTAGTCAGTGTTGCCTTTTGGTTTAAAAGAAAATTTTTTCCCTATACGCATAAAACAGCTTCAGGTGTCTGCCATGTCAGTTGCAAACCATAAAATCACTGTTCTCTTTTTATGCACCGGAAATTCTTGTCGGAGCCAAATGGCCGAAGGCTGGGCCAACCATCTAAAGGCTGATACTATTTCCGCCTATTCTGCCGGTCTTGAAAAACATGGCATCAACCCTCATGCAGCCCAGGTAATGAACGAAGCTGGTGTGGACATTTCCGCTCATCAATCAAATCTGATTGATGAGCTTCCTGTGCAGCAATTTGATTATGTCATAACCCTCTGTGGTCATGCTGATGAGACCTGCCCGCACTTTCCAGGATCAAAAATCCATCACGGTTTTGATGACCCTCCCAAACTTGCAGCCACATCAAAAACTATAGAAGAAAAGCTTGATCATTACCGACGCGTACGAGATGAAATAAAATCCTTTATCAAAAGCCTGCCTAATTCATTACCAGGCAAGGAGTAATACCATGACAACAATTTATGTATACGACCCTCCCCTATGCTGCCCAACTGGAATTTGCGGCCCCAATGTTGACCAGAATCTGATTAACTTTGCAGCCGATTTAGATTGGCTCAAAAACAAAGGAATTACAGTTGAACGCTATAACTTGGCCCAGCAACCTGATAAATTTGTTGAATCATCACAGGTAAAAAATGCCATGACGCTAGCAGGAGATCTCTGCTTACCTATTATTCTACTGAATGGCGAAATTGTAAGCCGCAATAACTATCCTGACCGCAGTGAACTGGCAGCATTGGTCGGGATCAACCTGGACAGACACTAACTACAACCTTCCGAGACCATAATGAAATTCTTACAAGATCCGACCAAAATTCTTTTTTTTACCGGCAAAGGCGGGGTTGGAAAAACCACTATTGCCTGCGCGACAGCAATTAATTTTGCAGACCGGGGCGAAAAGGTATTGCTGGTTTGCACAGACCCTGCCTCAAATCTTGATGACGTCCTGGACACTCAGATTGGCTCAGCCCCGGTTCTGGTTAATGGGGTTACGAACCTATTAGCATTAAACATCAATCCCGAAGAGGCCGCTCGGCAGTATCGAGAAAAAATAATTGGTCCTTACCGGGGAGTATTGCCTGACGTAGCCATCAACAGTATGGAAGAACAACTTTCCGGGGCCTGCACAACCGAAATTGCAGCCTTTGATGAATTCGCTAAAATCCTGGGGGAAGAAGAAACAACTGCCCAGTATGACCGAATCATTTTTGACACAGCTCCCACCGGCCATACTTTACGGCTCCTACAGTTACCTTCAGCCTGGGATGGCTTTCTTGACAACAACACAACCGGCACGTCCTGCCTGGGCCCACTTTCCGGGTTACAAGACCAGCATCAGCTCTACAAAAAAACATCTCAGGCCCTGCAAAACCCCACCATTTCGACCATTATCCTGGTGTGTAGGCCGGACAAGGCGAGCCTCACAGAGGCCTCCCGTACCAGCAAGGAACTTGCAGAGTTGCAAATTGACAACCAACAGGTTGTGGTGAACGGCTTTTTTTCTACTGAAGACAGTGATGAACAAGACCCAATTGCAACAAAATTAGCTAAAAAACACCAAAAGGCTCTAGCAGACTGTCCGCAAGATTTAGTACAATTTTCACAAGACACCTTGCCTCTTTTGCCCTTTGCTCCGCTTGGTTCAGCCAACTTACGCCTTGTACTTTCCAATGAGCAATCCATTTCACACCAAGCCCAGGCTCAAACACAGACCCTGCCCATGCCCCCAGACTTCTCAAAACTCTGCGAACAATTGTCTGCCGCACAACATGGGGTGATCATGACAATGGGCAAAGGAGGAGTTGGCAAGACAACTATTGCAACCAAAATAGCCCTTTCAATTGCCCAAAAAGGATACAAAGTGCACCTTGCCACTACTGACCCTGCATCACATCTTGATAGTTCTCTCACCAAACAATATCCACATCTAGAGGTTAGCAGCATTGATCCCAAACAAGAGACAAAAGCGTATAGCCAAAAAGTCATGCGGGAAGCAGGAGCTACCCTTGATGAAGATGGCAAAAAATTACTGGAAGAGGATTTGCGTTCACCTTGTACTGAGGAAATTGCCGTCTTTCAGGCTTTTGCTCGCCTACTTGAACAGGGCACAAGCCAGTTTGTAGTTATTGATACTGCTCCAACTGGTCACACCTTGCTTCTGCTTGATGCCGCCCAGTCTTATCACAAGGAAGTCTCAAAAAAAACCGACCAGCTACCGGACATGATCAATTCACTTTTGCCACGGCTACGCAATCAAAACTTTACCAAAATTATCATCACCACCCTGCCTGAAACAACTCCTATCCACGAGGCATCCCAACTTGTTGACGACCTTAAAAGGGCCCAGATCAATCCCTTTTGCTGGGTAGTTAACCAAAGCCTTTTACCTCTTTCTCTATCAAACCCTTTGCTTTTAACTAGACAACAACAGGAAGTTCAACTTATTAATAATGTTGTGGCCCGCAGTGCTCCAACGCCTTTTTTTCTTGAAGCGTGGCACCCTGACCAAAAATAAACTGGAATAATATATGATTATCATCATATAATTTTCCTGTCCCTTGTATCTCACTATTATAGGCACGAGTTGTTTTTTGAGGCAATTACTTTCTCAAGAAATAAATATAAAAAAACCTTCTTAATGTATCTACAATAAATCATTATTTTTTTGAGCAAACTGTCAGCAGTTGGTCTGAGAAAAAAATTATTATTCCAGTGATTTAAAGATTGTGAGAAAGAGTATTCTTGAAGTTTGTGACGTTGTGGCACGCTTCAATTCCAACCAGTTCGGGAATGGACACTTGTGGTACAATAGTAATAATTTTGGGGAATACAAAAGAGTACTTCTCAGTAATTATTATTGACTGAAGCAAGGAAAGGAAGCTATTGTAAGTCAATTAATATTTATCGTCCCCCCCCTTTTTTGTTTACTGGAGAATTTCCATGAAAGTTGATCTCGGCCCTGTAACCAGGCTAGAAGGCCACCTAAACGTTCACACCACTGTTGAAAATAATATTATTTCTGATGCCAGATGTTCAGGAGAGATGTTTCGAGGCTTTGAGGTATTTTTAAAGGGGCGCAGCCCCTTAGATGCCCAACAGATTACACAAAGGATCTGCGGTGTTTGTCCATATGCTCATGCCATTGCCTCATCCTATGCCCAGGAGCAGGCTTATGGCTTGAAAGAGGTGCCGGTCAATGGCCGGATTATGCACAATTTGATTCAGGGCGCAAATCATCTCTATGATTATCTATTGCAGTTTTATCAACTTTCCGCTCTAGATTTTATCGACATAACTGCCATTTTGAAATATCAGGGAAAAGACCCGGATCTGGTCAGTGTTAAAAGTTGGGTGAAGGCGGAGCTTGATTCTGGTAAGCCCTTTCCCGCCGCACCTTTCCTTCCGAGATTGTCGGGAAAGTATGTAGAGGATGAGCAGATAAATATCGGGGCCTTGAAACATTATCTTGAGGCCATGGAAATTCAGAAAAAGGCCAACAAAGCTGCCGCTATTTTCGGCGGTAAATTTCCCCACTCAACTGCTATTTTTCCCGGGGGTTGCACCCAGAATGCAACCATCGACCATATTGTCACCTACCAGTCCCTGATCAAAGAAGTCAAAAACTTTATTCATCTTACATATATTCCGGATCTTCTTGCCATAGCACAGGCCTTTCCTGAGTATTGGCATATTGGCAAGAGCAAGGGCGGTTTCATGTCCTATGGTTTGATGCCCATGGCTAACCGGTTCGATAGCAAGCGGCTTTTTGCTCCAGGAGTCTTGTTTGATGGGCAGGTGTCGCCAGTTGATTTTGAGGCTATCCGAGAGGATGTGAAATATTCGAAATATTCATCGGCTTCCGGCTTAAAGGTGCGAGAGGGGCAACTAGTTCCCGCCCCTGAAAAGAGTGGGGCCTACTCCTGGGTAAAGGCTCCACGTTATAACGGTAAAATGGTAGAAGTAGGCCCCTCTGCCAGGGTGCTGGTCGATTATCTCCAGGGCAACAACAAACAATTGAAAGAATTGGTAGATTCTTTTGCGCAAAAGGCGAATATCACAGCCGGACAACTTAACTCGGTTCTGGGTCGCCATTTATGCCGTGCTGTTTCAGCAGTTGTGATTGCTGATTTTCTATTAACTGAAAGCGAACGGATAGAGCACGGGGCAAACACCATTGCCGATTACGAAATTCCAGCTACGGGTGCAGGTTTTGGAGCAACCGAGGCCTCCAGGGGTGCCTTGTTGCATTATATTGAAATAAAAAATCACAAGATTGAAAAGTATGAATGTGTGGTGCCAACAACCTGGAATTGTTCGCCCCGAGATGATAATGATCAGCCCGGCGCAGTTGAATCAGCCCTGATCGGCACCGAGGTGGCAACACCAGAAGAACAGATTGAGGCAAACAGGATCATTCATTCCTTTGATCCATGTTTAGCCTGTGCGGTTCACTAAATAATGTGTATATGTCCAGCAGCACCCCATCTGCACGCAAGCAGGCTGTCTCACATAGTCTTACTATAACAGTGAAGCGGTGTCATTGCCCGCCTGCTTGCGCACATCTGGAACACTGCTGAACATTTACAGCAGGAAGTTGTATTATACTCTATACAAGCACTTAAGTTGTTACAATCACGGTAAAAGTCTATGTAAAGGTGACCTTTGAAATGTGAAGTTTTTTTTGAGTGTACCTTAAGGGAGCAGATACGAATGATCGACAGACGACAATTATTAAAAATGGCGGCGACAATGAGCGCTGCTTTTGGGATTTCTAATTTTCCAGAGCCAGTAGCAGCTGCCCTTAAAAAAATATCTCCGAGTAAAGTGCCGAGATTAGTCTATCTTCAGGGGCAATCCTGCACAGGTTGCTCTATTTCGCTGTTGCAGGCCGAATCTCCATCACCCTTGGCAATGATAACTGAATATTCAAAGCTCTCTTTTCATGCAGATCTTTCAGCAACATCAGGAAAACAGGCCCTTGAACTGATTGAGAAGTATATTAGTGGCCAAGCAGGAGAGTATTTTCTAGCAGTTGAAGGGGCTGTGCCAGCAGGGATGCCGGATGCCTGCGTCATAGGAGACCGACCATTTGCTGATTATCTTGAGAGGGCCGCATCCACTATGAGCGGCGTAGTTGCCGTGGGGACTTGTGCCTCGCACGGTGGTATCCCTGCAGCTGAAGGAAACCTTACCGGGGCAGTCAGTGTTGGGGAGTATTATAAGCGAATAAATAAGAAGGTATTATTGATTGACATTCCTGGTTGTTCTGTCCATCCTGATTGGGTTTGGCATACTATTGTTCACTTGGTGAAGGTTGGTTTGCCGGAACTCAAGGATGGTATGCCTCGGTTGTTTTTTGATAAAAAAGTTCATGAAATCTGTCCCAGATATCATGATTTTCAAGAGGAAATATTTGCTGAAAAACTTGGAGAAAAAGGCTGCCTGTTTAAGCTGGGGTGCTTGGGGCCAGACACTTTTGCCGACTGCCCCACACGCTGGTGGAACGGGGGGCAAACCTGGTGTATTGACGCCAACGCCCCTTGTATAGGCTGTGCCTCACCTATGTTTGCCAGTAAAAAAGATTTTCCTTTTTACAGAAAATAGGGGTTGGGTAAAAATAAATGCCAAGGCTCCTGGTTGCTATGCTGATTAGTTACAAATAAATAATAATGAATTTATTAATTTAAAACACTGGATTTAAATGGTCTCGTGAAAAGTCAATGAGAAGTTCTCGGATGGCTATGCATAAAAGTTCGATATGCAAGGCGTAGTATTTTTGACAGGTACACGACAATACATCTGGTTGGATTTTTTGCGCCGCCATCAAATTTATTAAAAGGGGTCTTTCCCATGCCCAAAAGTATACTAGCTAACCTATCGATCTCTCAGAAACTTTTGTTCTCGATTGCCATAGTTCTCTTCGGCTCAATGGCCATTGGCGGTCACCTGTTGAACGGTGTGGTTTCTAAACAGATGACATCATCATACCTTGGTGCGGTCAATACTCTGGCCATTTCATTGAGTGACGGGGTAAAAGGTTCCCTGGAAAGAGGGCAGATGAAAAGATTCAAAGAGATGTTGCAAAGACAGACTAAAATTAAGGGGGTTGTGGATGTCTCCCTCTATGACCCCCAGGGGAAAATATATCTTTCTTCATCCGATGCTGGGAGTATATCGAAAATTATTCCACCGAAGATAGCCGGGGTTTTAGAACAAACTCTTGAGCAGCAACAAGTTATCGAAGGTGAAGTCATAAAGATTTACCTGCCGCAAACCGTGAATGGTGACTGTATTCGTTGCCATCCCACCTGGAACAAAGATGGAATCGGTGGAGTGTTGACCCTTACCTATAGTCTTGAAGAGTTAACTCAGAACATTTCTAAAATGCGATATATGCTCATTGTTGGAGTGTTTGTCCTCCTTGTTGTTATCTGCGTGATCATTATTTTGATTGCACGGCAGATCACCAGGCCGCTAACTGAAATGACTGTAGCAATGGGAGAACTAGCAAGTAACAAATTCGAAACTGAAATTCCTGCCAAAGACCGCAGTGACGAGATCGGCAAGATGGCTGAAGCAGTGGAAATATTTAAAACGAACGGTATAGAAAAGAGACGGTTGCATCAGTTAATGCAGGACATGGCAAACACTTTTGAGTCCTCTATTGGTGAAGTTATCTCATCAGTAGTTGAGTCGGTGACTGATCTGCAAAATAGCGCCAAGACGTTATCTGAGGCAGCAGATAATACCCATCAGCAATCCTCCTCGGCGGCAGCCTCCTCAGAACAGACCTCTGCCATGGTTGCTTCGGTCAGCGAAGCAACGGAAAGGTTAATTGTTACTGCTAATGAGATTTCTGTACAGACAAATAACTCAACTAAGGTCATTAATCAGGCTTCGGAGAAGGCCGATTCTACCAGTGAGATGGTTAACAGTTTAGCATCAGCTTCACAGCAGATTGAAGAGGTGACTGGTCTGATCACGACCATTGCCGGCCAGACCGATTTGCTGGCTTTAAATGCAGCCATTGAAGCGGCTCGGGCTGGAGATGCAGGAAAAGGGTTTGCTGTGGTTGCCAATGAGGTCAAGGAATTATCGAAAAAGACCACCACCGCTACCACCAAGATCGGCACCCAGATTGGTGATATTCAGTCAGCAAGCTCAGAGGTTGTTGATGCTATAAATGTGTTTTGTGAGATTATTGATCAGTTGAATACAATTTCAGATACTATCTCTTCTGTTGTGGAGCAGCAATCCGGAGTGACCAGTGAGATTAATAAGTTTACCGAGATGGCGGCAAGCGGCACAAAAGAGGTTGTTGATAACATTACCGTTGTGATCGAAGCCGCAGACAATACTGGTCAGGCTGCCAATCAAGTATTAAACAATGCCGGTAAGCTATCCAAGCAGGCCGAAGTCTTAAAAAAAGAAGTGAGAAGCTTTTTGGAGCAGGTGCGGGCTACCGCATAATACTTTGTCTTCTAAATGCAGTCACACCGCACTATCTGCTACGGGATACCTTCTATGGATGTATACATTTAAGTTGTAAATGACTTTTAAATATTTATTCCAAAAGAGCAGGCCAACTTTATCAGGAGAATTGTCATGGCTAATGACCAATCCCTTTTGCTGGGTAGTTAACCAAAGCCTTTTACCACTTTCTCTATCAAACCCTTTGCTTTTAACTAGACAACAACAGGAGGTTCAACTTATTAATAATGTTGTGGCCCGCAGTGCTCCAACGCCTTTTTTCCTTAAAACGAGGCCCCCTGACCATAAATAAGCTGGAATAATATATGAAATACATCGGAGCCCACGTTAGTATTGCAGGCGGAGTGGAAAATGCCCCCCTCAACGCAAAAAAAATTGGGGCAAAATCTTTTGCCTTATTTACCAAAAACCAACGCCA
>PJEL010004073.1_pt1 | contig 12230 bp, 10 predicted proteins | sample 1853271 | NCBI WGS metagenome assembly PJEL01 (sample SAMN08108733, study PRJNA415343) | Invertebrate metagenome, whole genome shotgun sequencing project. | host: Globobulimina | place: Sweden: Gullmar Fjord | collected 2015-08 | reverse complement strand
TAAGGTCCGAAACATTTCTCAATATGCATGGCTGCTATTATGTGCATCCCTTTTCATATACTTCACTATTCAGCTGAAACAATATCCTGAAGAATCCATCCACTTGCTTGAATACGGCCTCGCATAAGGGCATATTTATATCGCAGATTTGCTTCTTTATAAATATTCTGTGGCCTCCGTCACATATTTACTCAGTTATTTTTAGATACCATTCTATTATGAGTGCACAATATTCATAAACCAGGAACATAAAGTCGATGAATACAGCTAGTATTGAGAACTTTAGACAAAGTATTGCATGAACATACATTAGAATAGAAGATGATAAAATGATAATAATATTGCATTATAGTCTATTTACTGCATCTCAAAATCCCAGCCCCCCTCGTTTCTTAAAGACAGGCATAGTTATCTTCGCAACCATATTTTTCGTGTTATTTTTTTGTAAATTCGGCGCTAACATCGCAGAGGGCGCAGCAGAATCAAGCTCCTCCGGCATTGGCATAGTTATGACATATCCAGGGGAATTAAACCAACTGACACCTGATATTATGCAGCAAAAATATGCGACTGCCATGGACGCCGGCATCAACGTATCTAATCTTTATTACGGATGGGGGGACATAGAGAATACGGCAGGGCAATACAACTGGAGTGAACTGGACTGGAATATCCAGCTGATCAAAGAACAAGGGATGAAATCTTCTCTTGAAATTAGTATTGTTGAGTCGAGTATAATTGGAACACTTCCAGAGGATATGACATTTACCTCTTTCGGGAATACGCTTTTCAAGCAAAGATTCAAGTCATTCATATCGGCACTTCTCGATAGATATGAAGGGGAAATTGATTATCTATGGATAGGGAATGAAATAGACGTTTATTTTTATACCCGCAGGGACCAATTGAATGACTACATGAATTTTTACTTGGAAACCGTCAATGAAGTTAAACTAAATCACCCTGATGTAAAAGTCGGTACCATATCAACCTTTCACGATGCAAAAAACAATCAGGCCCTTGATATCATTGAGGAGGTTGGGACCAGGGGAGATCTGATAGCATTTTCATTCTATCCGCAAATCATAGATGGCTCTGTACCAACTGATACACAGGCTTATTTCGATGAAATGCTGGAAATTGCCGACAGAATTAATAAGAAACTTGCTATAACCGAGAGCAGCTGGAGCAGCGCAGGTTACGGCGGTTCAGAAGCAGACCAAGCTCAATTTGCAAGAGAACTGGTCAAGACATACCGGGATAACAAAAACAAAATAGAGTTTCTGGGATGGTTTATATTTTGCGATTTCTCAGACAGTATCAACAGGAGTCATGCTGAGCGTTATGGACTGGGTGAATATGAAGATTTCATTCAATGGCAGGGAGCTTTAGGGCTGGCCCATAACAACGGTTCACTGAAAGAGGCCTGGCCAGTTTTAATAGAGGAGATAAATAAGATCAATGTGATCATGCCTCAGCCGCCACGCAATGTTAGAATCTACGAGGGAACCTGAACGCTAAATACACCTTTGATATGTGTGAATAAAACTCATTGCCAGCCACGGCCCAGTACGTTTAAATCTAATAACTACTAATCTAAATGGAATGATTCCCTGTTCTGCTCAAAAGCATGAACAGCTTTTTCATAGTCATCCTTATTCCCCATGTCAAGCCAGAACGTATCCGCATGATATCCCACAACCTTCTCTCCAGCCTCTATCAGCCTGAGCACAAGAGTAGGAAAATCAAAATACGTATTCTTTTCTATGTAGTTGAGAACTGACGGCTCGTATATGTAAATTCCAGTACTTGCCGGAAACTCCTTTACCGGTTTTTCATCGTAGCCGACAACTCGATTGTCACCGTCCATCTGCAGCACTCCGAGCTCGATTTGGACCTTCTTCCTGGTAATCGCCACAGTGAGCGCAGCTTTCTGATCTTTGTGGTACTGAATTAAAGCGGAATAATCGAGTGAAGTCAAAATATCTCCGTTCATAACAAGAAAAGTGTCGTCAAGCCCATCAATATCAGCTAATGCCCCTGCCGTACCAAGAGGCTTTTCTTCTCTGTGGTAACTAATCTTCAACTCCCTGGAAATGCCATTGCTCATTAAATACGCCTGGATCAACTCAGCCAGATAACCACAGGCAAGAATAGCCTCCGAAAACCCAAAGTGCTTGAGCTGTCGAAGTATAATTTCAAGTATTGGAACTTCTCCTATAGGCATTAGTGGCTTGGGCAACACAGTTGTATAGGGGGCAAGCCTTGTACCCCTGCCGCCTGTCAGTATTACTGCTTTCATTTCAAATCTCCCTCATCTTCATACATGATATTCGTCAACCTGATAAAACGACAGATCCTTCCGGATCCACTCAATTGTCAAGCCTAGTCCTTCGGCCAGCGACACTTCGGGTGACCAGTTCATTATTTTTTTTGCTTTCTCATTATTTGCCATCAACCGTTCCACTTCACTCTTTTCTGGCCTGACTCTCGTGTCTTCCGCAGTTATATCAGCTTTAACTCCAAGAATTTCAAAAATCATTCCGGCCAGGTCCCCGATTGATATTGTTCTGGAAGCACCGACATTAATTACCTCACCAGATGTCTCCGGAACTTCAGCAATCTTGAGAAATCCATTGACAGTATCAGAGACAAACGTCAGGTCACGTGTAGGACTGAGAGATCCCAGTCTGACACTCCCGGTTTTTAATACCTGCGTTATGATCGTAGGAATGACAGCCCGTGTAGACTGGCGAGGTCCGTACGTATTAAACGGACGCAGTACTGTCACCGGCAGATTAAATGCCCTGTAAAAACTCAGGGCCATCTGATCCGCACCGATCTTGCTCGCAGAATACGGTGACTGACCCTGCAGTGGATGCTCTTCATCAATAGGCACGTACCGCGCGGAACCATAGACCTCACTCGTCGATGTATGTACAACCTTTTCTATATTTTCCTCCATGCAGGCACTCAAGACATATGAAGTTCCCATCACGTTCGTCTGAACATAGTCAATAGGGTGCACATAACTGTATGGAATTCCTATCAGGGCAGCAAGATGAAACACCACTTCCTGTTTTTTCACGGCACGCGCAACAGCAACAGGATCCTTGAGATCGCCTCTTACTATCTTCACTTCCTTCAGAAGGTCTTCCGGAAGAAACTTTAGAAGGCCGATATCTCCCCGAGAATTGTATCGCACAAAAGCAGTAACGTTTGCTCCGAGACCGGCCAGTTTCTCAACCAGATGGCTTCCAATAAATCCGGCAGCTCCGGTAACCAGCACATTTTTATTCTTCCAGTTCATTCTGTGATCCCCCTGTAATAAGAAAGTATATCCTTCAATGTATCTTCAAATCCGATTTCAGGCCTCCAGCCGGTAGCTTCATGTATTTTTTTATTGTCTCCCACCTGGGCATTTACTTCGTGGTTACGCACCCTGCGGTATTCAGACTGGACCTCGATACGATCGGAGCTCATGGATATTAACATATCCAGTGTTTTCTTAATCGATACACCCCTGCCGGAGCAAACATTGTATATCTCACCCCGAATTCCTTTTTCAGCAAGAAGCGTATACGCGCGGACACTGTCTCGCACATCAGTAAAATCCCGTATATGGTCCAGCCGTCCTACCTTCAAGACCGGCGGCTGTGTTCCTCTTTCAATCTGCACAATCTGCCTTGCAAAGTCCGCGCAAACCAGCCCTTCTTTTTCACGGGGACCCGGGTGATTAAACGGACGCGCAATTACAATATCCATATCATGATTCAAAAAGTAGTACCGCCCCAGCTCCTCCTGAAATATTTTTGTCAGAGCATAGTGGTTCGAAGGAGCAAGCTTCATATTTTCATTCACATTCCCATCGTTTTTCTGAATTCCGTATACCGCACTTGAGCTTGCCAGTATCACCCTGGGTTTAATTTCCAGCGAAGAAAGTGCATTAAAAAAAAGAGCAGTATCCCTGACATTAATATCATATACCGGTTTGAACCGGTCAGATATCATTAGTGAAACAAGGTAGTATATGTGACTCGGAGCAGTCACCTCCAAAACAGACGATATAGCCTTTTCATCAGTAAGATCAATATCGTGCAGTTCTATGGAGTCCAGCAGGTGGGATATATTATCCAAACTACTGCTCTCCCTCCTTGTACCGGAAACCACATATCCTATGTCCAGAAGATGTTCAGCGAGATGGCTTCCGGCGCATCCTGTTATTCCAACTATTAGAGCTTTCTTAGTGTCCACTAATTATTCCGCCTTTGCCATAGAATCACTCTTTTCAACGATTTCAAGGTCAGCATCAACCATCTGGTGTACAAGGCTTGTGAACGATGTGTTATTTTCCCAGCCAAGCTCATCTTTCGCCTTACGCGGATTTCCAATCAGAATTTTTATGTCGACAGGCCTGACAAATTTCTTGTCAATAACAACATAGTCTTCATAGTTAAGCCCGACATAGGAAAATGCCTCCTGCAAGAATTCTCTTACAGAATGAGTTTCTCCTGTTGCAATAACATAATCTCCGGGATCTTCCTGCTGAAGCATCATCCACATTGCATTTACATATTCTTTTGCATGCCCCCAGTCCCTTTTGGCATCAATATTTCCGAGTTTCAGTTCTTTCAACAGACCCATTTTTATCTTCGCTACATGCGATGTAATCTTACGGGTTACATACTCGTATCCCCTCCGGGGCGACTCGTGATTATACAGGATACCGCAGCACGCCTTTATGCCGTATGCATCACGATAGTTTTTTGTCAGATGATAACCAGCCACTTTTGAAATTCCGTATGATGACCTGGGATTGAAAGGTGTATCCTCATCCTGTGGCACTTCACGCGAATTTCCGAACATCTCACTTGATCCTGCAAAATACAGCTTGCATTTAGGAGCGCAATCCTTAATAGCGGAAAGAATATAGTGGGTCCCGTTGATATTTGTATTAAGAGTTGAAAACTCATCTTCAAAAGAGTAAGAGACAAAACTCTGCGCAGCAAGATGGTAACATTCATCAGGTTTCAATGAATTAACAACTCTATATAAACTCGGAAAACTTTCCAGTGCCGCTGCGTGAAGATTAATATCATCCAGCATATGCTTGATACGCCACAACCTGTGTTCGGTATCTTCCAGTGCCACCCTCCTTACAATCCCGTGTACCTCATATCCCTTCTCCAGCAGAAGCTCCGCCAGGTATGATCCGTCCTGTCCTGTTATTCCTGTTATTAGTGCTTTCTTTTTCATAATTACTCCCTTTTTCTTAGAAGAGTCATTCTTCAAACATCCATGTCCCATTCATTAAAATAGTAATGCTTCCCTGCCAGACCCCATACAGAAGAAATTACTTAAATTTCTTCATTTCCTCCTGCATTGCTTTCCAGCCGGCCTTTTCCCTGCCATCATTATGTGCTAGTCCCAACGAGCCCTGAAACTGTACGAATTCCTTGTGCCCCCCCATACCATAGCTATCGGCAAGTGCACTATTTATACTATCCGGAAAATCATACAACACAAACAAACCCAGGAAATCCACTTTACTCTTACTGTTTCTATATGCAGAAAACAGCTCTCTTATAAAATTGGCCTGATTAGATTCGGATCCATTAAGACCGACAGAACTCCAGCCCGTCTCAGCAATCACAAAGTTCTTATTGAGCTTGCCGGATAAAGATACCATTTCGTTAAAGAACTTTCCGGTGTCAGCCGGAGTAGCCCCCTTGATAGTCTGTGGGTAAAATGAAAACCCGATCAAATCTCCTTTCTTGCCTATTTCCCTGATAATATCGAATAAATTGTTATTCCTGGCGTCATGAAATGTAAAAATCGTTCCTACTTTAACAGCAGGATGCTTTTTCTTTAATCCTCTATATACTTCATCGTAGAAACCAATGAACCCTTTCATCTGATCTCTGTGTTTTTCAAAATAGCCGTCGATTTCATTACCGATCCAGACATAATCAAGCTGTCCCTTGTATCGGTCAAGGAGAGCCACAAGAAAAGACTTAAAACGCTTCCGCAGCGACTCAGACTCAAACGATCTAAATGATAAATCCCCCGGGAGCTGCCCCATATTAGCTGTATCGATCAGCTTAATCACAATAGATGCCCTGATCCCTCTGTCACTCAATACCTTGAGGTTGAAATCAAGTTCATCCCAACTGTATTTCCCATTCTTTTTTTCAATTTCGTTCCACATGTAGTACAGGTGGCTGACTTTAATACCGGCCCGCTTCACAGTATCCATGGTTTTGAATATGTCTTCAGCCGTCCAATGGTATATTTCTCCGGGATAGGTAACGACCATCCCTACATTGGCATCGCCAGGCGAAATAGCCTCTTCCAATATTAAGTGCTGCCTGTTTCTTTCTTCCGGCGAATCACTCATGGCATTAGCAGCCGCTGCTACAGTCAACATGACAAGTAATATCATCACTCTAATTTTCATAACACTCCTTTTCCATTAAAAAATTAATCAATAAAATTCATTATTCCCTTTGTATCAAGTTACCAGTGATAAATCACTCAGGTGACGACTGGAACCTCAACTTCATCATATTCTTTACAAAATCAACATCATCTTTCTTCAAAGCCCCGGACAACCAAAGGGCAAGAGGATAAATACACAGCACCACGAGTACAGCCAGAATAACAGCTGTATTATTAATATACCATGCAAGAACTCCGGTTATACCAATACACAGAAAAGGTTTTAACAGGACATCCTTAAGATTAATCTTGCAAAGATGCTTTGCTACATTATAAAAACAGAGGATTACAAGAAAGCACGATGATACAAGCGTTGCCATGGCTGCCCCGTTATAGCTGTATTTAGGGATAAAAAGCACATTCAGGCAGATATTCATCAGCGTTGCCACAATCATTATCTTTAGAATCTTATTTTGATAACCAGCCGCCATTAGCGTATTTCCCAGCAGCGAGTGGCCTGCACTTGCAACCATCGTCCATGCGAGTATCTGCAGAGTAGAAACACCGGCCGCATATTCAGCGCTAAATAACAGAGGGATAATTTGTCCTGCAAGAATCGTAACCAGCAGAGCAAGGGGCAGAAGCAGGATAACTATGTACTGAAGGGACCTTGCTGATAGGATTTGAAACATCCCCCGGTCATTTTGGAATGCCTCTGAAAGCAGAGGGTACAGAACAACCATAACACTATCGGGAAATATTTTAAAAAAGTTAGCCACCTTAATCGCAGAGCTGTAGATTCCGACTTCGTAACTGCTTTTCATCTTTGAGAGCATGAGGACATCCGTAGAGAGAAAAACAATCGCCAATGAATAAATAACGATAAACGAAGGGACATGCCTCACCAACTCAAGTGCAATTGATAAATCCACTTTGACTAACGAGAGCAGCTGCTTCTTTTTCAGCATTGCATAACCGGCAAAAGCTGCAAAAACCCTGCTTAAAGAAAGAATTATAGCAAGTGCCACCAGTCCATACCCCATAAGAATTGCTGCTACGCACAGCCCCACTCTTATTAAGTTTTCCATGAGGGTCACTAAAGTAATGACCTCATTTCTCTGTTCAGCCATAAAAACAGCCTCATTAATTGACATCCAGAAGCACGGAAGCAGCCCGAGACACAGAATCCAGTTGGCAGTTATAACGTCAGGCGAGTAGTCAAGAACCGAAACTGCCCCCCCAGATATGACAATGAATATTATGGAAAGAATTATACCGAGAAATGCGGAACTACCGTAAATTTCAGCTACTTTAGAGTTGGCCTTGGCCATTTCCCTTGTAAGTAAGAAGTTAAAGCTCATTGAACCTACAACCTGAAATATCATGAAAAGTGTTGTGATAAAAGTGTATTCGCCCAACCGCTCAACTCCGAGAATACGGGCGATCATCACAATAATGAGAAGAGACAGGACAGGAGGCAAGCCTTTTGTTGCTACGGTTGCTGCGGTATTTTTCAGGAACCTGCTCGCCTTGCTCATCTGTCTGCCCTGCGACCGGCCTTTCTGGCATAGACCAAGATCCGTTTTCCCATAAGACGTTTCTCCTCAGCCCACACGCAGGGACTGAATATCACTTTGCTTATACAGTTTACGATCATCTTTATTCTCTTATACTTTTTCGCCCTCTTAGAAGCAGAGTTATCAGACCCGCTATTCCTATTGTCTCCATCAACTCCATTGCCCCGGTTATTCCTGAAAAATAGCAGAGGCAATGACAAATACCTATAAGCTTCTCTGTAATACCAGAAGGGAGTTATCCTGGTTTCCACCCGGATAATATCAAATCCGTATTTATCAAGCAGACGCGAAATTGACTCCGGAGTAAAGTGATAATAATGCTGGTCCGGCCTTAAATCTTCCCATTGGTTCCCGTACAACATCGCTTCAAGTGAGTTAAAATTAGGGACTTCAATAAATAGCACTCCATTTTTTTTCAACACAACAGAGACCGATTTAAAAAACTCCTGCAAATCTGCAACATGCTCTAGAGTATGGTGAAGAGTCACCACATCAAACGTCTCCTCCTGATACATTTCATCAGGGCTGCCCCTCTTGATTTCCACTCCCAGCAATCTGCTGGTCTGCTCAGAAGCATACTGTGATGCCTCCGTCCCTTTAATCTCCCATCCGGCCTCCTGCGCCTTTGTAAGAAAATGACCCATTGCGCATCCAACATCAAGGAGTTTCCCTTTAGGTGACACTTCATCAAGCCCCTTCAGTACCTGGGTAAACCTTGCAGCGTCACATTTTTCACTATACCAGTAGAAAAAGTCCCGTCCGTCCGCCCCATAGTTCTCTTCATAATAATCCTTTTCATAAAAATCACTACTGCCATCAAGAGCAGGGATCGGATCGGTTATTCCTACACCGCAGGAGAGACACTTCAGTATTTTTTGGTCCCCTACACTGTCCCATTCGCAAAGCTCATTACTTCCACAAACTATACAGGTTTCATTCATTCAATAATCCTAAAACGCGAATAGCAGCATGACGAAAGCTTACTCACGTCCCCCTGACACATGGTTATATATCTTCCTGAGCCTACCCCAGGCATTCCCGGTTATTTTGTTACGCATTAACATGTTCTTTATATTATTCTGCACTGTTTTCTTTAGTGCTTCTGATGCTGTTAGATTTATAACCTTAAGAAACACTTCAGGATTTTCATAATCCACCCTAGTAAAATCATGGCCGCGCAATACGCAGTTTCTGCAGTCTCTGAGGGGGCGTGATGAGTTTACGGTACTTCTAAGCTTCTGAAATCTATCATTGTTCCATATTTCAGCAATACTTGATTTCTTGAGATCACCAAGCAGAAATTCAGAGACACAACACGGGAAGACCTCTCCCTTTTCAGTAATGCTCATAGAGCTCCAGGGATGCAGACACCGTCCTTCTACAGGCAATTTCGGTGTTCCGGAAGCCTGCATCAGGGACTCAGACAGTTTTGGAATTTCATACAGGACAGGCAGGATAATGTTGATGCCTGACTCTTCAGCAATCCTTGCCGCCTCGATGAAATTCCGGTTCGCTGTTGACTGGTGATAAAAAAGAGACTGGATCCGCTGTGTTTCATCCGAGGGGATAAATTGCATACCCATGACTTCGTCTACACCAAGTTCCCGAGCCAGCCTCACCAGGTCGGGCAGTTCATGAATATTCTGCTGCATGGCAGTAAAGGAAAACCGTATTCTTGTCCGTGATCCCTTCCTGCTGTTTCTTTCCTCAACAATCCAGCCTACTCTTTCCTTGAGCCTGGAGAGACTCGCACCCCTTCTCTCTTTGTATATTTCATCTGAAGCACCGTCTATGGATATATCAATGAAGCTGCCGCTTGCCACAAGCTTTTCTACCCGCTCTCTTGTTAGGGCATGTCCATTGGTTATCAGATTAATTTTAAAACCATGCTGCACCATCCTCTCGAAGTAACCATCCCACTCCTTCGGAAGAAGCTGCTCTCCGAGGTTATTACCTCCGATACGGCAATCTTTAAGGGTGGGGAACAGCTCGTTTTCAATCCGGGTGAAAAGCTCAGGGGACATTACATCTTCATACAGATAATCCGACCCATACACCCTGCCAGGGCAGTGTTTGCACTTCAGGTTGCATTTCCCCGAGATTGAAAGCCATGCCTTTGTTGGCTTTGACTTCAGAATAGTTTTCTGTGCCCTGAATTCATTCAGGTTTAGTTTTTCATTTTCCAGGATTTCTTCTCTCATTCCTTCTCTCTTACTTTGATTTATTCAGGCATTACATATGGGATAATGCCTGAGTGAATATACTTAATCAGCCTTCCCGGAGACTTTTTTTGCAAGCTCCACATACTTTTGTTCCATCTTCGAAAACACTGCCTGCGCATTATACTTGTTCTTTACCAGAGTGAGGCCTGCGGCTGACAGCTTCTCTCTCAACTCAGCATCTCTAATAACGTCAATGACTGCATCTGCAAAATCTTCCGGGGTGTCTGCTATCATGAGATGTTCTTCATGTTTAGCATCAATCCCCTCGCACCCAATGGAGGTTGTCACAACCGGTTTTCCACAGGCCATCGCCTCAAGGACTTTCCCCCTCATACCGCCTCCGGATACAACCGGATTGATAAATACTGTGCACTTATGCAAAAACTCCCGAGTATCGTCCACAAAGCCCGTAACCGAAACATGCCCGTCATCAGCAAGGGCCTGTATAATCGGCGTCGGATTTGCACCAACAACATACAGATGCGCATCCGGATATACCTGCCTCACCAGCAGATACACGTGATCATGAAACCATAGCATTCCAGTTTCATTAGGCTTATGCACATAATTACCTACGAACGCTATGCTCATCGGTTCTCCGGTCACAGCCCTGTCAGGACTAAAATAGTCACTGTCCACTATATTTGGGTAAATATCTATATCGAGAGTTTCATCAGTCTCAAGCAGCACTGATTTTTCCTCCTTTGTGATAGCAAATATTCTATCAAAAAAACTGCAGATATTGGTCTCGTAGCGCTTTAGCTTCAGATAATCTATGAACGCAAGAAGCCGCAGCCCGTTCTTTCCTGTCTGCAATTCCCTCTTAATCCTCCTGAAATTTAGCTCCTGGTCCACAAGCACCGTTGCAAGCGGCTTCTTTTTTATATCGTGAACATATTCACCCATATAAGTAAACTCCACATGTACAAGATCAATGGATTTACTTACAATTATTTCATTGATAGTCTCAGCCATTTCTTTTGAGTAACAATTAATGACGTATGACGGCTTGATCCTAAACAGCTTATTCATAGCTTTTCGGAGAGTCGAATATACGGGCTTTTCAACAATTCTTATATCAATCCCTTCAAGAAGCTCAGGAGGTTGACGCCATTGGTTCCGATCATTAAGACAGGCAATAAACACAGAATGCCTTTGGCTGAGAAACTCAACAAACTTCACAAATCGTATCATGCCGCCAAGGCCATTCTTTTCCAGTATATATGGAGATATAACAAGTATATTCATTGTTCTCGCTTTACAGCCTTAGAGATTAGTGTATGCCCTCAATTAATTCCATTCTCAAAGAATGCAGGATAATGCTTAGTTAAGTACTTATGAATCACCTCAGCACTGACCTGATTTCCGTCCTTATTTAAATGAGTAAAATCGTTATGTAAAAACAATTCCTTCTTTTTTTGCCATTCCGAAAGAGGATAGGTCAGATCAATATAATTTATATTATTCTGCTCCATATATTTCACAAGACGTTTTTTAACTCGTAGCGCACCTGCATCGTCTCCAACATTTTCAGCAGTCTTCCAAAGCTGAAATTTTGTGGGAAATACAATTACTACTATGTCCACCCCCATATCAATGCTCTTGTCCCGGAGTTCAAGCAGCAAACTATTGGAATAATCTACTGCCTCAATTACGGGAAGATCAGCGGACAGAGAATCCGGCAATTCGTCTTTAGTCACGCTTTTATCAGTACTTAATTCATTGACTTCCTGCTTGCTTTCAATTCCATGCGAATCCACATCCTCATAATCCAACCCCAGCAAGCGCTTAATTTCATCTACACTTGGCAAAAGCCTTTTCTTAAACTTCCAGCGTCTGTCCATAAAAGAACATAGATGACTGTGTTGTTTACAAGCGATCCTGAGACTATCCATAATTCCATCAGCTTCATCTTTATGAGGCTCAACAGTAATACTTCCCTTAATATGACTGTACCAATTTCTCTCAACAGTAATCGGAGATGTAAAGCCCA
>PJEL010004072.1_pt1 | contig 12230 bp, 7 predicted proteins | sample 1853271 | NCBI WGS metagenome assembly PJEL01 (sample SAMN08108733, study PRJNA415343) | Invertebrate metagenome, whole genome shotgun sequencing project. | host: Globobulimina | place: Sweden: Gullmar Fjord | collected 2015-08 | reverse complement strand
TCAAGTAAAACCTTTGAAAGTAAAAAACAAAAAGGCTTATTCTTCATCGGTGAAGTGATTGATGTTACTGGCTGGCTCGGAGGGTATAATTTTCAATTTTGCTGGGCGAGTGGTTACGCCTGTGGGCAGGTCGTCTAACTAGGTTTCGAAGAAAACGAAGATAAGCATTGCTATAATAAATGCTGTCTTCGTTGCTTTTAGCTTGATAGTAAATATCGCCATATCGTACTGCTTTTCCGCTCGACTTCCTGTTACCCCTCTGATTATACAAAGTAATTTCCCCCTCCTGAAACTAGATATTATATATCGTATACAATATGTAATATTTATAGTATATTTCTGTTTGGTGATTTTTTGTTCGATGTTTAATTGTTTGATAACTACTGGCTTACAAGCCGTTAACTGTCTACGTAAATTACCCAGACTAAAAATAAATATAATAATAAATAGAGTGGCTATGATTTGCTGTTGCTAATGTAGCACCATTGAATTAGTTACCCCCAAAGTATGTTTTAAAACATATACAGGAGAAGTTCATGTCTTTGCAATATAGAGTTCCTTCTTTATTGGCTTTAATGCTCACAGTGTCAAGCACTGCGGCATTAGCTGGTAAATTACCAACATCAATCTTTAAAAATACCCTATCACCTAGTACTCAGGCAAGTGAGAGTCATGTGTGTGGTACTGATAAAAACAAACAAGATTGGCAGGCGTTACAACAAGAACAACAATTACAATTAAAGAAAAAGCTTACACAATCGATGCTGAAAATGTCGTCGAAGAGTATGTCTCAGCCGTTGGCAGTTAATGGTAATGGTGTAGATGGTCGTTATTATATTCCAGTGGTTGTACACGTGTACGGCGCTGAATATAACTGTACTGATGAAGCTGCATCTTGTTTGACTGAAAATAAAATTATTGATGGCCTCAATAAAACCAATGAAGATTTTTTAGGTACCAATACTCAAGATGGACCTATCGCAGCAGAATTTGCCGCTATTCGTGATAACTTGAATATTGAATTTGTGCTAGCGAAAAAAGATCCTCAAGGTAATCCAACCAACGGTATTGTACGTTATGGTGCAAAAGCGGGTTATGGTGATGCTGAGAAGTTTGATGCTCAAATTGCAGCTGACTCTTGGGATAACTTTAAGTACATGAATATATATTTCATGAGTGATTTATATAATGACGGTACAACTGGCAGCTCTGGTGTCGCTTGGTATCCACAAATGAGTATGTCGGAAGCCGGTTTATCTCGTGTTGTTTATAACGGTAATTATCTTGGAGCCAATACTGGCGAAAACTTCCGTTCAGTATTAACACATGAATTTGGCCATTGGTTAAATTTACCACATACGTTTGATGGCGATGTTTGTTCTGTGCATCAAGAAGCTTTTTGTGAGTTAACTGGTGACAATAACTGTGATACGCCACAAATGAGTAGTAGCATTTTACAAGATAATGCGCCGAACTGTGTAGGTGAGGCTACTAACACTGAAAACTTTATGCACTATTCAGATAACTACGCCATGTATACTCAAGGTCAAGTTAGCAGAATGACGGCAGCATTACATGGTAGTGCACGTTCAACCTTATGGACCAATAGTAACCTTATTGCAGTGGGTTTAGAGCAATATACCAGTAATACTTCACATTACTGGGATGGCAAAGGTTTAGATGCAGAGCCTACTGGTATACTACTTAATGAATTTACCAACCTTTCTGCAATAAAGGGTGAAACTACAACGTTTGAAGTTAATTTGCCTAGCGGTACAGAAGCTGCTGCTATCTACTTGAAGGGCTATAACCAAGATCCTGACATGTATGTAAGTAAAGGTGTCGCACCATCAAAAAATGGTGATACTTGGGTGGCAGATTATATTTCATTTAAATCTGCAGGTACGCCAGAGTTAGTTACTGTTTCTTCACCATCATCGACACAACCTTATTTTGTTACGGTAGATGCTTTTACTGATTACTCGAATGCAACCTTGGAAATATTGTCGGTTGATGATCCAAGTTTATGCATAGGTTGTGAACGTGTGTTTTTAGCTGAAGAAACTAACTTAACAGCAATCAAGGGTGATGCACTTAAAAGCTATCAATTTGATGTTCCAGCAGATGCTAATCGCGTAGTTGCGGTGATAGCGGGTGGCTATCAAGGTGATCCAGATATGTACGTTAGCAAGAACTCAATGCCAACAACAGCCGTTGCAGACTGTAAGCCTTTTAGTGCGCCACGTTTAAGTGAGTATTGTGACTTAGGTGCTGGTGGCGGAACAGTTAACGTTATCATTGACCCATTTTTAGATTACAGCGGTGCAACGTTTAGATTGTACTATGAGCGTGATGCAGTTGTTACAGGCATACCAACGGCTGAAGCAAATGGTGGTTATAACGGCGTTATCAATGAAGTTATTAGCTTTAGCAGTGCTGGCTCAGTTGATGCTGATGGCAGTATTGTTGCTTATAATTGGGAGTTTGGTGATGGTGGCACAAGTGTTGACGCTAACCCTAGTTATGCCTATGCAACCAGCGGCACTTACACGGCAACCTTAACGGTAACTGACAATGATAATAATCAATCATCAGATTCAAGCCTTGTTAACATTAGCGCAAGCAATATCGCGCCAGTAGTACAAATGAATGGACCTTTTGATGAGTTTGTTAATACAACTATTGCCTTTTCAAGTGTTGGCTCTATTGATAATGACGGCACTATAACAAGTTATTATTGGAACTTTGGTGACGGTAATAGCAGTACTCTAGCTAACCCTATGCATGTTTATCAAACAGCAGGTACTTATCCTGTTGAGTTAACAGTAACTGATAATGATAATGCCTCAAGTTCAATGTCAACTACAGCGGTTATTAAGCCAATTCTTATCGATTATTGTGCCATAACAGGCAATACCGGTTATGAATGGATTGCAGGTGTTGATGCTGGCGGTGTTACACATAGCAGTGCTAAAGAAGGTTATGCTGACTTTACTCATATCAATATGCCATTAACTGTTGGTAATAATGCAATTAGCTTAACTGCTGGTGGTAGTTACTCAGAGCATTGGGCTATTTGGTTAGATAGTAACAACAATGGCGCTTTTGAGACATCAGAAAAAGTACTCACTGGTTTGTCTGGTAAGGGTACAGTAGTAGGTGATTTAGCTATTGATAATGCATTAATTGGCTTAACAACACGTATGCGTGTAGTAATGAAGTATGGTAGTGCACCTTCTACAGCATGTGGCAGCATTGGTGACGGCGAAGCTGAAGATTACATGGTAACTATTGTTGATACTGGTAATGTAGCACCTGTGGCAGAAGCAAATGGCGCCTATGTGACTCAAGCTGGTAACGCGATAACTTTTGACAGCTTAGGCTCTAAAGATACTGATGGTAATATTGTTAGTTACCTTTGGGATTTTGGTAATGGCGCACAAAGCACTGATGCGAATCCAACTTATGCATACCCAGTAGCGGGCAACTTTACTGCTGCATTAACAGTAACTGATAACGATGGCGCAGCGCATACCGATACAGCAAATGTTACTATTGAAGCGGCTGGTCCGGTAATTGAAAATGCCTGTTTATCTAAAGCGGCTATTACTGGTGGTGGTTTAACTGCGGGTCAAGCTGAATGTTTAGGTACTAGCAGTACTATTTGGTTGAGTTTAGGTGATGTTTCATCTCATCAAACAGTGTCTATTACTACTGGGCATGGCCAAGGGAATGTAGATATTCTTTATAGAAATGGCGGCTGGCCGAGTGATAGTAGCTATGATGGTAAATCATTAGGTAATGGCTCGACTACAACGTGTATGTCTTTAGCTGCAGGTAGCGACTACTGGTCTTACTTAAAAGTGACTGGTGGTGCAAGTGATGCAACTATTCTGGTAGAGTTTGATAGCGCAAGTTGTCAATAACTTCAAAGTACTAACATAAAAGAAAAGTTCGAAAGGGCGGTGTAAATTTAAAAATTTATACCGCCCTTTTTGTATGTGATTGATGCGGTTGTTTGGTTAGGAGGATTCAACTTCTAATTTATTTGGGCGAGTGGCTATGACTGCGGGCAGGTGCTTTAGTTGCTCGTGTATTGAATAGTTGTGACAGCTTTTAAAGTACATATGTCGATATCAGGAAAAGGAATTGTTGGCATACGGTTATTTTGTTTTGAAAGCCTTATCGTAATATTGGTAAAAATCTTTTTGACTGTTTTTATCAACTTCTGAATAGAGGATGTCGATAAAATATTGACTGCTATATAACGGGGTAAGTGTTTCATTGATATCCTGAATAAATCGTTTATTTGATGGTGTGTTCTTACACATAATATGGCCAAGGTTGTAGTTATCGGCTCCTTTTATCCTATAGCTATAAAGCTTATTTTCATTCGATAAGCTTGTTGAGTTTGATATAGTTGACGGGTATTCAATAATAAAATTAACTCTATTCTCGCTAAAGGCTTTTAAGTAGAAATCAACATCTCCTGAGAGGTATTTAACTTGCTCTGGGGGTAAAGAGCTAAGCAGGTTATCAAGATTGTCCGTGTGACTTCTCTCTCTCATAACCGCTAATTTGTTGCTTGGATTATCTTTTAATAGCAAAGCAATATCTACAGGTTCGGTAATCTTTAGTTTATATTTACTAAAAACACGTAGTCCCATATACAGTGTCATAGGTTTACTAAAAATGTATTTTCGCTGACGTTGTTCGGTTTTAAGTTTATTGCTATAACAAATGTTACTTGCCAGCGGCGTATATGAGGAGAGCAGTGTTTCAACCTGCAATTCAATATTATAATTTTCATTTTTGTCTATCAGTAGATCTAAAATTTTACTTTCTATAGGTTCAGATCTGGAGCGAGGTTGTTTTTTAGTTACGCTTGTTTGGATGATAAATCTCTCTTTGTTTGGATCGAAATTATCGAGTTTGGAGTTTTTATAATCTAAGGTGAAAATATCAGCTAGTACACCAGAATCCCGTAACTCAGGCATCATTTTATCATATTGCTCAGCTAGCTCTTCACCCAACTTACTGCGGCGAAATACTACATAAATATGCCGTGATGGCATAACTTCGAGAGTTGTCAATTCTTGTTGGTATTTTTCTGGAATATTGTATGGATAATCGATAAATACATTAACTCTATTTTTTGCTACGAGGTCAAATCCCGTTGATATAGTATTTACTAAATAAGGGGAGGTTACATAAGGAATAAAGTTATCAAATTTATAACCTCTAAGCCAAGATACGGTGAGATTTTCAAGGTCAGATAGGTGAGTTAGTTGAGTGCTTTTGTTGTTGTAAAAAGCAGTAATGGGTGCTTCTGTATCTAAAAACCAATGAGGAAAAATACCTTGTTTAATATCTTCCCTAAAAACGCCAATAACCATGTCGAGTTCATTATTGTGGAATTTTGCTAATGTTCTGTTATAGCTATCTATCTTTATCTTAAGGTTTTTATCAGAGTAGACTTTTCTTAATAAGTCAAAATAAACACCAGAGCCATCTGCATTGGTATAACCCTGCCACTCAGGTACACCAATGGTTAATTCTTTAGAGTGCACATTACAGCAAACTAAAGTTAAGAAGAGGATGATAAATTTGTACTTCATAGCAGAACCTGCGCATACATACTCATTAAAAGAATAGTCTAACTAGGTCCGTTTTAGTAGGTGTTTCCTCTACTTCTCATGGTGAAATGTGTTACTTGCGAATGCCTATCTGGGCTTGGGCTTGAAGGCGACTAAAAGTATCACTACTGCGATCTTGCTCTTTACAGATACTTAATAAATCTTCAATAAAATGATTCAGTGCTCTGTGCTCAATTGTTTTCACCTTTTCTTGTTGTGCAGGTGTTAACATTTGGTAGCTGGTTGCCGCACCAAAGTCGCCAAAAATAATATTACCTTGAACATCAAATAGGGTGTTATGGGCGTATAAATCACCGTGGCATACTTTATTGTTATGTAAGTGAGAAAAAACGTCTTCCATCTGAGCAACGATATGACTAATTTGCGCAATAGATAAGCTAAAGCCTTGTGGGAAAGTATCTCGTGTACAGCTGTTAAAACAAGGTGGTAAACCTAGATTAGTATAGTGCTCAGGGATTAAGTTCATGATAAGTGCGAGATAGTTTTCTTCAGTAACTTGCGCTAATGATTGCACTAAATTTGGGTGCTTACCCACTTGTAAACATGCTTGCAATTCATCTTGTGGATAACCATCACTAGTAACCTCACCCTTAAATACTTTTACAGCTATTTCATCAGGAAACTGTAACTGTGGAATATTCCAGCTTGCCTTTGAAATAACACCTGAAGCGCCTTGACCAAGCACTTGCTCAAGGGTGTGACTTGTTGAGGCAACTAAAGGCACAGACTTAGCTTTATTGTTATCTGTAACATCTACTTTTGAAAAAGGATTGCCAGCAAAGGCAACCCATGCCAAGTTTGGTAGGCTTAACAACTGATCTGGACACTCTATTAGTTGGTTGGCTGATATGCGCACTAACTCTAGGTTACTCGCCTGTGAAAGTGTTTGAGGTAAGTGCGTTAAACGGTTACCGGCTAAGGCCAATTTTTGTAGCCTAGGTCGTTGCCCTAAGCTATCAGGCAGGGTTTCAATTTGATTATCCGTTAATATTAACCAGCGTAATTTAGCGGGCAATGAATGCTCTGCAACTTGTTTTATTTGGTTAGACTTAAAGCCAATCATTTCTAAATTTGGTAATTTTCCTAACACTTCTGGCAGATGGTCAAACTGGTTTTGTGAGGCAAAAATTATTCTTAGCTTTGTCAGCTGCACTAGCTCTTCGGGCAATGATGATAAAGCATTACTGGATAAATCAAGGATCTCTAAACTATCAGCTAAAGTTAGAATTTCTAGTGGAAATTTAGTTAAGTTTTCAGAAAGTTTTAACTGAGTAATACCGCTAAGTTCGCCTGATTTAAGCTGAGCTAGAGTGTGCACTATAAGAGATCCGTTTGAAGTGATGAGAAACGGCGCTATTTTACAAGAAAAAACGCGTTAAAGCTTGGGCTATTGGCTATTTGTTTTAGATGAAAAATAAAAGGGTTAGCTCAACTAAAACGTTGAGCTAACCCTTATCGATACTTGCCTTACTGTAATGACTTATTATGTAACGCTATGCACTCGGCTGTGTCATTTTTTCCGCTTGTAATATTTGTGTTAGCTGTTCATCGGTTAATAGGTTTTGCTCTTTTATTAAGGTAATTATTGATGAGCCGCTGCTTAATGCTTCCTTAGCTATTTTAGTTGAGGTTTCATAACCTAAGTAAGGGTTAAGCGCAGTTACTAAACCTAAGCTATTATCAAGTAACTCTTTACAGCGCATTTCATTGGCTTCAATTCCGCCTATACATAGAAAGTTAAACATATTAATGGCATTTGTTAACAGATTTTGTGAATCCAGTAAGTTCACCGCAATTAACGGCTCCATGGCATTTAATTGCAACTGACCCGCTTCAGCAGCCATGGTTATTGCCATATCATTACCAACCACTTGGTAAGCACATTGGCTAACGGCTTCAGGGATCACTGGGTTAATTTTACCTGGCATAATTGAGCTACCAGGCTGGCGAGCAGGTAAGCTAATTTCACTTAAACCCGCTCTTGGCCCCATGCTTAATAATCTAAGATCATTGGCAATTTTTGATAACTTTAATGCTAGGCGTTTTAGTGTAGCGGAATAAATAACAAAGGCGCCCATATCTGAACTTGCTTCAATTAAATCTTCAGCCTCAGTAAACTCAATACCTGTTAACTCAGATAACTTATCAATAGCAATAAAACCATAACCTTTTTGAGCATTAATTCCCGTACCTACAGCCGTACCACCTAAGTTAATTTCGGTCAGTAACTTACCGGTATTTTTGATTAATTTGATGTCTTCACGCAAGGTTGAAGCAAAGCTTTTAAACTCTTGACCCAATGTCATAGGAACAGCATCTTGCAGTTGCGTTCGTGCTAACTTTAAAATACCGGAAAACTCTTTAGATTTATGAGTAAAGCTTGCTACCAATTGCTCAACCGCAGTCAATAAGGATTCTTGATTAAGTAGCACCGCTAAACGTACTGAACTAGGATAAACATCATTGGTTGATTGCGACATATTTACATCTGTATTGGGGTGTAAATACTGATACTGTCCTTTTTCATAACCGAGTAGCTCTAAACTTATATTTGCGAGTACTTCATTAATATTCATATTGCTTGAAGTGCCTGCGCCACCTTGGATCATATCTATAGCAAAGCTGTTATTAAATTGTCCAGTATGAACATATTCTGCAGCTTTAATAATGGCACTGGCTTTGACTCCATCTAATGACTTTTGTTGTAAGTTTGCCGTAGCACATGCGGATTTTACATAAGCTAACGCATTAATCAATTCAGGATAGTCAGTGAGCTTTTTACCAGATAACTTAAAGTTATTTACAGCACGTTGCGTCTGAATACCGTGATAGCATTCTTGTGGAATTTCCATAGTACCGAGTAAGTCTTTTTCTATACGGTAACTGCTATTTTCTTTGGTTGATGTAATGCTAGCTGACATGATTTTTACGGGTAGGTGAATGATGGCGCTAAGGTAATGATTTCGCGATATTATTGCCAATGCCTATTTGAAAATATTGTTATGCAAATTATGCATAGTAGTACTGTAGGCCTGCTAATTTGGCTGTTTAAAGTTTTATGTCACTAAAATGCTGCCAGATTTTTTCTTGAAAAGAATGGCTGTTATGCATTTTTTTAGCACGGTATAACCTTAATGATAATTCGGGTTGCCATTGTTTATCTCCAGCAATAACTAGTTGTTGGCTTGCTAATTCGCTCGTTAAGCTAAACTCTGGGATCCACGCCACACCTAAACCCTTTAAGGCCATCATTTTTAAGCTATCAGCCATAGGAGACATCAGCATTTTGTTAAAATTGACTTGCTGATTTTTATCCTTGAGTAACTTACTGACAACCCGATCGAGATAGATATTTTCTTGATAGGCTAAATAAGGCACATTGCTATTTGGTTGTGATAACGAGTAAATAGGTTCGTCTTGCTCATTGCTCTGACAAACTGGCAATAACTTAACCTTTGTTAGTAATATTGAATCGCCATGAAAATCATCGAGTAAAGGATCACTAAAGGCTAGCAAATAGTCACAATGTTTATGTTTAAGTAAATTAGCACAATCATCGGCATCAGCAATTTTAAGTTGAGTATCTAGGGTAAACGGCAGTTTATTAATATGCTCAACAATAGACGGGAAAACACCTATAGACAGCGTATGGGTCGCAGAAAATATTAATGGCGTACGTAAGGTTTGCTGTTGCAATTCTTCACTGAGTAAATCAAGTTCAGCAAGCATCTTTTCAGCACGATTTAAAAATATTTCACCAGACAAGGTTAACTGCAACGGTTGATGTAAGCGATTCACTAGCTTGCAGTTTAGCTTACTTTCCAAGGTTTTAATTCTGCGGCTAAAAGCGGGTTGGCTTACATGCCTTAAATCAGCAGCTTTTGAAAAGTTACGTGTTTGTGCTAATACAATAAAATCTTTAAGCCACTTAGTTTCAATGTTCATGTTTAGAATAACTTATCTTTCTATTTGGTAATTAGGGGGTGTTGATCTGTCAGGGTTAAAATTTATACTACATTATCGTATGTTCGAGTAGCCAGCTACACGTCACATACTCTGCCTAAATACCAAATAAGTTGCTGTAAAATTAATCTCGAAAGATCAACAGCCCCAAATATTGATGACTTTAATTCATCCGGTTGATGCTATCACTTTTTTTCTTGATATTTAGGATGCAATTTTAAGTAATCACACCAAACACTAAAATTAGTATGATTAAAACGTTTGTCGGTTGCGGCGTACCACTTCGAGGTTTCTATTGCCTTTAAACGGAAGAGTATTTTGTAGCCATCAATAGCAACATGACAAATTAAGTTTTCCATAGTGGCATTACTGACTTGTATTTCAGCAAAGCCTTTAATGTTACGTTGATGCTTCACTGTTATTTTAGGCATGGAGAATGCGTTTGATGAGAGTAATAGGGCAATAAAAAAAGCAAAAACTTTACTGGTCATAATCCTGTTTTTCATATCATTTTGAAAATAATATTAAGTTTAGCATTGAAAGCTAATTAAGTGTCTCCATAACTTATAACAACGCAGTAATTTCAAATTTGATAAATTACAACATTAAAGAATCTGCCCTAAGAGGCATTAACAAGAGATAAAATCATGGCTAATTTTGTACCTGTAAGAAAAGAACAGCACCAAAACCTTAAACTTGCTAGCAAGCGTACTCTTGCACACATTGCAGAACAGCACATTATCACTATTACTGCAGCAGAATATGCGAAAGCTTCAGCAAGCTTTCCAATTGTACTAGTTAAAAACCCTGACTCTCCTCGTTTCCGTAGTGTTGCCATGTTAGGTCTAGAAGCAGGTGAAAACTTGTATTATAACGATGAAAAATGGAGTGGTTTATCACTGCCACAAAGTGTTGGTATGGCACCATTTGCTTTAGGTATAGACCCTGATAAAGAAAACACCCTAACAGCTTGTGTTGATATAGATAGTACTTTAGTGGGTGAAGATAAAGAGTTAGCGTTATTTGAAGACGACGGTAAAGAGTCTGAGTTACTAACCAACGTACAAAACTCATTAGGCCGTTTATATGAAAATGAAAAAATGACTGAAAACTTCATTAAAGAGTTAGAAGAAAATGAGTTACTACAAGAGCTTGAATTGAAAGTTGATTTAAGCTCTGGTGAAAAGAAAAAGCTTACAGGTCTTTTCACCGTTAATGAAGATAAAGTGAAGTCATTAGCTGATGATAAAGTTTTAGATTTCCACAAGCGTGGTTTATTTGTTCCTATCTATGCAATGTTAGGTTCTTTAGGTCAAATGAACCGTTTAGTTCAACTTCGAAATCTTACTGGTAATGCACAAATTTCAGGTGTTCAAATCGCTCCAGTGGTTAAAGAAGAAGCACAAGCTGAAACAGCAGAGAGTTAATCTCATCAGTTAAGCTGGTAGTACAAAAATGACAATAAAAAGGGCTTTGGCCCTTTTTTTGTTATTTTTTTGTTACTTTTCGTTTAAAAAAGTTACTTTTCATATTCCTGTGCTGGTTCACCTGTGGTAGTTTAGAGACAGTAGTGATTTATAATAATGAGAATAATATGGTCGATAAGAATAAACTCTCTAAGGACGTAGAAGAGCAAATACAGAGCTTAGCCAGTGATGTTTATATTCAAGTGGAAGAAAAACTAACACACTTGATAACAACTGCAGTTAAAGCAGAGATTAATAAAACTACCGACCAACAAAGCAAAGTTTTATCAGATAAAGAACAATCATTGCAGAAAAACTTTTCTGAACAACAGCAATTGCAGGTAAAAGAAGTTGCACAACTTAAAGCGGCTTTAGCTGAAAAACAGGCTGATGAAGCAACAAGTAAGCAAAATTTTCAAGTCGAACTCACTCAAAATACGATTAACTATACCGAGACAATCGAGCGCCTAGAAAAGCAACTTATCAATGCAAAACAACAAAACAAAGAGCACCAAGGTGAGAAGCAAGGTAATACTCAAAAGTTAGAAGAAAAATTACTTGAAACAGAACAAAAGCTTAATGATAAAGCCCAAGATGTTGATGGCTTAAATGGCCGTATTATGGTGCTTACCGAGCAAGAGCACAGTTTAACCATGCAACTGAATGCAGCTAAAGATAAGGTTCTTGCTGTTGAAGGACAGCAAGCAGATTCTCTAAATCTCACTAAAGACAAAGCTAAAGCAGAAGCAAACCAACAGATTGATGCTATTGCTGAAAAACTGCAACACGCTCAAAATGAAGTGACTAGAGTTAAAAGCGAAGCACAACAAAATACTAATACTGTATCTCAAGAGCTACAGAAAAAAATCACCTTGTTAACAGAAGAGGTTAAGCAAGAGCATGATAGCAAAGCTGAATTACAACAGCAGTTAACAGCTTTGCAAAAAACACTTGATACAGCACAAGATAAAAGTGTCCAGTCAGCACAGCAGAGTCAAGCTCAACAAGCACAGTCTGAACAACAAAACCAAGCTCACCAGGCAGAAATTGCTAAGCTAAATGAACAAGCAGCCAGCAATAAGCAACAAGATGACAAAAATCATCAGACAAAAATTACTCAGTTAAATGAACAAAGTGAACAACA
>PJEL010004071.1_pt1 | contig 12233 bp, 8 predicted proteins | sample 1853271 | NCBI WGS metagenome assembly PJEL01 (sample SAMN08108733, study PRJNA415343) | Invertebrate metagenome, whole genome shotgun sequencing project. | host: Globobulimina | place: Sweden: Gullmar Fjord | collected 2015-08 | reverse complement strand
GTGCCCCACTGAGATCCAACCCGAGCTCGTACAGGTCCACCAGAAACGCCGACAGCTCCGCGGAGCGCCCCATTGCCGACTGGCGCCACTCGTCGTAGTGCTGCAGGTGACAGGCTCCGCAGCCCACGGGTGCTCGGAATCCAGCGGGATCGAGGGCCTGGTTCGCTCCCTTGTTCGCATACTCGAGCGGATCGGTGAAGGTCGGGTGGCTCGGACTCCAGCCGCGGCTCGTCTGAAACAGCAGCGCCGCCGCGATCGCAGCACCCGCGCTCGCCACCAGCAACGACCCCTGCAGCGACCGCGCCTTCATCGTTCTCCTTCGGCCGGATAGTCTAGCGCGCGGAGAGGCGATTGATGCCAGAGCTACGGCTATCGGAACCCGAGGATGAGCCTGCGCTCCTCGCGCTGACCAGGGCCTGTCCCATGGCGGCCGACATCTCCCTGCAGATCGAGCGGGAACCCGACTTCTTTGCCCTCAGCAACGCGCGCGGAGACACGAAGACCGTCGTGGCCGAGGTGAGCGGTGAGATCGTCGGCTGTGTGAGTGCCAGCAGACGACCCGCGTGGCTTCAGGGCAGCGCGGGAGAGATCGGCGTGATCTCCGATCTCAAGGTGCATCCCGACCACCGGGGAGGCGGGCTCGGTCAGCGCCTGCTCGACGAGGTGGCCCGCCTCGAAGCCACCGGGGATCCCGCCCCCTTCGTTGCGCAGACGGCCGCGGGCAACTCCGCTGTGGACACCGTCGTGCACCGCTTCGGAGAGGGTCGAACACTGGAGGTCGTCGGAGAGTTCACCTCCTACCAGCTCCTGCCGGTGCGCCCTCTTCCGGCGCCCACCGTCGAGGTCCATGAGGCCACGCAGGCCGATCTGCCGGAGCTCGTCGCGCTCCTCGACGGCTTCCACGCCCGCCTGGATCTCTCGCCAATCTCGGGAGAAGGTGCCTTCGACCGATGCATGCAGCGCTCCCCTGGGTTGAGCCTGAGCGACTACCTCTTGGCGCGACGCGGCGGGCGCATCGTCGCCGCCGTGGCCCGCTGGGACCAGCACACCTTCAAGCGCACGCGGGTCATGGCCATGCCGACGCACCTACGCTGGCTTTGTGCCTCGATCAACGCCGCAAATCGCTTCCTCCCGCTCTGCAGGATGCCCGCACCTGGTGCGCCGCTGACCTTCCGCTATCTGCGCCAGGCCTGCCACGTCCCGGACGAGCTGGAGGCGCTGCGGCAGCTCGTGCGGGTGGCGGTCAACGAAGCGAGGGCGCGCGGGGACCACTTCGCGCTCTTCACCACCGCGACCGGCGATCCACTCTCGGCGCTGGCCTCGGGAATCCCCAGAACCACGTACCGCTATCGGTTGGTAGCTGGCGCCAATCGCCCCGAAGCCGACGCCATGGTGCACCGGCTCCGCGGTCGCGCGCTCTACGACGACGCCTCGCTGGCGTAAACGGAGGACGACGTCCAGCCGGTCGCGCTATGGTCGTCCGCCGTCCCCGGTTCAGCGTGTCCGAAACTCCCGAAGTCCAGCTAGAGGAACTGCTCTTCACCCAGAGCTGGGAAGATCCCCGGCTCGATCGCCAGGCGTTCGCCCTCGCCCCGGGTGCCAAGATCGCCACGGTCGCATCGGGCGGCTGCAACACGCTGACCTTCCTCCTCGATGATCCCGCGTGGATCCTCGCTTTCGACTACAACGCGACCCAGGTCCACACGGTCCAGCTCAAGAAGATCGCCATCGCCGAGCTCGACTACGGAGAGCTCTTGGAGCTCCTCGGGGTCCGCACCTCCGACCGTCGCGCTGATCTGTTGGCACGACTCTCCCCCCAGCTGTCCGACGAGGGGAGGAGCTGGTGGCAGACCCAGGACTGGCTCGTCGAGCGGGGATTACTCAACGGTGGGCGCTACGAGCGGTTCGTCGGACTGTTTCGCAAGCTCCTCAACGTGGTGCAGGGGCGGCGCAAGATCGAGGCGCTCTTCGAGGAGCGGGACCCCGACGGGCGCCGGGAGTTCTACGAGCAGCGATGGAACACCTTCGCGTGGAGGCTGCTCTTCAAGCTCTTCTTCAACAAGACGGTGCTCTCCCGCCGGGGCCTCAGTAAGGAGTATTTCACTTTTGACGATGGTTCTCGTTCCTTTGCGGAGAGCTTCTCCCGCCGCGCCGCCCTGGCTTTGAGCGAGCTCTCCGTCCGCGACAACCCCTTCCTCGCCCAGTACACGATGGGCCACTACCTCTCCGAAGATCACCTCCCGCTCTACCTTCGGGAGGACAACGTCGCCGTGATCCGCGAGCGCCTCAACCGCCTCGAGATCTGCGTCGGGGACATTCGCACCGTGCTCGATGGCCACCCCGAGGGCTTCGACGCCATCTGCCTGTCCAACGTCTTCGAGCTGATGTCCGAGGCGGAGACGGCCGAGATCATGCCTGGCGTCGCCGCAGCCCTGAAGCCCGGTGGCTGTATGACCCTGCGAAACTTGATGATCCCGCGCTCTGCGAACGTTGCAGGCCTCGAACTCGACGAAGCGCTCTCCAGTCGCCTGCTGGCCGAGGACCGATCCTTCGTCTATCGCTCCTTCCAGGCCTATCGGCGGGTGCACGCCTGATGCCCGACCCGAGCCCCGACTTCGTCGCGCCCGGAGGTGCCCCCAAGAAGGTCGCCGCCCCCCTCGCGCTCCCGCGGATCGCCGGCAAGTACGTGCACAAAGTACACCAGCGCAACGTGCTCCTGACCCGCGTCGATCGGGTTGTCGGCGCCGATCACGAGTTCGAGTCGGAGATCACGCCGGACTGGGATCATCCCTTCTTCTTCGAACATCCCCTCGACCACGTGCCGGCGATGATGATGGTGGAGTCGGGACGGCAGCTCGGGATCGCCATCGGCCACCTCCACTACGGCGTCGCCCTCGGGGTTGTGTACATTACAGCGACCTTTTCGATGGACTTCACCGACTTTGCCAACACCGAGTCTCCCCACCCGGTCCTGATCCACGCCCGAACGTCCCAGCTCCGCTACGAGTGGACCGGGCCACCCCTCGGCGAAGGCGGGCCTCCGCACAAGGTGATCCGCGAGGAGATGGAGGATCGGGCCTATGTGCGCGGGCGGTTGGTGCACATCCACGTGGCGGCGAACTTCTCACAGGACGGGCGGGATCTCGGCGGCATGGGGGGCTCCTGCAAGCTCTATCCGCGCGACTTCTACATCAAGCTGCGCTCGCAGCACCTGAAGTAGTCACAGGCCATGGGCGAGATCAAGCATCGCTGGCGCGTGGACTTCAACTACCTGGCCGGGATCACCGCTCGGCAGTGGTGGACCCTGCTTCGACGCCACCGAATCGACCCGATCTACGCCCATCGCGCCGCGCTGATAACCGGTGTATCCCTCATGAATTCCGCATTCGCCGGACTGGAAAATCTCCGGTTCGGGAGCCGGATTGCCGCCGCGAAGGAGCACCCAGCGCCGATCTTCGTCCTCGGCCACTACCGGCACGGAACCACCCACTTGCACAACCTGCTGGCCCAAGACCCGCAGGTCACCTTCCCGAGCACCTATCAGGTGACCAATCCGACCGGCTTCCTCGGGACCGAGCGCATCGCGACGCGCCTCCTCGGGGGACTGGTGCCCGAGCGGCGCCCGCAGGACTCGATGAAGCTGGGTGTGAGCCTGCCTCAGGAGGACGAGTACGCGGTGGCGCTGCTGACGCTGTGCTCGCCGATGCTCGGACTCAGCTTCCCGCGGCACGTCGATCACTACCGGCGGTTCCACACCCTGCGGGAGCTGACTCCCGGGGAGCTCGCAGATTGGAAGGCGGGAATGCGGCTCTTCCTCCGCAAGATCGCCACCCGGGACGACCGCCCCGTGGTGCTGAAGTCCCCGAGTCACACCGCCCGGATCCGCACCTTGCTCGAGCTGTTTCCCGACGCGAAGTTCGTGCACATCCACCGGGATCCGTACCACGTGTTCCAGTCGACGCGGCACCTCTTCGACAGCTCGGTCTGGTTCATGTACCTGCAGCGCCCGGAGCTCGGCGGTCTCGACGACCACATCCTGGACTGGTACGTCGAGATGTACGACGCCTTCTTCGAGGACTGGCCGACGATTCCAGAGGATCAGCGCTACGAAATCTCGTTCGATGATCTGGAGAGCGACCCCATCCAGACCCTGCGGGGCACCTACGGGGCGATGGGGCTCGGCGCCTTTCCGGAGCCGGAGCTGCGGACCTATCTCGCGTCCATCGAGGGCTACAGCAAGAACCGGTATCCAGCTCTCCCAGCGGACCAGAGAGAGAAGGTGGCGACTCGCTGGAGACGCTGTTTCGAGGCCTGGAGCTACCCGCTCTGATCGAGGGCCGCGTCGATGACCTGGTCCGACGAAGCGAAGGGCTGCGATTGGAGGACGGCGAGCATCGAGTCCGCCCGAGCTGGGGAAGCGGCGCTGCCGACCTCCCTCCGGAACTTCTCGGGAGGGATCCGCAGGCGATCTGGATCCCCGGCGAATCCCGGCGGCGTGAGGACCTCGTGGGACAGGGTGCGGCCATCGTCGAGATGGACCTCCACGCGGGCGCCGAAGCGGAGGGACATCTGGCGGAGATCGGTGGCCCGGGAGACGTAGGCGCGTCGGGCCTCTTCACCGGCCCAGAACGGGAGTCGTGACCGATAGCCGATGGCATAGCGCCGGAGCAGATACCAGAGATCAGCGCGCTCCATCCTCAACAACGCCGGGATGTCGCCAGCACTCACCGCGGCGGGTGTCCCAAAGGCCGCCTTGAAGCGATCCATGGTGCGATGGGCCTCTGCCATGCCATAGATACCGGGTCGGCCGGGGTGGTCGATCGCCACGTCGACTCCGCGAAGCATGTGGATGGTGTAAGGCCAGTAATGGTGGAGTCGGACGCGGTCGGAGAGCGCCTGGATCGACGGTGACAGCTCCGCGAATCGCTCGGGCAGGAACTGCTCTCCACGGGGATCCCCGTCCAGCATCGCCAGTGCCACCGTCCTCCGGGTGGAGAAGTTGGTGTTCACCGGCGTCAGCACGCCCGGCTTGTGGGGCTTGGAGAACCCCTCCATCGTCAGCGTGAGCACGGTGGTGTGCACGTCGATGTCCGCGACCCTTGCCGGATCCCAGGCGTCGCCCTGATCCGCGACGATCTCGGAGACTGCCGAAGCTGCGGCCGCCGCATAGGCGCAGGCGGCAAAGGGCTTGAAGCAGATCGCGGACATCGACCAGGCCTCTCCGAGCCGGTCCCAGATGGGCGGAGCGCGATCGTAGTGGCTCAGGCTGGTCACCAGTCCGACGGCGTGCTCCACGATGTCGGCAGCGGCACCGATTCCCTCCGCCGCGAGAAAGGCGGCTCGCACTCCCGCCACCACCGGATCCCCGGTACAGAGAACCTTGGTCTCGGCAGAAAAGGCAGCCGGAAACAGCGGATACTCTGGGGCCGACAGCGAGATCGCCAGGGCCGTCGCAGTCTGGCTGGCGTCGAGCTCGAGGAGGCGAGCGGCCGCCGTCGTCGCCGCGGCCCGGTGCAGATAGGCCTTCATGTGCCCGTGCTGTGGGCCGGCGGTCATCACCGCACCCAGGCGACCAGCCACCTCGTTCGCGGCGATCTGCGCGAGGAGAACCTGCTCTCCGGAGTGTCCCTGGCCCAGCACCAGCGGGACCCCTACCGCGGCCTGGCCGGTGTGTCCGGCGAACACGAAGTCGTCCAGCTCCAGGGCGTTGGCGTGAACGGCCTGCAGGTATAAAGCCGCCTGGAGAGAGCGTTCTCGGCCGTCCGGAAGCGTGCGGATCGACCCTCCCACATCCCACGCATCCACCGCTGCGGTGATGGCTCGTCCAGGGGCCGTTCGGGCTCCCGCATAGAGCGAGGCGAGGATGTTGATGCGCTGCGCCCGGGCGAGCTCTACGACATCCGCAGGCACGGCATCCAGGGTCAGCCCGGTGATCCACTCCGCCGCTATTTCGAGCTGTGACATGGTCTGGCGTCTATAATCGCTCCATGAACAGAGGGAACCTGGTCGACCGGCGTATTCCCGCGATGCTCAGCGCATTGGTGGTGGTCGGGTTGGTGGGCTGCAAGCGCCCTCCGGAGGCCCCGACGAAGCTCGATGAGCTGTGCGCCTACCTCTTCGAGCACCTGGAAGACGACTCGGAGTTCACCGAGGTCGGGGTGGCCAACATGGCGGCCTGGTTCGACAACCATCTCGAGGAGACCAGCGAGGGCTACGAAGTCAACACCCTGTCCGAGGACGCCGTCGACGCTCTCGACAAGAAGAATCGCAGTGCCAAGGCCTTGATCGGGGCAGCCGTCTCCACCGAGAGCCCGCACTCGGCCGAGGATCTGGTGCACGCCCTGGTGCGGGCCGATCAGACCAAGATCTTCCCGAAGACCTACGCGTCCTTCGAGCGCACCTTCGTCACCAAGAGCCAGTGCTTCGTGAAGGGCACCTGTGACCGGGTGGAGTTCGACAACCACGCGGTCTCCACACTACCTCTCGGGATCACCTATACCGCCGATTCGACCGGTCAGTTCCTCTGGGTGGAGACCGAAGACGGGCCGGCGCTGGTGAGCCGATCCTGGATGCACACGCCGGCGGACATCAGCGTCGATTGGCTCCGGATCGAGGCCCAGTTCTACCTGTCCGTGACCATCCCCGACGGCAAGGGAGCCATCCGCCTGCAGGCCACCTGGGTCGAGGGAGAGATGCTCGCTGGCGGCATGCCGGAAGCCTCAGCACTGAACATGCTGATCGACTCCTTCCGAAAGAACGACGAAGACCTCTACGCCTGGGTAGAGGATCACTGACCGGTCTGGATCACTGACCGGTCTGGATCACTGACCGGTCTGAATCCTGCCTGCGAGGCGGATCTTGCCGTCCTCGGAGTCCCGGGCCTCGAAGTGCAGGGCGCCGTCGTCGAGCTGGGAGAGCTGCAGCTCGGAGGGTAGCCAGGCGGGCCGGAGGAACTCCACTTCGACGGTGGCCGAGCCCTCGGGACCGTCGGCTCCGAGTGCGCCGAGGCAGCGCGCGAGCAGCCACCAGCCGTGTCCGATGGGTCGCCGATAGCCGAAGAGCCTGGCGGTGATCGGATGCAGGTGGACCGGGTTGGAGTCGCCCGAGACACGCGCATAGCTTCGCCCGGCGTTTCCCGGGAGCAACAGCGGGTCGGTCTGCGTCCACTCTCGCTCTTCCCTCGCGGGTTTTGGAGTGGTCCGCTTCTTGGCGGGATCCCTGGAGAACGTGGCGGCGCAGCTCTCCCAGACCAGCTCGCCGTCGACGGTTCCCCGGGTGTCGATGTCGAACTCGACGCCTGTCTCGGTCTCTCGGTGGCCCTCGATCGCGCACTCCAGCGTGAGGCGATCGTCGAGGGTGAGCGGGCGGTGCTGGACGATGCGGCAGCGCGGGTGGACCAGTCCCATGGCGCTCAGCGGGAAGGACGGGAGCGTGAGCATCGAGACGTGAACGGGGGTCGCGAGGAGCTGGGGCCAGGTGATGGGCACGACGGCACTGACGCCGCAGACCTCGCGATAGCGGTCCAGCATCGCCGGATCAGACGAGAAGTCGCGGAGTACCGCCTCGAAACGGGGCAAGGCAGTCTCGCCGATGCCGATCTTCCGGCCGAGGAGCGCGCGCAGGAAGGCTCGTCGCAGCGACGGGAGTTTGGTGTATTCCTTCATTCCCGCCTCCTAACCCCTGGGGCTCCCGGAGCGCCGTAGAGGTCTGGTTCCTCGATTCACGCCCACCACGACGACCTCGCCAAGCAGCTCTGGGAACGCTCGGTCGAGCTGACCGCACCCTCGCCCGCATAGCAATCCACTACATTGCCTCCGTGAACTTTCTCTTCCCCTTGGGACTTGCCGCTGGCGCCCTCTCCGCACCCCTGATCGCGCTGTATTTCCTGCGGATCAGGCGTCGAAAGGTCAAGGTCTCCTCGCTGCTGCCGTGGCACGCGCTCCAGAAGTCCGACAAGCTCGCGTCGCCATTCCAGCGATTTCGCAGACATCTCCTACTCTTTCTCCAGCTGCTGATCCTCGCAGCCCTCACGCTTGCGTTCTCTCGTCCCTATCTGGCAACCGAAGCCAACTACTTCCGCTCGGTGGTGGTCGTCGTCGACACCTCGGCATCCATGGCCGCCATCGATGTCGAGCCAGATCGCCTCGGACTCGCGGTCGCACAGGCCAAAGAAGTCCTCGGCGGAATGGGCCCCGCAGACGAGGCCATGCTGGTGGTTGCAGGACCGAGGACCGAGGTCGTTGTTCCGTTCACGCGGGATCCGGCTCGGGTCGTGGCCGCGCTCTCCAAGCTGAACGCCTCCCAAGCCGAAGGCCGCCTCCGGGAGGGCCTGCAGCTCGCTCTCTCCCTGGCGAAGTCCCGGCCCGATGTCGAGGTCGTGGTGTTCTCCGACGGCGGAGGAGGTGACCTGTCGACCCTGCCCACCGGCGGCGCTGACGTGCGCTATGTGAAGGTGGGACGCTCCGCCGAAAACGTCGGATTATCCGCTCTCGACCTCCGCAGATCGCCGGTCAGCGACCTGGATCGCCAGCTCTTTGTGAGCGTGGAAAACTTCGGCCGCAAGGATGTCGATGCCACGGTCGAAGTCTATCTGGGCTCAGAACTCGTCGGCCTCCGCACCGAGAAGCTCGGCGGGCAAACACCGATCTCGATGGTCTTCGATCTGCCCAGCGACGCCCGCGGAGACCTGCATGTGCGCCTCGACGCACCCGGGGATCAGCTCGCCTTGGACAACGAGGCGTGGGCAGTGCTCACCGAGGCGGCCTCCCGCAAGGTCCTTCTCATCGGCGGAGACCGGCTCACTGCGCGCGTGCTCGCGGCCGATCCGCGCGCCGAAGTACAGCTGGTATCGACCGGGGATGTGACCCCCGAGATCCTCGCCAGCGCCGACTGCGCGCTCTTCGGAGGAGCGGTGCCCGACGGCATGGACGGCCTGAACTACGCCATCCTTGGCCCTCACTTCGGCGGCCCCGCCCGCTTCGCCGGCACGGTAGAGGCACCCTCCGTCATTGGCTGGCAGCGCGCTCACCCCGCCCTGCGATTCGTCGGCTGGGACGCGGTCACCATCGCAAAGACCCGGAAGGTCGTCGATCTTGGCGGTCTGGTTCCCATCGTCGACGCCGACACTGGCCCGCTGGTCCTCGCCGGGGAACGCCACGGAGGCCGGGTGGTGCAGCTGGCCTTCGACCCCTTCGCCTCGGACCTGCCGCTGCGCGTGGCTTGGCCTGTCCTGATCCTGAACACAGTGGGATGGCTCACCGAGGGAGAGACTGGCGCATCCGAGGCGCACCTGATCCCCACCGGGACACCCTACCTGCGCAAGGTGCCCGACTCGGTGACCTCGGCACAGGTCAGCGGACCAAACGGAATCTCCCCAGAAGCGCAGATCAACGCCGGGATACTCCGCGTCCACGATACCGACCGCGTCGGGATCTACGAGGTGAGCGCCGGCGACGTGCGCACCCGCTTTGCCGCGAACCTGCTGTCGGAGACCGAGTCCAGGATCGCACCGCGTCTCGCCCTCGGACTCGCCGACTCCGTCAATGAGACCTCGGTCGCGACACTGGCCGCAGGGCGTCGAGAACTATGGCGTCCGCTCCTGCTCTTTGCGCTCCTGTTCCTCATGCTCGAGTGGTGGGCGTGGAACCGCAGGAAGGCCGCATGATCGCCTTCGGTCGTCCAGACTTCCTGTGGCTGCTGCTGCTCCTGCTCCCCCTCGGCGGGCTGGCCTGGTTCAGCCGGCGAAAGATCACCGCCGGTCGGCGTCGCCTCGCCTTCGGAATCCGTGCCACGCTCCTCATCGGGTTGGTGTTTGCGGCGTCAGAGCTCACCTGGAACCGGCCCGTGGACGATCTGGCGGTGGTCTTCGTCATGGATCGCTCGGCCTCGGTGGGTGCGGCCGGACACCAGCAAGCTCTGGACTTCGTCGACGACGCGCTGCAGAGCCAGGGCCGCCAGGATCGCGCCGGGGTCGTCGTCTTCGGAGCGGATGCCCTGGTCGAGAAGGAGCCCCAGGAGCACATGGAGCTGCACGGGGTGGAGAGCACGCCGAGTCCACATCAGACCGACATCGCATCCGCGCTACGCCTCGGAACGGCGCTGCTGCCGGCCGACAGAACGCGACGCATCGTGCTGCTGACCGATGGCGAGCAGACACGCGGAGATGCCGCAGCCCAGGCCCTGCTCACCGCCGGAGACGACCTGCAAATCAGCGTCGCCGCGGTGGGAACCGAGACCGGGCCCGAGGTCTTGCTCGAGGACCTGATCGTGCCGGCCCGGGTGGATCAGGGAGCGGCATTCGACGTGAAGGTGGTGGCCAACGCCGAGGTGCCCGCCGACGCAAAGCTCCGTCTATACCGGAACAACGAGTACTTGGGCGAGATGCCCGTGACCCTGGACGGGCAGCGGGCGCGGGTTCTGACCTTCCGGCAAAAGGCGGCGAGCCCCGGTCTCTATCGGTATCGGGCGAGCCTGGAGGTCGACGAGTCCCTCGACGGACTGCCGCAGAACAACCAGGTGGTCTCTACGGTCCAGGTGACCGGCAATCCCAAGGTGCTCTACGTCACCGGCGACCGGGCTCAGGCGGGCCACCTGGTGGATGTTCTCGTGGGAGAAGGCCTGGAAGTCGACGTGGTGGAGCAGGGCGATATGCCCCCAGGACTCGCCGACCTGCGGCCCTACAGCGCGGTGTTCGTCTCCGACGTCCCGGCCTTCGTGCTCACCAGCCGGCAGCAGGAGGCCCTGCGTTCCTATGTCCGCGACATGGGACGCGGTCTGGTGATGATCGGCGGGGATCGTTCGTTTGGCGTCGGTGGCTACTACAACACACCCATCGAGGACGCCCTCCCGGTGCGCATGGACATCAAGGACAAGACCCGCTTCCCGAAGCTGGGAATGGTGCTTGCCATCGACAAATCGGGCTCCATGGGTGGTGGCGCCGGCTCGAAGATGGACCTGGCCAAAGAGGCCGCCATCCAGACCGCAGATCTGCTCTCGGACCGGGACATGCTCGGGATCATCGGCTTCGATGGCGCCGCTTCGTGGATCACCCCCCTCGACGATCTCAGCGACCGGCAGACCGTGCTCAGCAACATCGCCGCCCTGAGGCCCGGTGGCGGAACCAACATCTACCCCGCCCTGCGGACCGCAATCGGCGAGCTCGATGCCTCGGACGCAGCCCTCAAGCACGTGATCCTGCTCTCGGACGGGATGACGAGCGCCGGAGACTACGAGCCGCTCATCACCGGCGCCCACAGCCGAGACATCACCCTCACCAGCGTTGTCATCGGCAAGGACTCGGACCAGCAGACCATGGAGCAGTTCGCCAAGTGGGGCGGCGGAAACCACTACCTGGTGACCGACAGCTCCTCGATCCCGGCGATCTTCACTCGGGAAACCCTGCTCGCAACGCGCTCTTTCCTCATCGAGGAGCCCTTCCGCCCGGCCCTCGGACAGCCCTCGGACATCACTCGAGGGATCGGCGCGGCCGACTTCCCGACCCTGTACGGCTTTGTAGCGACAGATCCGAAGGCTCGATCGACGACAGCCCTGTGGATCCCACAGGAGGAAGAGCAGCTGCCCCTGCTCACCCACTGGCGCTTCGGGCTCGGGCGTTCCGTGGCCTTCACCTCCGACGCAAAGGCGCGATGGGCCAAGGATTGGGTCGGTTCGGACTCCTATGTTCGCCTGTGGACCCAGCTCGCGCGATGGGTGGTTGGAGACCGGAACACCTCGAACCTGGCCGTCGACACCGAGATCCACGAGGGAGAGCTGGTCGTCACGGTCGATGCCTTCGACCACACCGGCGGATTTGCGAACTTCCTCACCGGAAAGGCCAAGGTCATCGCCCCGGATCTCCAGGTGCACGCCCTCGAGCTCAAGCAGATCGCCCCCGGCCGATACCAGTCCTCGATCCCTGTCGATCAGGATGGATCGTGGATGGTCGCCGTGGCGCTCTCCGAGGGAGAACAGATCGTGGGCCAGGCTGTCGAGGAGGCCATCCAGCCGTATTCTCCAGAGTATCGATCCAAGGGCGCCGGACCCAGCCTCCAGGCGGAGATCGCGAGGGTCGGCGGCGGTGGCATTGTCCAGGATCCCGCTGCAGTTTTCGCCCGACCGGAGATCCCGCGACAGGTCCCTCGCCCGCTGTGGCCACTGCTCCTGGGGCTGGCGACCTTCCTGCTCCTTGTCGATGTCGCCGTCCGCCGTCTCGACTTCCGCCGGGATCGGAGAGG
>PJEL010004070.1_pt1 | contig 12236 bp, 9 predicted proteins | sample 1853271 | NCBI WGS metagenome assembly PJEL01 (sample SAMN08108733, study PRJNA415343) | Invertebrate metagenome, whole genome shotgun sequencing project. | host: Globobulimina | place: Sweden: Gullmar Fjord | collected 2015-08 | reverse complement strand
TTTTAAAAAAGTTTGACATCGGTCCTTTGCGAGGACCGATGCAATTCGTGGAGTACAAGTCTGATGAATCTGGATTTTATTCTACCACGACCGCTAGGGTGAAGGAGTATTTTGAGACGAATGGACTTGATCCTAAAAACCCTATTACAGGCATCGTTCTCATGACACCTGTGGCAATTCTCTTCGTCTTAACGTTTTTGATCACCAATAACGGTCTCGTTCAATGGGGATTGGCGTTTCCCATGTGGGTCAGGCTCATTTCTGCTACAGCATTTGCTGTTTGTCAGTCTTTACCCCTTTTGCACACCATGCATGATGCAACGCACACTGCATTTGGCCCCAATCAGAGATGGTGGTGGTGGGGGGGGCGTCTATCCTCGGACATCATGGCTGGAGGAAGTGTGATGCACTGGGTTCATCAGGTAAGGCGGCTGCTGTGTGAAGATACAGCTGTACTACAAATTTTGATTTGTGCTCTCTCCCTCATTCTCACATTGTCATTGTGTTGTCACTGCTATAAAACACAGCATAATGTGGGCCATCACACGTACACCAACGTGTTCAGCGTTGACCCTGATCAACCCGTGAAGAGAGAAAATGACGTACGGAGGCTTGTACCGGCGCAGTTCTGGCTCCCTATCTACAAGTACCAGCACATATACATGCTTCCCCTGTATGGCATTTATTTATTGAAGAATAGGGTACAGGACTTCACTACATTTTGGTACAAGATGAATGGCAACATCCCTGTAAATCCCTTCGAGTGGGATATATGGTTTCAGTATTTCATGACCAAGTCGATTTGGATTTCTTGGAGGATATTGATGCCCATATTCTACTATGGAGTACCTATAAAAGAGTTTGCACTCCTTTTCTTGTACACAGAATGGCTAACGGGGGTGAGAAATGAAAAATTGTTGTGTATGCATTCCAACGCTGGATTATATTACCCTGCGTATTGCTTGCCGGTTTCAACAGACTTGTTATGACTAAGCATATATCCCTCTTGCTTACCTCAGTGGTACATTATTGCATTTTTTCAAGTGTCGCATAATAACACCGAGGCGCACTACCCTTTGAAATATTCCGCTGAGAACACCGAAGTGAAGTTAGAAATTGAGTGGGCAGTAAGCCAGGTATTTGTAATTTGTATTTCCCCTTCAATCTGCTATGTCTAAATGGCCAGTATAGGTGGAGACATCTGTGAACTATGCTACAGTAAATGCCCCAATCACAGCATTCCTTGCTGGGGCTCTGAACTACCAGATTGAACACCACCTATATCCTGGAGTGAGCCAATACTACTATCCAGCACTTGCACCCATAATAAAACAGACGTGCAAGGAGTTTGGCGTTAGATATGTAGATCTTCCTAACTGGTGGTCAGCCTTTAAAGCTCACTATAACCATCTGAAGATAATGGGGCAGCAAGGAAAGGCGCTGGCGTTAGATGACTAATTTGGGGGGATGATTATGTAAGATCATTGTGCAGTGTGCCAAAATGCACAGTATTGTTGGACCACAGGTAAGCCCTCCATCCGGCCGTCCCTTATGTGATTTATAGTTGTGGCCGGAGTGAGGAAATTATTCAGAAACTTGCAGGGCAATAGAACAAGTTCCCATAGACTATAAGAACTTGTGTTCTTGTGTAGGTAGGCATAGGAACATATTGAAAGTTACATATGATCCTATAGAAACGTAACAGATTGAAAGTGTGGAGAAACCTCTCCTCGCTTTTCAGGTACACTTCTGCAATCCAGATAAAGAAACAGCGACACGTTTTATTAAATATATTGTTGTTTAACTGTTGTGCTGTCGGGTAGATTCCTACCTGTGTGATTAGTGCAACATAAGGAATTTGAACAGGCTACACTGTTAGTCTCTCGTGTGGTGGTTGGCAGTCGGAAGAGTCTCGTATTCACGATCCAAATGCGAAAACCTCTCAACATAGAGTAATCGGATAACTGCAGCATACACACTGCTTGCCATTCATTTTCGGCTATAGTAATAACATATGATGTAGCGAATGAATGTTCCTACTCAACAGGAGCTTATGTACCCTTACTCTACAAGAGGCTACTTATTGTGTGTTGTTTTATCCAGTTACGTTATATGCCCGATTCACTCACCCTAGTCACAAGTATGAGAATTACCCGTGCTGACACCGAAGTGTTGGGTAGATACCTTAACCCGAACTCTTCCAAGTCGGCGCAAGTTAACAAAGAGTGGTGGTGTGAAACAAGTCGGAAGCGGTAAAGATTTTAGATGACTACCTGACCCACCAGCTCCCAAGATTGAGACGGCAAGCCACATGCAGCCAAACGGATGCGGGCAATGAGTTCCTATCAAGGGAGTGGGCAGAAGCATGTCGAGGGGCAGGATTGAACTTAAGACCCCCCCCCCCCTGTCACAGTTTTTTCGTATCTATTACCCTTGTGCCTTTGTGGGTGAGCTTGATTAGCTCTCCTCCCACGCTCTGCACGGTCCCTTATTCCATCCTGTTCACCTTCTGTAATAGATCTAGGGAGGAGGACACTATATGAACAGAACAAACGGAATCAATATAGTTTGCTCTCTTCTGGAGGTGCTTCTGGGCTCGTCACGTGCGGCGGCAAGGGCCAATCCAGGACTTACCATCCCTGCGGATTTACATCCTCTTTTTTGGTGTCCTTTCTTCCCTCACCTCCAACATTCCATGCCATGGGCCTGTGGGTCGTGTCCATGGAACCATTTCAAATGTACTTTCAACACTACTCTTGAATATGTTTGCTTTTGCTGCGCAGTAGTTACATTCTTCTAACCTCGCTAGCTCTTTCATAGCTGGGCTTCACCCCTTCTGCGTTTCTGTGGTATGGACATATATGCTAAGAATTCACGCAGCTCGCTTAAAGTGTACGGGCTACCCCGGATCATCGTGCAGTGATGTTGGAAATGTGAAACTGGACCAAATGCCTTCCCCTTAGAGCGAGGAACTCGATTAAATAGGTCAAAGCAACAATATTGTAGCCTATTTTTTAGTCGCAGTTTTCGTAATCATTACTTCTTCTGATCTTAAGTGTACAATAGCAATATAACTGCTTGCTTACTCTTATGTCTCTTATGTTCAACCTCCGGCCGTCCCCTGTCCAAACCACCACTGCACCACTCTACGTTAAACTAAAGTCAAAGCTTTCGGTAAAGAAATTAGTTGGATGCTACTACTCTATCATCACACGCCACAGCAGCGTGATAAGGGTTGGGAATTCGAGTAGAGTCCTGAGACACCTTTGAGTGATTAGCCTTACACAGAGAATTCAAGCATCTTTAGCTACCATTCACCTTTCAAAGTTTCAAATTTGATTTTCAAATCTTGAATCTGAGAGCAACATGTAAATGCATTGCTTGGAGATGCCCTTTTACATAGAGAGAGTCCTCACCACGTCACTCTGGGTGTCGAGCCTTATATATTGATTCTGCACTAGAAGGCTACTTACCTTCCCCTCTAATATTCCCAAGGCACACACCCTGTTTCTTTCCAAGCTAACTGGGTTCGTATCTTTAACCATCATTAAGCTACCATTTATTATTCAAATTTTAAAATTCGATTTTCACATCTTGAACCTATAGCAACATGTAAATGCATTAGTTTCAATAGCCCTTTACATGTAGAAAGCTCTCATTTCATCACTCTGGGTACCAAGCCTTATATATTCATTTTGAAGCTGCTACTTACGCTTCTCTTTTTCTTCCAAGCTAACTGGATTCGTATCTTTAACTGCCATTCATTCCTTTTAAAGGTTTAAATGTTCAAATGTTCAAAGTCCAAAATATTCAATCAAAACGTTTGGGAAGGAACATCACTACACTCAGTTTCACGTGGCCAACTAGGGCAGTACTTGGGTCGATTGGGGAAGTCATCCGTATGGAAGGTTCCCTGTTGCTTAGATGCGTCGTCCTATGCTACGCGTCGTGTTAGCTGCCCATGCAAGAATGCATCGATTGGGGAAGTCATCTGTAAGGAAGTTTCCCTGTTCCTTAGATGCATCGTCCTATGCCACGTATCCCGGGTTAGCTTCCCATGCTAGAGCGTATGATAGGAACTCAATAATGGAACCGGTTTCCAGGGCGAATAAGAAGATTCTGGACGTGAGACCTCAGGAGGAGGTAGGGATAAAAAAAGTCTGTATTTCAATATAGTGGGTATAGCGAGTGTTATGATAGAGTGAATGATGATTGATCAACACACGGTTGTAGTACTGACTGGCCCGACTACACTCGCGATCAAGACAGATCAAGAAGATAGGAGGTGGGGGTAACAAATATCATATGCTGATAGAGAAGACCTGCCAGAAGCCTGTGACTAGTCTAAACATGGGTACCCTTCTTGCAATATCGAAGAGCCCTTCACTTCGCCTATCTGCAGCAATGTTTCTACACAATGAACTCCAGGTTCGCTTTGCCCATCAAGCAAGACATCTGTCCAGTCTCCCCATGCATCTGTTGATATTAGCTCCCATAGGACGAGCAGAGCAATGGTACGTATGACAGGGGGGTGTCATCCCCCACCCACTATTATAATGTCTCATTCTACTAATGTCTCGCCTCTCCCCATTCTCGACGACAGGTACCGTGCAATGTTCCGCAAAAATTTTTGCTACCGTTTGCCAGAAACTTCGACTGGCATGGAAAACTTTTCTGGCTTTCTGGAAAAGACTTTGTTGAGTCAAAAGAAACTGTCTTGGGGGATCGTTGAGGATTTGAAAACACTGCGTAAAATTAGGAAGCCAAAAATGTCTGAAATAGCAATCCTAGATGGAGTTTTAAATAGTTTGCTCCACACTCTTATAGGTACACAATTCCTCATAGAGCACTACTTAGCCACTGGGAGGGGTGGCAGTATGGTTGACCCGCAGTGTTCCCCTGTTGATGTGGCATTATCAGCAGCAAAATCTGCAAAGAGCCACTTTGAATATGATGGATCCCCACTTGCCCCTGACATTGTTGTCCACGGAGACGCCGAGTCATCATTTGCTTGTGTTCCTTCACACCTATCCCTAATTTTGGAAGAAGTTTTTTCAAATTCAATTGAGTCCATTATGAGACACAACAACCGTGAAATGTAATATATAAATGTCTCTGTTGCTGATGCTAATAACTGTGCTGCCATTGACATTGAAGAAGCTTACACCTTGCACTTTCCATCCACCCCTTCTCTTTGTATCACAGCAGTGTTCAACCTGTGCACGTATTTGTCAGTCGTGGGAAAGAAGACGTGACTATCAAAGTGGTGGATGAGGGCGGTGGGATTAAGCGCAGTTCCCTTCCTCGTATCTGGTCTTATTTTTACGGTAGCGGCTGTACAATAGAGAGAGGCACTGCTGAGATCGGTGAAATGGGTCTCCCATACAGGAAGAGATTCGGCAATTTGCAGGGAAGCGGAATGGGCCTCCCTTTGGCTAGGTTGTATTCTTGTTACTTTGGTGAGCTACTGCCTGCTGCTATTGCTGCTGCTGTTCCCCGCGGCCTTAAGCCTCTACCTATTGATGCATCAACCCCTTTTTCCTGTGCTGTGTTGCCTACATGACAAACAGGTGGAGACCTTACTGTCAAATCTATGGAAGGAGTTGGGACCACCGCCTACTGTCACTTGCATGCGATTCAAGAGAATTGCTTCGAGCAACCCAAACCCACAATAGATGTAAATTCATAGTAAATAGGTTTGCGGGTCGTATGGTAAAGTAGATAAAAACAGTAAAACATGTTTTTTCTTATGTGTAGATAGTAATTAGTTGGATAACGCATCCACATTAGAACCGTACAGCAGTGAGGTGGTGTCGTCATTTAGGATGGTTAGAGTAGAAGTAGTCCCCAAATGGACAGTGTCTTCACATAATAAAAACCTCCAATATTCAGTCTCCCTCTCTCCCAGCTGCTTCTGTGGTGTTGGGGCAAAACGCACGAATACTACATACTGAACCCATCATCAGGATCTGCTATTTAGAAAATGTTCTGAACCCTATGTCACGTTTCACCTTTTGGCGCCGTCTACATGGTGATTCGTTGTTGGGGTGGAAAGTAACATACAGGTTGTGGGCGCACAAAACTTCAATTGTGCTGACCATAGTAGGTTGTGAGTTAGGATCGTGAGATTTCCATTCTTGCAGGTTATGGAGTATGAAAAGCTATTCCATTTCTAATATTAGTAGAGTAGATGATTTGAAAGTCTCTCTCGCTCTCTGTAATATCCAATAAGAGTGGATTATTGATTCAGAATAACTGCGACGGGATACCTGTGCGGACCTCATGCGTGGTTGACAGCAGAGGGAGTCCAACTAAATCTGATCCATTTAGTTGTTTTACTGTTACTCCACCATAATGTAGCAATTACATTATTTAGCAATAAATACCGCAGGAGTATAATGATCCATTCCACTTTGGGGGTGTCACATTAGATGGTTTAACAGACCGGTAAACCTGCCTGCTGCCTAATAAATGGGGTCTATCTATAAAACCCAGTCAGTCAGTCCAACTTGTGGAGTGCGAAAAAAAGTGGAACCCCCCCATATATGTCTCTTTGGTGGTAAAGATTATTTGTTCTTCACATATTGAAGCCGTTGTTGTGGCTGTGCCTTTATATTTCCACAACGCGTCCAGAAAGTCCATGTACTTTAAAGCTGTAGAGGCATGTATATTCATTGTGGCCATGGTTGCTGAGGATGTGAATCGATACACCCTCATACATAGTTGAATGAAGTTCTGCTTGGTATGTCTGGACAGTAGGGGCGCCTACATCATATCTTCCACGAACGAGTAGTTGTGGCTGAGAAACGATTGGTAAATATTTTAGTGTAGAGCTAGTAGTTAAAGGTGGCGTGGCTGCTGCTGGAATAGTGCATAATGAAGCAGTAAAAAAGTAGCTGTAAGTGTCTTTCTAACAGCGTTTGGTGGAAAATATGGCTGTCACTGAAAAAAGGGGCGTGCTGAAGGTCCGTTCTAAGGTACAGGTGAAATACACATGGGTCTCACTTGTTCAGGGTAATGACCACTAGTGATAGATGAGGCTTGAATTCCAAACACCAAGAACTCCCGTGGTGCACTGGATAAATCGGGGGTCATTCGGGCACTGACATGCTCAATTGTCACAGCCATAACCTGAGGGAAATGAAACATGTTGCAGCATTTCAGCTAGCAATTTACAACAGTACACCACCACCAACTATTTTAATCATCCAAATTACTTGAAACCTCGCATTTCTTGAATTCATTATTTCAAAAATTATACAATCTTAATCTTGCATGCACGCTTACTCTGATTGGCTCAGATAATTGCACAGTAAGCCGTCCCTTCTGGCCAACCATAGCCCAGCAGGATCCTACCCGCATGTCACTAGACAAAGCCTCCTCCTGCCGACCCACCCGCATATCAGCACCAACCATGCGCAACATTCTAATGAGAAATCCACTCCCTTCTGGATAATATGTGGGAGATGTGAAGCCTCTGTTTATGTATGCATATATTACGATACATGGTGAAATGATAAGATGGGGTTGCATCATCAGTCTTGGGGTTAGGTCCGTGGAGCAATACAGGAAGCAAGAAAGTGCAGGACGGGCCTCACTTTGAATAAACAACCCTTCCACCAGTGGAACGACGAGCAAAGTCCTTCTGACCAGTTCTGTCGGCCTTGAAGCGCACAGTAGCCTCACGAATAAGCTGGTTTGCACTTTCAATATTCACGCATTCCACTTCTTCCTCCTCCTTTGCAATCTCTTGCATTGCACGTGTAACATTACTGCGGAGAGCCTCAAGGATATCATCCTTTTCAGATAGCGCCAAATGGGTATCATCATCATTCATTACTGCCCCTGCAGAAAAACCAGTAATATTCAAACATGCAGGAAATCAGGGAATTCAAACAGTGTAAGTAGTAATGAAAGTGCGAGGGGCGTTCTAAACCAAGTGCTGATGCTGTGTTCACTCTCTTCATGCGGTATGAAATGGTGGCAAACTAAACCCCTCTTTAATACTTACCTGACCGCAACTCGGAGACAAAATTATGAATATTTTCTTGTGTTATAGTGTTGCCTACTACGGACTTCAGGAGATTAATGCTATCCTCATTCATGGCGAAAAATTCCACTAAATAATTTGTTTCCTTCTCCAGCGCATTCAAGCGAGGCCCTGAAGGTAAAATGCAAATGAAACTAGAACTTTATACTACTTCCAACTGCCAAAGGCATGAGCACGAGCACACCTACCAAAGGTATTGGTCCCATTTGTCTGTAGCTGTTTCGCCAAGTTGTGAAATTCCAAAGCTTTGTTCATCATGAATGAGCGTTGCGTTTCAAGCTTGGTGTTGACCTCAGAAAGGCTAGAGACGGCAGCCATCTGTACCTCCTGCAGGTCTGCATGAATGCAGGGTTACTGTACTGCTGCGTATGCATCCAAGAGTTCAACACTGTACAAAGCAAACCTGACTGTGCTTGAAGTACTCGGGTCGCCATCACGGCTGCATCATTCGGTCCTTCCGCACCCCATATATTGCCCATGAGTGACTCTGCTGCATTCAGCCTCATAATGAACTGATCAAATTCCTCTCGCAGGCGTGCTATGGCTAAGTGGTTCTTCTCTTGCGCCTCCTTAGCCTTTTTTACACGATCTGAATAGCTTGCGATATTATTCTACAGGAAATGTGCAGCAAGGGTTAGCATCCATTCACACACGAGAGGTAGAAACGTGAGATTTTAAAAGCGTGAGGTGAACCAACAACATAACACACAAGCTCATCACATGCTCACATACACAAACACACGTAGGCGCGCCATACCTGGATACTCTCTGATGCTTGTCTAACAACTAGCAGAGGCCCTTCGTCTTCAGATGTTCTTGATGTGCTATTCAAGTCTAATTGCAGCGTGTACCCAGCAAGCAAAAATGAAATAGTAATCACTAACAACCAGCCAATATAACCCCAGGATTTTGACTGTCGTCCATCAGGTGGTGGTGTACTATGACCAGTGAAACCTGATGATGATGATGCACCATTCTGAGTAACGTTCCCACTGCGACTGCGAAGCTGGCATTTGGTTCGCAGAGCGGATTTTGGGACAGGTGGAGGCCTTCCAGTAGGTGAATGAGCTCTGGGTGAAAATACTCTTCTGACAGGAGACCGAGCCTGAAGGACGAGGAGGGCAGCAAGGTTTAGTCAAGCTTCGAAATACTGGACAAGGGTTACTGGGATGGGGATTCTAATAACTGCAAATACGTCTGGTAATACACACGCACACACAATCTTTCTCTCTCTCTCTCTCTCTTCCATATTACCTTCCATTAATAATACTTAACACGAATACAACATACTTATATTCTCTTCATTTTATCCACATTACAATGCCCCCATACTAAGTGCTGCACAGTCATAGCATCAACAGTATTAAATGCAGACTACTGTCACTATTCACAACAGTGCCCGGGACGTACAGCTCAACAGGTGAGCTGTAGGTTGGAGTATCCCAGCGACAACGATACCTCATTTGCCAGCCTCAGTGGAGAAAGGCCTGTGTCTGCTCGTTGTTCACCACTTGGGCCATCTGTGGAAACAACAGGAGCCAGCCTGGGGCTTCTTCTTAAAGGTGACGTTGCTGATGCAATAATCACATTAGCCATGGTAACAGCGGTGACTAATATTAGAGAATACCACCAGTGTAAACTACATAACAACCACGAAGAAATGCACGCGGTTCTGTGGAGTATAGATATATATATTTACAGGACTGTTAGTGCGGTGTAGGGATTTCACTTTCATTCAGGGTTAGGGTTTAGGTTTCGGGTTAAGGTTAGGGTAGCGTGTATTTACACCAATAGAGGTGTAAAGTAAGATCATATTTTCAGGGATTAGTGGTTAGTGGTACTGATATTGCATAGAGCTATTACTATTACCATTATTATTAGTAATATTATTATAATTATCATTATTTTCTACCATTTATTGTTGTTGCTGTTGTCATGGTCGTTCTTCACACCAACAACAAGAATGGCGGCCCGTTGTGCAACCCAAATGGGAAGAGAGAGAAGGAAATAAAAATACAAATGAATTAATGCAATTGTCGTTTGGACAGGAGGCGGGCGGATAGGGGTTGAAGTTGAACAGAAGAGCATATTTATTGTACACTTAAGATCAGAAGGAGTGAAGTGATATGCAAAAAGGCTTTGACTAAAAATAGGTAAAGCTAATGTGATTGTTGCTTTGACCTTTATTCAATGTAACTCTAACTCCACACAGAAAAAGGAAGGCAGCATTTGGTCCAGTTTGGACCTCTAGCAATGAATCACCTTGGTGACCCCAACAATGGGTCACCGAGGTGAGTATGTATTATATAGCTTACAGGAAACCTACGGCATCTCGTTCATTACGCATTTTATAAAGCTCTGAATATAGCCGATGGATTTCTGAAAGTCTCGAGAACCCGAGTCTATCTGTATACATAAAAAGCGAAAGCTTCGCAGAAAAATAAATCAATAGAAATAAGCAATTGAATTTTGTTTCGTGTGTATATACACCTTTATAGGCGTATATACACATACAACACCCCGGATGTTGTTGTATTGAAATATGTTTTTACCACACCCTAACCCTAACCCCAACCCTAAAACACTAAAATACTAAAACACTAAAACCCTAACTCTAACCCTAAGATATCTGTTGTGGGATTCGAGTTGGCTCTGTTCTGGTGCTTTCGATACCCTGTTATTGCTTACTTGGTCTGTGAGAGCTCTATTGGTAAGAGACTTATTTTTATGCGTCTCTTGGTGATTGCTCGTGTAGCTGTTGGTGATGGTGGTGGCTGAAGTATGAAATCCAGGGTGTTGGCATTGGTTACATGGCGATGACGGTTCTTCCGTTGGCGTTCTTGTCGCTAATACTGTCTATTGCAAGCTGTGTTAAAATCTATGAGGTTAATGATACTGCCTGGTTGTGATGTTGTACACGTGTGTGTGTGTGTGTGTGTGTGTCCTGGGTTTGTCAGCGGTGGTAGAAAAGTAGAGTTTTTGTTTCAATCATACCTGCTTAATTTTTTTTTGAGTTTCAGAAAGCCAAGTCACCCCTAGCGATCTATCTACCGCTACTGTTACTTCTGCTACTCCGGCTGTGTTGGTGGTGATAGTGGTCTTACTGCCATTCCTGTCGTTGTTGCGCTGATGAATTTTCATTTCATAGGAGGAAGAATGTTCTAGCCTGCAGCATGCGATGCGTAGTGGTGGCATAGAGTGTTGAACAGGAGCTACCTTTCCTTGGCATCAGACACTACCATTTCAGTGGACGATCTTTATTTCATTTTTCATGTCTGTAGATGATAATAGTAGAAGTAGTATGTCCCTATTGGCTCAGGGAGCTGAAGCGAGAGTGTATGTGACTACACTCTGTGGCCGCCCAGCAATTCTGAAGGAACGGGTGGCAAAGAAGTATCGACACCCGGATCTAGATTCCAGGTGATTGTCTTCCACAGCTGTTAATGGGTGGATAGGGCTATAGTTAGGCATGGCTGGCTTGAACTTTGAGGAGAGATGTAGATAGGGTTTTCGTCAAGAAGTGTAACAGAATGACAACCCAAGAATGTCGACGGCAGCTGAGGAGTGCTCTCTTCACATTTTTGCTCTATATTTATATCAGCATCTCCTGTTTCCTTTTCCAGGCTGAGAAGAGAACGAGCAAGGCAGGAAGCCAGGTAGTGCTAAGATGCAATGCTTTGATGAATGTAGCTGTTGATGATATATGAGAGAGACGTCCCCGCACACATTCTACCCAATTTAGTAGAATAGAATTGGTACGCGTGTGTTTACATTTCTGGGTGCCCTTGTATACAACAGGAGGGCACATCATCTCCCCCACTGAGTAGTATTTGTGTTCCAAATCTCAAAACCTTAATATTTGCTCTTCAAAGGTGCATTGCAAGGGCAAGAGCCAGTGGTGTAAAGGTGAGAGCTTTTAGTGTGGCAGGTGTCGTCGTATACTTATAGGATATGAAATGAAACTCATCAACCTCCATTTTTATTTTTATCGTCTCTCCTGAAGGCCCCTTGCGTATACCTTGTTGACCTTCTACAATCTAAAATTTACATGGAGCTTATAAATGTGACCCTGAGTTGCCCGCCCCTGTGTAGAGATCTCCTTCTCTTTCTCTTTCCCTTTCTGTTTTCAAGCACCTGACCTTTATACATTACAGTAGCCTTGATCCTCTCCTCCTTTCTTTGCATT
>PJEL010004069.1_pt1 | contig 12236 bp, 10 predicted proteins | sample 1853271 | NCBI WGS metagenome assembly PJEL01 (sample SAMN08108733, study PRJNA415343) | Invertebrate metagenome, whole genome shotgun sequencing project. | host: Globobulimina | place: Sweden: Gullmar Fjord | collected 2015-08 | reverse complement strand
GATAGCTCAGTCGGTAGAGCCATTTGGAATTGCATTGAAAATCCCATCGGGACTTTCTGTTAAAATCGTAGTTTGCCCAGATAGCTCAGTCGGTAGAGCCATTTGGAATTGCATTGAAAATCCCATCGGGACTTTCTGTTAAAATCGTAGTTTGCCCAGATAGCTCAGTCGGTAGAGCAGGGGATTGAAAATCCCCGTGTCGGTGGTTCGATTCCGCCTCTGGGCACCATTTCTTATCTTATTTTCCAATGTTTAAATTAAACTGAATGAATATTTTAAAATTTCTTCTCATCGTGTAATCCAGTTTTTATTGAATGTAACTATTAAATGCTGCTCCTAAGTACCTCGGTGTTAATTGCTTATTCTATGCCTAAACATCTAACTCACACCGCGCTTCACACGATAACCCTTATTAAGTTTTAACTTCATCACCAATCACTAGCTGTCGATAAATGATGCTTTGACGGAATAGCAGATTAAGTAAGATTCCTCCTAAAAGTATATTTATTCAGCCATTCTCTTGTAATTCCTGCAAAATTTTTCATATTTACTATTATTAATAAAAAATACTTGTGCGTATTGATTTTTTATATTCGTTCCGGTTGGTGACAATTTTAAACTCCAGCAAGGCGCACTAAATGATTAATAGTTTTGCTAATTGAATGAGTTTCAACGTAGCTATGGTGAAAAATAAAACTTAAGCTTAGGAGCGAGACTGTAACGGTCTCTCTTTGTTGAAAGTAAACTTGTTTTAGATGACTAAACAGCGTTCTTTGCGCCTCTATAGAGGCATTTTTAGCTATCAACAGGTAATTAGTATGAAAAGATTCGCACGCCCTAAGGATTTGCTTTGAATAGATTGTCTCGACTTGAATTGATTCTACAAGTATTTATAGATTTAGATAAATATTACCTCGAAGCCAACTCACTTGATGAGTACATGGTATTTGTTCATCAATTGCTGGGCAAATTAATGTATGCCGAAAACTTCTATTTGGCTAGCTATACACGGGCCGATAACGCCATTCAATATTTATACAATGTCGATGTTAAAGATAAAACTATAGATCCTAACCGTAAGTTTACCTTAGCTTCGCCGGAACAATCGCCAACGGCTTGGGTTATTGCTAACAAAAAAGAATTGGAAATGCGAATTACCGATGAGCCGATTACTAAAAAAGATGGCTGTTATTGGGGGCGTGGCACTCGAGCGGAACATTGGTTTGGTGTACCGTTAATTTCTCAGCGAGAACACTGTTTAGGTGCATTGGTGATTCAAAGTTATAAACCTAATTTTCACTATTCTAGCGAAGACAAAGCCTTGTTTCGGCTATTCACTTCAAAAGTCACTACAGCGTTGGAAAAGCATAAAAAAGATCTACGTTTACAGACGTCTTTGTCAGAAAAAACATTAGCGTTAGAGAAAGAACTAACAGAGAAAAAACATTCAGAAAAATTACAACATGCGTTGTATTTAATTGCAGCTAAGGCTAATGAAACCAATAATTTAGATACCTTATATGAAAATGTTCATGAAATTATCGACGGCTTATTGTACGCGAGAAACTTTTTCATTGCTTTATTTGACGAGGACACTCATCAAATGTCGTTATCTTATTTTGTTGATGAAAAAGATGATGACATCACCAAGGGAACAATTTTACCTGTCGGGCAAGGGTTGAGTTCATACGTAATTAATACCAAGAAACCACAATTACTGACTCCCACTTCTATTTCAAAATTAATAGAAGAGAAAAAAGTTACAAACTTGATGGGTTCACAAGAATTTACTTGCTGGATGGGCGTGCCGATGATTTCGTCGAACATTTTGCATGGTATTATTGTTGTGCAAAGCTATGATGAAAAAATAGTGTTTACCGAAAGTGACTTAGAGTTACTTTCCTATGTCGGTGATAGTGTAGCCAAGGCGATAGAATCAACCGTTAATAAGCAGCAGAGGGTCGATGCTCAACTTAAGCTAGCTAAACAGCACCGTATTCTAGCTGAGCAAAATGGAGAATTAAAAGACACTTTAATTAAGTTGCAGCGTACTCAGCAGAAATTGGTTCAGCAAGAAAAAATGGCATCACTGGGTGGTTTAGTTGCCGGTATTGCGCACGAAATCAATACTCCCCTCGGTATTTGTGTCACGGGAGTTAGTCACTTAATCGAGGAGTTGCGTTTTGCCAAAGAGGCACTAGACAATGATTCATTAACTGAAAAAATATTACTCGAATTTTTTGAAGAGGTAGATAATGCAGGAAAAATACTGACCACAAATACTAAACGCGCAGCCGATTTAGTGCAAAGCTTTAAGCAAGTAGCGGTAGATCAGTCATCGAATAGTATTCGCGATATTAACCTTAGTCATTATATCCAAGAAGTACTGTTATCACTTAGACCGGCACTAAAAAAAGTAAAACATACGATAAAAGTACAATGTGATGATCGTATTAATATTACTGCTAATGCGGGGGCGATTTCTCAAGTGTTGAGTAATTTGATCATGAACTCGATAAACCATGGGTTTGAAGGTATTGAGCAAGGTAAAATTATCATTAATGTCATAGAAAAGAACAACAATATCGTCCTACGTTATGCAGATGACGGTATTGGCCTCGATGAAGATGCAATGAAACAACTTTTCGAACCATTTTATACCACTAAAAGGGGAGATGGTGGAAGTGGGCTAGGAACTCATTTAGTTTATAACTTAGTAACTTCTGCATTATATGGTCGAGTTGAAGCTAAAAGTGAACCGAATAAAGGGCTCGCTTACTTAATTAAATTCCCTGTTAATTATCCGTCGAGTCATTAATGCGAGCGCCCCTTAACGGGGGCGATATATAACGCTTTCACTGTATAATCGTCGTACTAATTGTTATTTGGCAATTACGCTCTCTCTATCCAGGAAATAGACGATTAATTTCTTTAGCTTTATCTAAATTCTTTAACATAGAGTCAACTACAATTGGGTCTAAATGCTCTCCGGATTCATTCTTTAACAACTCGACAACATCTTCAATAGGCCAAGCTTCTTTATAGCATCGCTTATGAGTGAGCGCGTCGAACACATCCGCAACGGCAACGATTCGTGCAAATATATGAATTTTGTCGCCTTTCAAGCCATTTGGGTACCCTGTTCCATTATATTTTTCATGGTGTTGTTGCGAAATAATAGCAGCGGATTTTAAAATGGGTCTGTTGGAGCCTGCTAAAATGCTATAACCAATATTTGGATGTTCCTTCATTATCGTCATTTCATCGTCATCAAGACGCCCAGGTTTGAGCAGTACAGCGTCAGGTGTCGCAATTTTTCCAATGTCATGCATTGGAGCAGCCTGCTTGAGTAACTCTGCTTGATCGATGGGTAAGCCTATATCTAGAGCGAGTATATAACTCACTTCTGACATACGCTTGATATGATTTCCTGCTTCCTTAGAACGTGACTCTACCGCATCTCCTAATCGATAGATTAATTCTTCTTGAGTCTCTATGATTTCTCTATTTAACAATAAATTATCAAACGCGAGACTGACATTGCCTGAAAAAATTTCTAATAAAGCAGTATCAATATCGTTCAGTTCTTTAATACCCTTTAAAAATAGCAGACTCACCTTGCCACTATTGCTAGGAAAGTAACCAACTAAAATATCGTTTTCAAAAATACTTTTCTTTTCATCTCGTGCTTTATTTAGATATTGCAACGTCTGTTCATCAATCTCTTGCGGCGCTTCTTCTCCATCGGCATTGATATGTGCGATGACCTGATAATCATCTTCTGAGTAGACTGCACTTATGCCTGTAACTTGCACCAACATACTTTCGTCGTTGATGTGCAGCAGTGACATAACTTGTTGTAGAATACCGCTGAAAAAATGCTGTAAGGTTCTTTTTTCTAAAACATTACTGGTTGAGTCAATGACCCGCTCTAAGCCTTCTCTGTATAGTTCTTGGTATTTTCTAGCTTCGTCAACTTTTATAATGTCGCGATAAGCCCGCAATGCTGAGAACACTGTTGTAAATAATTTTTTTCTATCAAGTTCGGTTTTTTCTTTGTAGTCGTTAATGTCATAGTCCATGATGACTTTTTCTTCTGGGGCTTGGCCAGGCTGTCCAGTTCTAAGCACAATTCGTGTGAATTGGTTATTCAAATCTTGACGCATCCAACGAGCAAATTCTAAACCTGCATCGTCGGTCTCCATGACAACATCTAAAAAAACAAGAGCAATATCCTTTTCTTTACTTAATAGCTCTCTTCCTTGCGCAGCAGAGTGAGCATGTAAAAACGTTAACCCTCGTCCATCTAGCGAAAATCGTTTAAGCGCCATTTGGGTAATCGTGTGGATATCTTCCTCATCGTCTATGATGGCAATTTTCCACGGTGGTAATGCGTGTTTGTTTGGATCTTTTAGGAATGACAAAGGCATAATTATTAACGAAAACGAATGATACTTAAGGTATAGCCAAAAGTTTGAAAATTAACAAAATAATTTTTGTAATTTCTCTTAGTTATTAATTCAAGTTGTCGCTAAGTGTTACTTTAATACATCCAAGCTAATCACCTTGGCTATAACATTGAAACATACCGTTGATATTGCTAATTAGGCAAAAACACAACACTGCGAGTGGATACTCACTCACTTTGCTGGGGCAATTTTAATTCTCGGTATCGATTCAAGCAATTTTGGATCTAATCTAATATCAATATAAAAGAATAATATGCAGAAAAATAGCTTCGTCTAAAGCTATTTTGTTGATATACAGCGCTGTTAACCTGGTGAGCAAATAACAGTGATTAATCCTGCTTATAAAAAGAAGTAGTGAAAGTGTACGTGGTCACAATACCGCTTTTCAGCATTAGCTCTTTCTGTATTTTCAATAGACGTTGTCGTATCTAGAAGGGGCAATGATACGGTGATATCGAATGCTTTGATAAATTTTGACGTGTTAAAGGGGCTGACTGTAGCTGAGAAGGCTAGATAGGTTTGAAATTGTGTAAATATTGAATATCTATGTTTAGATAAGTCGCAATGAAGCCCACAACAGTGAATTAGTCGTCAACCAATCAGTAAGCCCTTACTTAAAGGGCTAATTCAATGACCATTTCTCGAAGTTCTTCTTTGGAAATAGAGTTATCATGGTTTTTATCAAAACGTTTGAAGATAGTTTCGCACATGCTGATGCCTTTATCTTGCAGCAAACAATCAATAAGCTCTACAAATTCAGTACGGTTAATCGCACCATCTTTATCTTCGTCGAATATTTCAAATAACTCGTCTACCCATTGGTTAAGTTCCATTATGCTTCCTTAATGCTAGGTAACTGATGGGTAGACTTTATCTTTTATTGACGACTTTTAAAATGATTTATTTAGTTTTTTTTAATTTTCAGTGACTAAAGACGGCTAGTTAGAACAGATATATGGTACGAGAAGAAAAGTATTGTTAGTGGGCTAGTAAAGCTCTTAGCTTTTTGATCAAAAGATCTTTTTCGACAGTTGAAGCGTCGCTAAACGTTGTTAATAAATATTGATGGTGCGGCGTTAACACGCTTACACAACCACCAATCATACCAAAGTACTTATTAGTGCTAGTGTCAATTTGCAAAATGGCAGAAAAAGGTAAAGTAAGTGAGCTTTTCCCCCTGATGGAGTAATTGGTTTGGAGCATTTCCTTGTTATTAAAATCAAAAATGGTGAGTTTGAAATCAAAGATGAATAGAAAAACAGTCGGAACAGTAACGCCGACTAAAATGACATAATGGTTAATCATTTGAGAAATTCCAACGTACAAGCTGCCAAAAATAATAAATAAACAAAGCCAAGCGAGTTTAAGGGGATAACTGCTTATGATCAGGTAATTTCCTTGTTCCATGACTTTCATTACTCTGCTCCATGCAAGTGTTTGTCTGGTAAGCGCATAATGCCGAGCCTACTTGTTATAAGTCTAGTTCAAAAAGAAAAAGTTGAAGGCATTATGAAAATCTAACAAGTTCCTAGTGGACTGTAAAAGATGAAAATTGTTATATTTATGTCTTGAATCAACCAATTAGTTGTATTTATTTACGGGTGTATGCACTAGAATAAAATAAGAAAGTAATGTGCCTGTTGCATGACGAGGCGTGTTTCTCTCATATAGGATATTAATTCTGAATTAATAGATTTTAGCATTGAGGTGGAATAAATGAACAAAATACTTGTAGTAGCAGATACTATCGAACATGACCCTATAGCGATTAAACAGGCGGTTAAATTGGCTGACACATACAGTGCTAGCTTAGATATTGTTTATTTTTGCTTTGAAGATTTACGTGGTATTCCTGCAAGTACAAATGTCGATGTCATGAAATCTAAAATTATCGCTACGATTGAACTCAATGCTAAGAATCAACTTGAGTCTATCGACATGGAAAACGTGGATTACGATTCAAAAGTTGTGTGGGAGAAGAATATTCCTTTATGGGTCGAGAACTATGTATCGGAAAACGACCCAGTCCTGGTAGTGAAAACAGGTCACCGGAGTGAAAAATTCTTCTACACTCCAACTGATTGGCAATTGCTTAGAGAATGCCAAGCTCCGTTTATGATTGTGTCAGAAGAAAAATGGCGTAAATCGCCTAATGTATTGGCGGCAGTAGATTTAGGCACTAAGTTAGAAGATAAACAGCTTCTTAATCACAAGGTGTTGTCTCAGTCAAAGCAACTAGCTAAATATAATAATTCAAAAGTGTTTGTTGTTTATACCGTGCCATTTTCTCCTTTCTTACGCGATCTTGGTATGCAGTTCACCGATGAGTTGCAAGCTGATGCCATAAAAGAGCATAAAGCTAAAATTGCCGAACTAGCTAAACAGTATGATATTCCAGTTGAAAACTTTATTATTCATGTCGGCTCGCCTGAAAAAGCGATCCCTAGTACTGCAGCCAAATGTAAAGCAGGAGTAGTTGTTATTGGTACTGTTGGACGTAAAGGAATTGCCGGACGATTAATGGGTAATACTGCAGAACAAATTTTGAAGTTATTGAAATCTGATGTATTGGCATTAAAGCCCTAAGTTACTCTTCAATAAATAACACATCTAAAAGAGCGTTTACGCTCTTTTTTTTCATTTTATTTCTGCGCAATCTATCCATTAGATTCTGCTGAGCTTAGACTAACCCAACCCAACCCAACCCAACCCAACCCAACAGTCAGCGTTTGTTGACTCTGTCTATTGCGTGCATAGGTCGATCTAAAAAAATACACACCGTCAAGTCTCCTTTTTTATAAAGAGGTAATAAGTTGCTGTCAAAGCGCTTTGAAACGTCAATATGCTTTAATTTTATCGCTTGTATTCTCAACATGGCATTAACCTTATAAATTTGTATTTAAAACATACCGCTTGTTTAAAATATGAACTTGTTGTATAAAAAATAACTAGAATAAATATTGTTAATAATGAAAATAATAAAAACTAATAATAATAAATAGACAATTTGGGGTAATGATGAGCAAGAGTAAAAATAAATTTTGGTCGTTAGTTTTTGGCGCTATTTTGGCGAATTCTTATATATGGCTGATTGAATTTGGTACATTGGCTCCTGTTCCTGAGGTATTGCAGCCACATGCAGGTTTTGTTTTTGAATTCTACTCGCCTCTGGTTACTGCGCTGCTTTCTGCACTTCTAGCGGGAGTACTTAGCTTTGTCATGTTAAAGGCATTTAATATCTGTATCAGTGAACACATCTTATGGCTATTTTGGCCTAGCTTAGGTTTTGTTGTGTTTACAGCTTTTACCGCAAACTTACTCATTGTATCGGTTTTACAAGCGGTCATTCCTGCACTGCTGATGTTGTCAGTAATTTATTTCGCACGGAAACGTCAACAATTTCAGTTGTTTCGGGCGTAATAATTAATACTAAGTTCTTTAAATCGAATATCTGCAGACTCTCCCTTTGTGGGTGTTCGATTTCCTTAATCCAATTGTTTGCCCCTATTTTGCGCTAGATCATTTCTAATTAGTCTCATCTGTCATAACCTAAAGGAAATTACAAAGGGACGATTATGGCTAAAATATTAAAGTGGCTTGCTTTGATTGCCGGTATTATGGCGGCTTATTTTTGGGTTATTCAAGAAAAACCGATACCAGTTCAATGGATTACCCCCAGCATAGGCACTGTAGAAAATATCATTGCGAATACACGTGCAGGCACTATTTCTTCGTGTCAAAGAGCTAAAATGTCCTTTTCTATCGGCGGGCAAATTATTCAAATAGACGTAAAGGAAGGGGATAGAGTGATTAAGAATCAATTACTCATGTCTTTGTGGAGCAATGATCGTCAAGCGAAAGTAATAGAAGCACAGGCACTTGTCCATGCTAGAGAAAAAAGCGCTGAAAGTGTCTGCATTGCATCTGAGAATGACAAAAAAGTCATGAGAAGGTCGCAAAAGTTATTAAAAGAGAAACTGACTTCTCAAGAAGCATTAGATAACGCTATCGCTAAATATAAAGCATCCAATGCATCATGCCAGTCAGCTTGGGCACAAGTTGATGTTGCTCATGGATTAGTCAGTATCGCACAAGCAAGTTTAGAGCAGACTCAATTGATAGCGCCTTTTGACGGGATCGTTGCGGAAATAACTGGAGAGATTGGTGAGTTTACCACTCCCTCACCGTTAGGTATCGCGATGCCACCTGCCATTGATATTTTGACTGATGATTGCCATTACGTGTCGGCCCCTATCGACGAAGTTGATGCGGGACAATTAAAGCTAGGTGGTCATGTTCGTATCAGTTTAGATGCTTATCGAGGACAGTCATTCGCAGGGAATATTTCTCGCATATCGCCTTATGTTCAGGATGTTGAAAAGCAAGCCCGTACGGTATCTGTCGATGTTCAGTTTAGTGAACAAGATTTACCTCAGCTGCTCACTGGCTACAGTGCAGATATTGAAGTTGTATTGGCCAGTAATCCGGAAACAATGAGGATCCCAACCGATTTTGTTGTTGATCAAGAATATGTCTATGTACTTGATGTTGATAACCGTATAAAAAAGCAACAGGTGACCATCGGTTTATCAAATTGGGAGTATACCGAGATAATTTCCGGACTCTCTCAATCAGATCGAGTAGTTAGTATAGCCGGTAACGACGGTTTAACAGAAGGCGTACTGGCAGATCCGCAATGAATACAATTGCCAAAGCACAACTGATACTGAAACAGGTTAATAAAACTTATATCGTTGGTGAACAGCCATTACAGGTATTGAAAGATATTAATCTATCTATTGACGCTGGTGATTATATTTCGATCATGGGACCGTCTGGCTCAGGCAAGTCAACCTTACTTAATATGATAGGTTTATTAGACCGTCCAGACAACGGTCAGTTGCTGATTTCAAATGTTGATACGGTTACGTTGTCGGAGGAAGCGCGAACTGACATGCGTCGCGACGCTATTGGCTTTATCTTTCAAAACTTTCAACTTATCCCTCGGCTTACCGCATTAGAAAATGCAGAGTTACCACTTGTATTAGCGGGTATTGATAAATCAAAACGGGTTGAGCGAGTTCGCTCGTTGTTTGCCGAATTGGGGATTGAAGATCGTATCCATCATTTGCCTAAACAGCTTTCGGGGGGACAACTGCAACGAGTGGCAATTGCGCGGGCTATGGTGATGTCACCTAAGATTTTGTTGGCCGATGAACCAACAGGTAATTTAGACCAAAAATCTGGAGGTGAAGTGATTGACGTCTTAGAAACACTAAACCGTAAAGGCATTACGCTAATCGTTGTTACTCATGATAAGCACTTAGGTCAAAGAGCTAATCGACAGTTAACTATGGTTGATGGCGTTATCACAAAAGAACAAACGAACTCGATATGAAATGGCGTGATAGTTGGCAATTCAGTGCTTTAGTGTTAGTACGTCATAAAACACGAACGGCCTTGTTGGTCTTTGCTGTCGCCATTGGTGTCTGTTCGGTTTTATTACTGACCAGTGTTGGCGAAGGGGCCAGGCACTATATCAATCGCGAATTTGCTGCTATCGGTAATAATATGTTGATTGTTTTACCGGGAAAAAAACAAACATCCGGCGGTTCTTTACCTATTTATGCGACCACGCCACGGGATTTAACCATAGAAGATGCGCTCGCATTAAATCGAATTCGCAATGTAAGAGCGATAGCGCCGATTATTGCTGGCACAGGGCTGATCAGTCATGAAGGTCGAAGTCGAGAAGTGATCACTTTGGGCTCGACAACGAGCTTTTTAGAGGTGAGAAATTTAGTGATTGGTAAGGGAACAAGTTTCAAAGATAACTCAGCTGATTACGCCGAGCATGTTGTAATTTTAGGGGCAAAGGTTAAATCTAGTTTGTTCGACAGTGAAGCCGCCGTAGGTCAGTGGATCAAAATTGCTGATCGTCGATATCGTGTCATCGGAGTGCTAGCTGAGCGAGGAGAGTCGTTAGGATTAGATATGCGAGATATGGTGATCATTCCTGTGCGCTCTGCGGAATCTTTATTTAATTCACCTGCGCTATTTCGGATCATAATCGCAATTAATCAAACAGAGTTAGAACAACAAACTCAACAACAAATTATTCAATTAATCAAAAGCCGTCATGATGATGAAGAAGATATCACCATTGTTAGCCAAAATGCGATGATGTCGTCGTTTGATAATATCTCTAATATGGTCACTATCGCGATAGGAGTGATAGCAGGTATTAGCCTCATCGTTGCGGGTCTGTTAGTAATGAATGTCAGTTATATTTCAGTGACTAAGCGCAAAAGTGAAATTGGTTTGCTTAAAGCGATAGGTGCTACAGCGAAAGAGGTACGAACTTTATTTGTTATTGAGTCGAGTATTTTAATGATATGTGGAGTGATTTTAGGCCTCATCAGTGGATATGGTTTAGTTGCTTTGATAAATACTTTTTATCCAGACTTTACCTTATCTATTCCATTTTGGGCCAGTAGCGCTAGTGCGTTTGTTGCACTGTTGATTGGGGTCGTTTTCACATGGCTGCCTGCCGTAAAGGCAGCCCGGTTAGATCCTGTTACCTCAATGAAGGCTAATTAATATGAATCAAGGTTATTTATCCGGGTATGAGGCTCGTTCCTGATGAAGTGGTTAGATGTTTTGCACTGGGTTCGAATATCTATATTGTCCCAAAGAAAAAGAGCTTTTTTGACCTTTCTAGGTTTCGCGGTTGGTATTATCGCTGTCGTCTTAATGAATGCTATTGGGCAATCATTAAGGCTTTATGTATTACAAGAATTTACTCAGTTTGGTAGTAATATCATCGCTATTAACCCAGGGAAAACTGAAACCTTTGGGGTCGGTGGTTTACTCAATACGGTTAGGCCACTCAGCTTAGAGGATAGTATCGATTTACGTAAGCTCACAGATATTGAATATACCGTACCTGTTATTGCTGGCACTGCAAAAGTTAAAGCAGATAAAAAATTTCGTCATACCGATGTGATTGGTGTAAACCATATGGCAGGCGATGCTTGGCAGTTAACCCTTACTAACGGAAAGTTTTTGCCAAAGGATAATGAGCTAAGACCAAGGTCATTAGCCGTACTTGGTGCCAAAGTTAAACAGAGTTTATTTGGGCATTCGCAAGCAGTAAGTCAGTTTATTCATATTGGTGGTCAGCGGTTTCGTGTTGTTGGTGTGTTAGCTGAAAAAGGACAGTTCATTGGCCAAGACTTAGATGAGATGGTCTATATTCCCACCGCTAAAGCGATGCAGCTTTTTAATCGTGAAAGCTTAATGGAAATCGATGTTTTCTATAAAGACAACGTCAAAAGCATTGATATAGCTAATACCATCTCACAACGCTTGATTTCTAGACACGGGCGAGAAGATTTTACCTTAACAACACAAGACGACATGTTAGCGAGCTTGGATAACATTTTATCGATCATTAAATTTGCAGGGTCTGCACTTGGTGTTATTTCGCTTTTCGTTGGCGCGGTTGGCATAGCTACAATCATGTTAATTACGGTTCAAGAACGTACCAGTGAAATTGGTCTGCTAAGAGCAATAGGTTGCACATCTAAACAGATAAGTTATTTATTTTTACTTGAAGCCATGGCAATCGCGATTATTAGTAGCATTATTGGCTGTGGACTCGTGTTAAGTATTATGCTGATGGTCAAAGTATTTTTTTCAACAATTCCCGTTGAAATTAACTTGTGGCTGTTTTTCTTGACGGTTAGTTTTTCAGCATTCATTGGC
>PJEL010004068.1_pt1 | contig 12237 bp, 12 predicted proteins | sample 1853271 | NCBI WGS metagenome assembly PJEL01 (sample SAMN08108733, study PRJNA415343) | Invertebrate metagenome, whole genome shotgun sequencing project. | host: Globobulimina | place: Sweden: Gullmar Fjord | collected 2015-08 | reverse complement strand
TATTGAAGAGTTAGCTCAAGGCCAGCCTTGGTGTGAGCAGTTAAGCGGTAAAGTCTTCCTTAACAGTGCCAAGGTGAAAAATCAGTTCGGAGACTATCCCTTGGGTGATATCGAGTTGGGCTTAAGCTGTGTCGATGGTAACGTCAAAGTGAACTCCGATGAAACGATGAACCAGCTCGGTTTAAGCGGCACTGTGTTGCTGAAAGCTGAGAAGATGGTACAGGTTTCGGCTAAGATCAAAGAGACACCATCTCAACCTGAAGATCTGAAGAAGGCACTTAGCTTCTTAGGTAAGAAAGATAGCCAAGGGTATTACCCGATTAGCTATCAAGGACGAATTCCTTTGTAGACTGAGGATTCTATCTTTCATAGCAGTTTTAAAAGGCACTAAACAGTGCCTTTTTTGTGTCAGGAATACTTATGAAGGTCTCCCATGGGCCATTGATGCTCCCTGCATCAATATGGCATTTCCTACATCCCTGCAGGTCATGGAAAGAAACCTTCTTTGTGTCTGGGCATTGGTTTTCAGTCTGCTAAAAGGTCATCCAATAGCAGGTGATAATCCCCTATCGATGGAAAATCGCTAAAAACTTTATCCGGTTTTTGGCTATCAGGATTGGTGATACCAAGCTGGTAACCTACACCAGCCTTTTTCGCGGCGTTTAGAATGGCTTCGCTGTCATCCACAAACAGACAGCGGCTTGGGTCTAAGTTGAATCGTTGAAACAGATGAAGCCAAAACTTTGGGTGCTCCTTTGGGTAACCCGTCTCATGGCTTGAGATCATCTTATCTAAGCCCTTGCTCAGATCGGTATGTTCAAGCTTTAGTGACAGGCTGTGTGGGTGAGCATTGGTTACCAAAATGCGAGACTTACCTTGTACACCTAAGGCCGTTAAGAAAGGCATGCTGTCTTGCCTTAGCTGGATCCTATCGACTAATGTTCTGTGTAATTCTTTGATATCTATATTTAATTCTCGTTGCCAATAGTCCAGGCAATACCAATCTAAAGTACCGAATACTTTCTGGTATGCGGTTTCAACCAGCTGCTGAGCAGCTTGGCTATCGAGGCCTTTCTGACGGCTTAGCTCTTTGGGGACCAGACTTAGCCAAAAATGATTATCGAAATGAAGATCCAGCAGGGTGCCGTCCATATCGAGTAATACCGTATCTATCTTATTCCATGGAAACATATGATCTGTTCAAATTCTGGTTGTAGATTAAAAACATAATAGTAAGATTGTATGGTTAAGCCAATATCATTTTATTCAGGAACTTTCATGAAGGACAAGAAACCGGAAATTTTAGGCGCTGAGATCGTTGCCCAAAGCCGCCTGTTTAAAATCGAGCAGGTACACCTGAAGTTTTCGAATCAGGTCGAGCGTCAATATGAAAGGATGAAGGGTAACAACCGTGGTGCTGTCATGGTGGTTCCTGTGCTCAACAGTGAAACTCTGCTTCTTGGCAGAGAGTACGCCGCTGGAACTCACTCCTATGAACTCGGTTTCCCTAAGGGGCTAATCGACCCCGGAGAGGAGGCGCATGAAGCGGCTAACAGAGAGCTGCAGGAGGAGATTGGGTATGGTGCCGCTAAGCTTACACATCTTATGGAGCTCAGCTTAGCTCCCGGATATTTTGCCAGTAAGATGCAAATTTTTATTGCAGAGGAGTTATTCGAAAGTCAACTCGAGGGGGATGAACCTGAGCCTATCGAACTGATCCATTGGCCCCTAGATAGATGGCAGTCTCTTTTGGATCTTGAAGATTTTTCTGAATCAAGAAGCGTGAGCGCCTTGTTTTTAGCTCAGAAATATCTAAAACTGTAATTGTTTGAAATTTAAATTTAATAAAGTTTTACTTGTTGTGGGCTGTTGGAGCGGTTATGAAGCCAGAAGATTACATAGAGCAAGTTATTGATATTGCAGTTAAGGCTGGTTCAGAGATTCGAAATATCTATCTGAATGGTACATTTGATAAAGAAATTAAATCGGATAATACTCCGGTCACTTCTGCTGATATTGCAGCGCATAATATTATTACTTTGGCGCTTAAGACATTAACGCCAGATATTCCGGTTTTGTCTGAGGAAGATGCCGAAATTCCTTTCTCACAGAGAGAGCATTGGAGCCGTTATTGGCTCGTCGATCCTCTCGATGGGACCGGGGAGTTTATTGCCGGGAGTGGAGATTTTTCGGTCATAATTGCCTTGGTCGAACATAACCGTCCCATCATGGGAGTGGTGTATGTTCCTATGACAGAAGTTTGTTACTACGCTATTGCTGGGCTCGGTGCCTACAAGCGAGATGAAAAATCCGAAGTGAGGATCACCAGTCGTCAACTTCCCGATAGTGATGGACCGCCATTGAAGCTCGCGGTGAGTCGCCGTCAGGACCCTCAGTCAGTATTGAAGCTCTTTAATCAACCAAAGCATTGTGAATTAATTGTGCTCGGAGGCGCAGCCTTGAAGAGCTGTCTTATTGCCGAAGGCAAAGCCGATTGTTATGTGCGTATTGGCCCTACGGGTGAATGGGATACCGGTGCGGCACAGATTATCGTCGAGGAAGCAGGCGGTCAGATAATGGATCTTGAGCTTCAGCCACTGAGTTATAATGAGCGCGAAAGCCTGGAAAATCCAAACTTTGTAGTTGTTGGTTCCCCTCATCTTGAGTGGGACAGAATTTTATTAAATGAGTAACGCTATACAGATACGCCTTGCCGATAAGCGTGATCTTCAAGGCGTAAATGTGCTCGAGCAGGCTTGTTTCCCCGGCCATTGTTACCCGGACTTTTTCTTTCGCCAGGCATTAGATTGTTGGCCCGAGAGTTTCTTATTGGCCTGCGATGATGGGCCTCCACTGGGGTATCTACTCGCCGCTGCGGGAGCTGAACCGCATCTTTGTTGGATTTTATCTGTCGCTGTCAGTGAAACGCAGCGGGGGCGTGGGATTGGACGCAAGCTTTTGACTCAATTTCTGAACAGGCTCCCCTCATCGGTTACGCACGTACACTTGACTGTAGCGCCTGAAAATAGTGCTAAGGAGCTGTACCTGAAACTGGGCTTCGTTCAGATGGGTTATGAATCGGACTATTTTGGCGATGATGAACCAAGGGCGTTGCTAACTTATGTTAAGTAGAACTTTCTATGGGTTCTGTTGAGGGGATAAATGGTATTTAGCAGGCGATTTTTCCCTTACTTTGTTACTCAGTGTCTTGGTGCACTGAACGACAATGTCTATAAGAATGTGTTACTCCTGTTCGTCACTTATTCTCAGGTCGAAAGCTTGCCTATCGGGGTCAATCTTTTTGTCAATTTAGCCGCAGGCTTGTTTATATTGCCATTTTTCCTGTTCTCAGCCCACGCGGGATTGATTGCGGATAATATCGATAAAGCTCTGTTGATCAGGCGCCTTAAACTGTTAGAAATTATCATCATGTTTTGTGCTGCCGTGGCAATACTCACTCAGAGCTACCTGCTGATGTTGTTATTGCTCTTCCTGACCGGAGTTCAATCCGCCTATTTTGGACCTGTTAAATACTCCCTCCTGCCCCAGGTGCTTAAAGAGAAGGAGTTGGTCACGGGTAACGCTTGGGTTGAAATGGGGACCTTTATCTCCATTCTCACAGGAACGATCACCGCAGGTCTTATTGTGGCAAGTGAAAGCCCTAAGCTTTTCGCTGCCTTGTCGGTTTGTTTTCTTGCATTGTCAGGCTATCTTTCGAGTCTGCTTATCCCGGCGATACCGTTAAACCGAGAACCCAAGAAGCTGCGTTTTGCTCCTTTCTCCGGCAGCATCGATAGCATCAGAAAAGTGCAAGGTACCCCCTCTATATGGATGGCTATCCTGGCTATCAGTTGGTTCTGGTTTCTTGGGGCGACCTACCTGACGCAGTTTCCCAACTTTGCCAAAATACATTTGCACTCCGGAGCGACTGTCGTCTCACTGCTGTTAGCACTTTTTTCTATCGGAATTGCGGTTGGCTCTTTTGCGTGTGAGCGGCTCTCGTTTAAACAGGTTGAATTGGGGCTTTTACCGTTTGGCTTGCTGGGTTTAGCCCTGTTCGGTGTCGATCTATATTGGGCCATTCCAGGTGGAACATCGGAGCAAGAGTATGTTTATACCGCCCTCTCTTTCCTGTATGAGTCGAAGCATTATCGATTGATGTTTGATCTCTTTATGGTGGGAGTCAGCGGCGGGCTCTTCATTGTTCCCCTGTATGCATTTATTCAAGCCAGAACAAAAGAGGGTGAGTGTGCACAGGCCATAGCGGCAAATAACATTTTAAATGCGCTGTTTATGGTGGTTTCGGCCGTTGTTTCCATGATTCTTCTTGGGATATTGAGCTGGAGCATTGCTGAGTTATTTCTGTTACTCGCCATCACGAATTTAGCCGTCGGGCTTTATCTCTATGTTAAGCTGCCCGAGCTTGGAAGCAAATTTATCGGTTACCTGCACTCCCTCCTTATTCACCCGGTTACTGTGATAGGTAGAGACTTGATACCTAAAACAGAGGCGGCCTTGCTTATAGGTTCTGCCAGTACCCCAAAGGAGTTGTTCTTGATGCAACACCTTTCTATAAGACCGATTCGCATTATGGGGAAAGGCGCTTTGAGGCAAGACTTGTGGTCCGGGCTGCTGAGATGGACTGGGGTGGCAGTAGAATTTACCTTGCCCCAACACATGGGGACAGATGAAACTCGCCAGCATCATTGCAAAGAGCCGGAGGAGATGCTGAATCAAATTGAACTTGCACTGTCTGGCAACGAGTTAGTCTACCTGTCAAAAGCGGACTATTTAATTTTAGCCGATGAGCTTAGCGGGAGGCTGGTCTCTGTGCCTAAGCGCTACATCAGTATTAACAGTTCAGAAGCGTCGAAGTCTGAGGCCAGAGGGCGAAGAGGGGAGACAAGTCTTATCGTTGCTTTGGACTGAAGGCCTGTTAAAGAAAGAGCCTTTAACAAATAGTAAAGGCTCTCAGTTTTAGCATAAATTAGCCGTATGAATTATCCCTTTGACGAATACTCATCTAACCATTCATGCATGGCTTGATGCGAGCCCTTGAAGATGATTCTGGATTGTTTCTTATCCAGTTGGTATTGGTACATAGGATCGTAATATTTTGTGAGGAGAAGCGATATCCATTCCATATGCGCCTGAGTATCGCCACGCTGACGTTGAATATTGAGTGCACCAGCTATGATTGATTGAAATTCATCATGAAGCTGACCACCGAGTCGCTTCTTAATACTTGTGATGCTTTGGCTTAAGTACTCAGCAAAAGCATCGAAGCCGGCTTCTTCACCTAAGCGATCTACATAGCCGGAGTGCATCTTATGGACATATTCGTGAAGTAACCTGTTTAGCCTGGCTTCCTCAGGTTCCTCAAGAACTAGCATATCGGCGGCTTGCATACCCGTGTAGAACAGCTTTGGTATTGCAGAGCGCCCAATCAGGAAGCTTTCGTCTTCAACAAGCAGACATTTTTCCGCTCTCTCTTGATGTTTGAGCAGTGAGACAGCCAGGTTATTCTCGAAGTTAATCTGGCTTGGTTGTGGCTCATGATATCGTCCAAAGCTTGAACCACGATGATGGGCCAGTCCTTCGAGATCGATAGCCTCAGAGCGTTGAAGTAAAAAGTCAGTCTTACCACTACCCGTTATTCCACTGAGAATAAGGATGGGACTCTGTTTTGGTGCCTCATCTATCACTTCGATCAGGTATTGACGCATGGCTTTATAGCCACCCTCAACATAGGGGATCTCTATTCCGGCCTCTTTTATCCATTGCTGTGTCAGTTGCGATCTTAGCCCGCCACGAAAGCAATAAAGATAGGCATTGGGATGCAGGCTAATAAACTCAAGCCATGCCTCGACTCTCTGTTGCTTGATTTGACCATTGACCAGTGAATGGCCGAGGGCTATCGCCGCATCCTGGCCCTTATTCTTATAACAAGTCCCCACCTTTTGACGCTCACTATCTTGCATGAGTGGCAAATTAGAACTCGATGGAAACGCCCCCTTACTAAATTCTATAGGGGCTCTGACATCCATCATAGGGTGACCACTGAGCATGATCTCTCTGTAGGCACTCTTGGGAACTATGTTTTGGTTCATTAGAGGAGCTCCACTAATGTCGGTTGGCTTGAACTGATAAGACTCCCGATACAGTTAGATGGGACTCCATGCTTGGTGAGTAGCTCGACAAGTTCGCTTTCGGCTTCGGCGGAGACGGAGATCAGTAAGCCGCCACTGGTTTGAGGATCGCAGATAATGGCTTTCTGTTTGTCACTGAGCGTCGGTAGGTGTTCACTATAGCTGTCGAAGTTTCGATGTGTGCCGCCAGGGATACATCCCATTTCAAGGTACTGTTCAGCTTTAGGCAGTAATGGAAGTGCTGACACTTGAATTTGTGAGTTTAAGCCTGCGCCCAGACACATCTCAATCAGGTGTCCCGCGAGTCCGAAACCTGTCACATCGGTCATTGCATTTACGCCGGATATTTTAGCTATGATAGGACCTAAAATATTGAGTTGGCACATCGCATCGGCGGCAATATTAGTATCTTCTGACGCTATTTTCTTCTGCTTTTGTGCCGTCGTTAATATACCAATGCCCAGTGGTTTGGTGATGTAGAGCTTGTCACCGGGTTGAGCCGTATTATTTTGTTTTAGCTCAGATAGGGGAATTTGCCCCGACACCGCGAGTCCGAATATGGGCTCGGGAGAATCGATACTGTGTCCTCCCGCCAACATGATTCCCGCATCGGCGCAGGCTTGACGGCCACCATCAACAACTTGCTGTGCGACCTCGGGTGATAATTTATTGACTGGCCAGCCTAAGATCGCAATTGCCATCATTGGGGTGCCGCCCATGGCGTAGATGTCGCTGATGGCATTGGTTGCCGCGATGCGGCCAAAGGTAAAAGGATCATCGACTATCGGCATAAAGAAGTCGGTGGTGCTTATGATACCAGTCTCATCATTGAGTTTATAAACGGCTGCGTCATCTCTGGTTTGGTTACCAACGAGTATGTTCGGGTCTTCGAATACAGGAAGCTGAGAGGCTAAAATGGTACTTAGGACTTTTGGAGATATTTTACAGCCACATCCCGCTCCGTGACTGTATTCGGTAAGCTTTATTTCTGATTCTGACATGAACGCAAAAGTCCGTTGATAAGATTGTTAGGCGGACATCATAGTCCTATAGCCAAATCACTTCAATAAACTGCGCTCTGCAAGTCGACAAGTGACCGCCCCTGTCTTAGCTCAACCTTTATGAGTGCGAAAACCTCAAGGCTGAAAGTTCAAACGGCCACCATCTTCGATGGCCGGGCTGTATTGCGTCTTGTTAATGGACTATTTAATTGGCTGCGCGTAAGTCGACGTCAGCATTTGCCAGTTTTTTTGCTGAGCAAGGAAGCGTTGCTTCATCTCCTCAACCTGCAACATCAGTTGCTTGCTGGCCAATTGCTTTCGCTTTGCTTCCAATAACTCTTTCTTCGCCTTGTAATAATCTGTAAGGTGCGACTTTAACAACTCATATTCAGCCTGAAGCTTTTCTAACGCTTCATCGCAGTTAGTTAGATTCGCAACTCGACTCTGAGTTCGCTTAAGTTGCATCTGTAACTTGGCACTCTCAATTCTCTCTTGCGGTGTAACGCGGAGATCTTTAGCCAGCCCACACCAGTTTAAGGCATTGATAAGCCATTTGGTTGGATCGTATTGCCACCATCTAATGCCATTTCGATAATCATTTTCAAAGATATGATGAAAGTTATGGTACCCCTCACCATAGGTGAGAAGGGCTATGATACCGTTATCTCTGGCAGTATTTTTATCTGTGTAGGGCTGACTTCCCCAGACATGTGCGAGAGAGTTGATGAAGAATGTACAGTGATGAACGACAACAAGCCTTAACAAACCCGCCATCAAGAGCATGCCTAGTATGTCACCGTTGAGCCAGCCCAGAAATGCGGGCAGAACAATATTCATAAGAAGTGCTAATGCTAAGTAGTATTTATGCTGCCACATGACAATCTTGTCATTTTGTAAGTCACGGACATTTTTATAATCGTGATAACGCTGTGATTGGTACTCTCTTAGCATCCAACCTATGTGGCTATACCAAAATCCCATTTTTGCTGAATAGGGATCTTTGTCATTGTTATCGACATGTTTGTGGTGAACACGATGATCGGAAGACCAATGAAGGGCACTATTTTGCAATGCTAATGCGCCACCTAAAGCGAAGATAAAGCGTACAGGTGAACTGGCTTTATAAGTTTTGTGAGACCAGAGTCTATGGTATCCAGCAGTAATAGATAGGCCACTGGCAAAAGCAAAGCCAACAAAGGCCACCCATTCGGTTAAGCCATAACCCTGTAGGATCCCATACCAAGGGACAAAGATCGCGGCGCCAAGGAATGTGATGGCAAATAGCGACACATTGGTCCAAATTAACGGAGGTTTATTCATTATTATTTTCCAGTTCGACATTGAGCGTACACTTGTACGCCAATTTAGCCTTTCAAACTGATTAGGTCAAGTTAGAAGCGGGATCAAAGGGCTGCGTTTTACTATCAAAAAATGTATCATCTCGTGATAACACCTTAGAATAGTGGATCCATCATGATGGGTATAAGAGCACAGCAGAAAGAGAAGACACGTCGGGCACTCGTCGATGCGGCGTTTAATCAATTAAATGCTGAGCGTAGTTTCTCTAGTCTGAGTTTGCGTGAAGTTGCGAGAGAAGCCAAAATCGCACCTACCTCGTTTTATCGTCATTTCAAAGATATGAATGAGCTTGGACTTACCATGGTCGATGAGGGGGGCTTAACCCTCAGGCAGCTGATGCGTAAAGGGCGACAGCGAGCCGAAGCTGGCGGAAGTGTTATCCGAATTTCTGTAGAAACCTTTATGGAAGTATTAGAATCAAACCCTAACGTGTTTCGGATTCTATTACACGAACGTTCGGGAACGTCGGCACCATTTCGTGCCGCGGTGGCTCGTGAAATCGAGCATTTTATCTCTGAGTTGACTCATTACACCGAAGCGACAGCGAAACGAAGCCCGGAATTAGCAAGGGCTCAGGCTGAGGCTCTGGTGACACTGGTCTTTAACGCGGGGGCTGCTGCGTTAGATATGAAGCGGGTTGATAGGAAAGTACTCGCCGACAGGTTGGTGATACAGCTACGTATGGTGGCTAAAGGTTCCGAGGTGTTGCAACAAAAAATGGATAATAGATAGGGTCTTTCTACGTAAACACGTTAAAATTTTCTCTATGAATTAGACATTATTGTAGAGATAAAAAAAGGGCTCATTGGCCCTTTTTTTGTCTGGAACGTTTATGCTTTTGTAAATGGATTAGCGCCTCTCTAAGAAGACTCCCGACTCCATATGATCTGTATATGGGAATTGATCAAATAGTGCAAAGCTCGTGATCTTATGTGTTTTGTTCAGCTCAACTAAGTTGTCGATTAAAGTCTTAGGGTTACATGAGATATAAACGATACGATCGTAACCTTGCACCAGCTTAACGGTATCAGGATCCATACCTGCTCTAGGTGGGTCAACGAAGATGGTATTGCAGTTATAGCTATCTAAATCGATGCCCTCCAGGCGTCTGAAGGTACGCTTCTTTGCCATTGCATCGGTAAAATCTTCTGCCGACATACGGATGATCTGCAGGTTGTCGATCTTATTTATCTTGATATTGTATTGTGCGGACTCAACCGAAGGTTTTGCAAGTTCGGTGGCTAATACGCGATCGAAATTTTGCGCCAGGGCAATTGAAAAATTACCATTACCACAATAGAGTTCTAGCAGATCACCTTGGCTATTCTTAGTGACATCAATAGCCCACTCCAACATCTTCACCGAGACTTTACCATTAGGTTGTGTAAAGCTATTTTCAATCTGATGATATTGAAGTTGCTCGTTATTGACCGTTAATGACTCGATGACAAAGTCTTTATCCATGATCAGTTTCTGTTTACGAGCTCGACCAATAATATTGATGTTGAAAGTGGCTGCTAACTTCTCTTTTAAGGCTTTAGCTTCAATCTCCCACTGTGCATCAAGTTGCTTGTGATACAACAAAGACACTAAGATTTCGCCACTAAGTGTTGATAAGAAATCTATCTGGAATAACCTATGTCTCAGAGTTGGATTGGGCCTTAACTCTTCCATAAGGGCTGGCATCACCTGATTGATCAATTCACTCGCTGGGAGAAACTGATCGCAACGGACTTTGCTGTCGAGTGCTTTATCAAACATGTAGTAGTACATGTCCTCACCGTCATGCCATATACGGAATTCGGCACGCATACGGTAATGAGCAGGTTCGGAACTAAAAACTTCTAGCTTTGGTGTATCAAAATCAGTGAATATCTGTTCCAGCTTGATACGTTTTTCTTCGAGTTGCGCATCATAGGTATTAGGATCCATTGCTGCTAAATTCATTTATTGATCACCCTTGGTTTGATTTGGGGCGGAATTATTATACTAGATTGCAAGGATGTCCAGTTTCTGGCTTCCGATTTTTGGACTGTTGTGTGAAAATTCATGTATGCATACTAAGTGGAGAAGAGATTTGTCAGGACCAATACTTGTTTTTGATTCAGGAATAGGTGGCTTATCTATTCTCGACGAGATTAGGCAAGTACTACCTGATAAACAATATTACTACCTTTTCGATAATGCCCGCCTGCCATACGGCGAATTGGAAGAACAGGTATTGATAAGTGGCTGTAAGGCTCTTATCAGTTCTATCGTTAAAAGGATCGATGCGTCCTTAGTTGTGATTGCCTGTAATACGGCGAGCACCTTAGTTTTACCTGCACTGAGAGAAGTGCTGAACATTCCGGTTGTCGGAGTGGTGCCCGCAATAAAACCCGCTGCAGCATTATCACGAAATAAGCATATTGGTGTACTGGCAACTCCGGGAACGATAAGGCGACCCTATACACACGAATTGATAGAACAATTTGGCGGTGATTGTAAGGTTGAACTATATGGTTCTTCTGAACTGGTTATCTTGTCGGAGAGAAAAGCTGCCGGCATCGACATCTTACAAGCGGATATAGCTAAAATATTAAACCCTATTAAATGCAGTGGACTCGACACACTTGTTTTAGGCTGCACTCACTTCCCTATGCTCAAAGTCGAGATACAAGATTATCTGGGGGGAAATGTATTATTACTGGATTCTGCCAAGGCGGTGGCGGCAAGGGTAACGAGCCTATGTTTTCAATTGGACGAAACGAACCGCAATCGAAATAAATCTAAAGATGAAGTGAGTGGTTCGGAGTCAAAGGAGATGATAGCGCTGTATACGTCTGAGGAGATAAGCGATGGGCTTAAAAACACATTAGCCAAAATTGGGTTTTCTAATATTGAAAAGGTCCAAACTGGCTAATGCGTTTAGTGAGCATCAAGAATTAAGCTTAAGTATTAGCCTGACTCTCACTCTTGTCTGCATCTTGAGATTTTGCTTCTCTTACTTTTAGTGTACGTTCCTGGAAATCGAATTCATTTAATTTAGACATGGCTTTCTTAGCGCCTGCCTCTGACATTTCAATAAATCCAAAACCTTTACGTCGGCCTGTCTTGCGGTCACGAACCAAACGCACAGAATTTACCGGACCGTATTTACCGAACAACTCCTTTACTTCACCTTCATGTACACGATAAGGCAAGTTACCTACATACAGTGTCATTGTTGGGCCGGTATATTGCTCAACGCTCTCGACATTGTTGGCGGATGGAGATGATTTACCCTGAAGTGCGAATACAACACTTGCAATAATAGCACCTGTGAAAAAAGCGATTGCGGCATTAAGGCCTGCGAACTGGTTGAACGCGAATGCGCCAACTATGGCGATAATCAAAACGATAAGAAATGGCTTTTGCATATATATGTTCTCTGAAGAATTGATAAATAACTGTTAATAGCAGGTATATGGTAATGAATTATTTAGCATTACACTAGCCCATTGCTGAAAAAATGAACTTAATAGTCCATATCGCTATTCATTGCTGGATGATTCACACTCGAAACGTAGTAAAAACAATCAAAAAACAACGGGTCTGCGCAAAACTTCGACGCATGAACGTAAAAGTGAAAAAAAGGGGTTGTGCTCTGCTCTGAGATCCCTATAATGCGCAACCACTGACACGGCACAGCAGGCATACAGCCTACATCTCGTAAGAGAGTGCAGTTGAAGTTGAGTTAACTTTTTAAC
>PJEL010004067.1_pt1 | contig 12238 bp, 9 predicted proteins | sample 1853271 | NCBI WGS metagenome assembly PJEL01 (sample SAMN08108733, study PRJNA415343) | Invertebrate metagenome, whole genome shotgun sequencing project. | host: Globobulimina | place: Sweden: Gullmar Fjord | collected 2015-08 | reverse complement strand
ATTAACAAAGTAAAAGAGTTATTACCACCTGTTGCTGTTTTAGAAAAGTTTCCAGCGACAGAAGTTGCTTCTTCTACAACCTTTGAAAGCCGCAAAGCGATCCACAATATTTTAGAAGACAGCGATGATCGCTTACTTGTTATCGTAGGCCCATGTTCTATTCATGACACAGAAGCGGCACTTGAATACGGTAAACGTTTGAAAGTACTGCGTGATGAACTAGGCGATAAGCTTGAAATCGTAATGCGTGTTTACTTTGAAAAACCACGTACAACTGTTGGTTGGAAAGGGCTAATTAATGACCCGTACATGGATGATACATTCAAACTAAACGATGGTCTTCGTTTAGGGCGTAAACTACTGCTTGATCTAACCGATCTTGGCATGCCAACGGCAAGTGAATTCCTAGATATGATTACGCCTCAATATGTGGCTGATCTAATTAGCTGGGGCGCAATTGGCGCACGTACGACTGAATCTCAAGTTCACCGTGAACTAGCTTCTGGTCTGTCTTGTCCAGTTGGTTTTAAGAATGGTACTGATGGCAACATCAAGATCGCAACAGATGCGATTCGTTCGGCAGGTGCTTCTCACCACTTTTTATCAGTGACTAAGTATGGTCATTCAGCTATCGTTGAAACGGCAGGTAACCCTGATTGTCATATCATTCTGCGTGGCGGTAAAGAGCCAAACTACAGTGCTGAGCATGTAGGTAAGATCAAAGCGGAACTGGCGGCGTCTGGTCTACCACAAAAAGTAATGATTGATTTTAGCCACGCAAACAGCTCTAAGCAGTTCAAACGTCAAATGAACGTATCTGACGATGTAAGTGCACAGGTTGCTGGCGGAGACAAAGCAATTTTCGGTGTGATGATTGAGTCTCACCTAGTTGAAGGTCGTCAAGATTTGGTTGATGGCAAGGCGGCAACATACGGTCAGTCTATTACCGATGCTTGTATTGGCTGGGAAGATACTGAAACAGTACTTCGTCAACTAGCAGACGCTGTTGAAGCGCGTCGTAATAAATAGAATAGCCACCAAAAGGTAGCTTAGACATTTAAAGCCCTCATTAGCGAAAACTAATGAGGGCTTTTTATGTGGGTTACACCGCTTAGGTTAGGCTCTAGGTTTGGGGGTTAAGCTCGTTTATACGAGAAAAGACAGTAGCTCTTTTACTTTGTCTGATAATAAAGTTGGATTTTGCTTGGTCTCTACATTGAGACGTATTAATGGCTCTGTATTCGATTGTCTTAAATTGAAGCGCCACGATCCCATATCCATACTAAGACCATCGACGTAATCGATCGAAACGGCGCAGTCTTGGTAGTATGCTAATACCGAAGCTATGACTAGATCTGGGTTGGATACTTTTCGATTTATCTCCCCAGATGACGGGAATTTACTAATACTGACACTAGTCAATTGATAAAGGGACTGTTGAGTTTTCGAGACCAGTTCGATAACTAATAGCCAAGGTATCATTCCTGAATCACAGTAACCAAAATCACGGAAATAATGGTGAGCACTCATTTCTCCGCCATAAATAGCGTTGGTTTGCCGCATTTTTTCTTTTATCAGTGCGTGTCCAGCTTTAACTGCAATAGCGTTTCCATCAAGTTGCTTGGCGACTTCAATCGTGTTCCATGTCATACGCATGTCGTGCAATACGGTTGCGTTACGCTCCTTCATTAAGAATGCTTCAGCTAACAAACCAACAATATAATAACCCTCAATGTAATTGCCTTTTTCGTCAAAGAAAAAACAACGGTCGAAATCGCCATCCCACGCAATTCCTAGATCTGCGGAATGTTCTAAGACTGCATTTCGAGTCGCTGTTTGATTTTCTTTAATCAATGGGTTGGGAATGCCATTTGGGAATTTTCCATCAGGTGTATGTTGAACCTTGATAAAAGTAATAGGGGTATCGAGTGCAGTAAAGCGGTCTTCTAAAGCATCTATTATATGCCCGGCAACGCCGTTTCCTGCGTTCACCACAATTTTCATTGGTAACAGTTTAGAAGGAGCTATATATGAAAGCAGGTGGTCGATATAAGGTTGTAAAGTAGATAGATGTTCAGCATCGGCGTGCTGAGCCACGGTTGGGTTATCGCAAAGGTTAACTAGCTTAGACTCGAGATTGAGAATTCGCTGCTTTATCTCATTCAAACCGCTATGTTTACTTAGCGGACTGGCACCTACGCCTACCAATTTCATTCCGTTGTAATTGATTGGGTTATGGCTGGCTGTGATTTGTATTCCGCCAATCGCTTTTAGGTGACGAGTCGCAAAGTAGACTTCTTCAGTGCCAGTCATACCTAGGTCTATGACGGCTATCCCAGACTCGATTAAGCCTTTGGTCATGGCTTCTTGTAATGAAGGGGACGTTTCTCGGTTATCACGACCAATCACCACTTGAGCTAAGCCATCGAATGATGTCTCAGGTGTCGTGGATAGGGTGTATTCGCCAAATGCCTTGCCGAGCAAATAGGCGAACGGCTCACTGATTTGAGATCCGATGATGCCACGAATATCGTTGTTCTTAAAGCAACTGAGATCTAATGTTGGTTTCATTATGCAGTCGTCACTTTATTCCGTGGTGCTTTTAGATTGATGGTCGTCTAAAACTTCTCGTCCATAGCTGTCTTGATATCGGATGATATCGTCTTCACTCAAGTGACTCCCTGTTTGTACTTCAATCATCTCGAGTGGGAGCCTCCCTGGATTCTCTAGGCTGTGAATATGACCTAAAGGGATGTAAGTGGAGTGATCTTCTTCGATTAAATACGTTTTGTCGTTATTGGTTACTTTTGCAGTACCTGCCACCACCACCCAATGCTCAGCTCTGTGATGATGCATTTGTAGCGAAAGCTTATGGCCAGGCTTCACGGTAATACGCTTCACTTTGTCGCGCTTTCCTAAATCAACAACATCGTATTTCCCCCAAGGCCTAAATACCTCTCGGTGTTGAAGATGCTCTGTTCGACCAGCTTGGTGGAGTTGGTTTACTATCGATCTAACACCCTGGACTTTGTTCTTATCAGCAACCAGTATGGCGTCTTTGGTTTCTACAATGATAAGGTTATCAACCCCCACAGTCGCCACCAGTTTATTCTCAGAATGAATGTAGTTGTACTGAGAGTCGACGGTTAACACATCACCTTCAATGACGTTGTTATGTTCATCTTTATCGCTTACGTCCCAAATAGCAGACCATGAGCCGATATCATTCCAACCGACGTCCATTGGGATCACTGCAGCGTGTGAAGTTTTTTCCATCACCGCATAATCGATGGAATCGCTTGGGCTATGTTTGAATGCTTCGGCATCGATACGAATAAAGTCGAGGTCGGTATTTTGCTTTGCAAGAGCTCGCTTGCAGGCTGTTAAAATTCTTGGGTGATGTTCGGCTAGTTCTTCAAGATAGCGTGACGCCTTGAACATAAACATGCCGCTGTTCCACAAGTATTGCTCAGAGCTAACGTAACTTTCTGCTGTTGATTTATCTGGTTTTTCAATAAAGCACTCAATGGTATAAGCATGATGGACGGGTTGTTCTGTAGTTTTGTTGTCTGTCGCTGTAGTGCTGTTGTTTGCCTGGTTAATAGAGGAAATAGGCAGACCCTGCTTGATATAACCATAACCTGTCTCAGGGGAGCTAGGAGTAATGCCGAATGTGACCAGTTTGCCTTGTTCGGCATACTCGACACCACGACTCACGGCTTGTTGAAACTCCAATGTTTTAGCGATGTGATGATCGGCAGCCAATACTAACAAGATCGGGTCAGAATCATTTGTTTTGTTATCTGTCGAATTACCTAAAGCTTGTAAGGCTGCTAATGCGATCGCGGGAGCCGTGTTTCTTCCAACGGGTTCCAACAGAATACCACTGTGTTGAAGCTCTGCCGATCGTACTTGTTCGGCAGCGATAAAACGATGTTCTTCATTGCAGATGATGAAAGGGGCATCACAATTAGTATCAACAACAAATTTTTCTAGACCACGTAAGCGTTGCAGTGTTTGTTGCAACATTGAATGCTCACCAGCAATACTTAGAAATTGCTTAGGGTAGAGTTCGCGAGATAATGGCCAGAGGCGACTACCAGAGCCGCCAGCTAAGATGACAGGTAAAATCATAAAGTGGTAATGAGTTATATAGGACTACTACCACCATGTTATCACGCCTTACACATCTTTTTTATCGACCTTGGCTATCTATTAGTCTCAGGGTGTGGATTACTAAGATCTTGAGAGCGACTAATGTCTTGAGAGCGATCAATGTCTTGAGAGTCAATCTTAAGTGTCTGAGTTGGGAATGCAATATCGGCATCGTGCTTATGAATAATATCTAATACCTGTAACAGCACATCCTGTTTAACTTTGTGGTACCTCACCCAGTTGACGGTTTTTGTAAAAGTGTAAATAAAGAAGTTTAGCGTTGATGGCCCAAATTTATCAAAGTTGACGATGAGTGTTTGCTTAGCATCGATATCTTTGTGGTTTTCAAGCATGGTTTTTACGTCATCAACAATGAGGGCGAGTTTGTCTGCATCTTGATAACGAAGTCCAAAGGTCTCATTGATTCTGCGGTTTAGCATTCTCGATGGGTTCTCTACCACAATACTGCTGAATACTGAGTTTGGAACATAAAGAGGACGCTTATCAAAAGTGCGAATTATCGTCATACGCCAGCCAATGCGTTCTACGGTTCCTTCAATTTGACGGTCGGGAGAGCGTATCCAATCGCCGACTTTAAACGGTCGGTCGAAGTAAATCATCATGCCGCCAAAGAAGTTAGATAGTAGATCTTTCGCAGCCAGACCGACAATTAAACCACCGACACCACCAAAGGTGAGTAAACCAGATAGGCTGAGCCCAAACGCCTGCATGATAGTTAGGCCACCCATCACCATGAAGAACAGCCGAGCGACCTTCGCGATAGCTTGAACTGTGGTTTCATCTCTGTTTTTTTGCTCTAAAACATACGCTTCAGAGTTGCTGATCATCCGTAATGTAAACCATACAAATGTACATATAATCAATATATGCTTAAGTGTTTTTAACCAGTTGATCTCATTACCAAATTGATCTTGAAGGACTAAGCCGATAGAGACAGTTGCAGGCCAACACCAAAGTAACGTGCTGACAGGTGCTTTTAGTGCTTCAAGTAATAGATCATCCCAATGAAATTGGGTCTTCTGAACCAGTAGTTCTAGACGGTTATGGATAAGTCGCCAAGCTACCCAAGCGAAAAAACTCGCAATGGTGATAAATAGAACACTATTTGCCCAATCACTATGGCTCTGGTTGATGTAGGTTTGAACTTGGGTTACGAATTCATTCATTGTGTGTACTGCCGCAGAAATTATGGGTTAGAAATTAGCAGAAATCACTTTTGTTCTCTACCTTTATAAATCAAGCGATTAGCTGACATTTTTATTTATCTATGCATATATAGTCGTTTTTCGGTATGAAGACAATTTAGTCATCGGTTTTCGACGTTAAGTAGCTTTTTAAATGGAGCGGTGAATGAGTGACAAACAATTTGCAGTTATTGGATTAGGGCGCTTTGGTCTGTCTGTGTGTAAGGAGCTTCAAGATTCAGGAGCTCAAGTTCTTGCTGTTGATATTGATGAAGAGAAAGTGAAAGAAGCGGCCGCTTTTGTGTCGCAGGGGATTGTTGCTAACTGTGCCAATGAAGAGACTGTGGTTGAGCTTAGATTGGACGACTATGACATGGTCATGGTCTCTATCGGGGCGGATGTTAACTCTAGTATTCTAGCGACACTGGTCGTCAAAGAAGCTGGGGCTAAAACGGTTTGGGTTAAGGCCAATGATAAGTTTCACGGCAAGATTCTCTCTAAGATTGGTGCCGATCATATCATTATGCCAGAGCGAGATATGGGAATACGTGTTGCCCGAAAAATGTTAGACAAACGCGTGCTTGAGTTTATCGACCTGGGCAGTGGACTAGCGATGACAGAAATCGTAATCGGTCATAAATTCTTAGGCAAACGACTTTGCGATTTAAGTCTGTGTAAAGAAACTGATGTACAAGTCTTGGGCTTTAAGCGTGGCCCGAACTTAACCAAAGCGCCATCGTTAGACATCAGTTTGGAAATTGGTGATGTGGTCATTATTGCGGGACCTAAGACGCTGTTGGCTCATAAACTCAAAAACTTATCGTAAGGTGAGTCTATGAATTCGTTAAATCGAAGAGGGCTGTTTTACGCTTTAGAGCAAGATGAAAAGCGCAAGAAAGGTTCTGAACCTAAGGTTATCCTGACGAGCTTTCTCGCGGTGCTTATTCCTTCGGCGATACTACTTACGTTACCTGTTTTCTCTGTGACAGGGCTCAGCTTTACAGATGCACTGTTTACAGCGACGTCAGCGATCAGTGTGACAGGTTTAGGTGTGGTTGATACTGGTGAGCATTTCACTCTATCTGGAAAGATCTTGTTGATGTTTTTGATGCAAGTTGGTGGGTTGGGGCAGATGACGCTGTCTGCGGTATTGCTCTACATGTTTGGTGTTCGGCTAAGTTTGAAACAACAAGCGTTAGCGAAAGAAGCGCTTGGGCAAGATCGTAAGATAAACCTTCGGAAATTGGTGAAGAAGATCATCATTTTTGCATTGGTTGCAGAGTTTATTGGTTTTGTGTTGCTCTGTTTTCGTTGGATTCCTGAAATGGGCTGGACAACGGGAAGTTTTTACGCACTTTTCCATGCGATATCCGCATTCAATAACGCTGGTTTTGCTCTGTTTTCAGACAGTATGATGAGCTTTGTTGACGATCCATTGGTGATCTTCACTCTGGCTGGTCTATTTATTTTTGGTGGTTTAGGTTTTACGGTCGTTGGTGACTTATCTAGTAACTGGCGCAAGGGTTTCAAGCATTTACATTTGCATACCAAGATAATGCTAACGGCGACGCCTACCCTATTGTTAGTTGGTACTGTGTTGTTTTGGTTACTGGAGAGAAGTAACCCTGCAACGATGGAAGATTTGTCTATCAAAGGTCAGTGGTTAGCGGCGTTTTTCCAGTCTGCGAGTGCACGTACTGCTGGGTTCAATAGTGTCGATTTGTCTCAGTACACTCAGCCCGCATTGTTGGTGATGATAGTACTGATGTTGATAGGTGCAGGCTCTACTTCAACAGGGGGTGGGATTAAGGTCTCGACCTTTGCTGTGGCATTTGTCGCGACGTGGACGTTCCTGCGTCAGAAAAAGCATGTAGTGATGTTCAAACGCACGGTAACTTGGCAAGTGGTAACAAAGTCTTTGGCCATTATTGTGGTCAGCGGAGCGCTATTAACGACCGCGATGTTTTTGTTAATGCTGACTGAAAAGGCGGCGTTTGATCGAGTGATGTTCGAAGTGATCTCTGCTTTTGCTACGGTTGGGTTGACGGCAGGGTTAACGGCTAATCTTTCTGAACCGGGAAAATACATTATGATTGTAGTGATGGTGATTGGACGGATTGGACCTTTGACTTTGGCCTACATGTTAGCTCGCCCAGAGCCTTCTTTGTTGAAATACCCAGAAGATACGGTGTTAACAGGTTAAGTTTGTGGGTTTTACGGTAACTAAAACAAAGCCAGCGATATGCTGGCTTTGATGTTTAATATCTAGCTTTATTTATTAGCTATTAGCCCTCGAATAGTTCTACATATTCTTCGTAGCCTTCGTCTGCCAGTTTGTCCGCTGGGATAAAGCGCATGGCGGCTGAGTTCATACAGTATCGTAGACCCGTTGGCTTTGGACCATCTTTAAATACATGTCCTAGGTGAGAATCACCAAACTTACTGCGAACCTCTGTTCTTGGGTAAAGCAGTTTGTAGTCAGTGGTGGTTACGACATATGCTTCACTGATTGGTTGAGTAAAGCTCGGCCAACCTGTACCAGACTTGTATTTGTCTTTTGAAGAGAATAGCGGCTCACCCGTTACAATATCGACATAAATACCTTCCTGCTTGTTATCCCAGTATTTGTTATCAAACGGACGCTCTGTTGCATCATCCTGTGTCACATCGTACTGCAGTGAGGTTAGCGTTGCTTTAATCTCTGCATCAGACGGCTTAACGTAGGTCTTAGTATTGGTTGTCGTATTTTTGCTGTCTATGAGCTGACGGATAGTTTTCGGGTTTTCTTTTCTATCTTCACCGAAGATCTTATCTAGATACTGATCACGACCCGATGCATAGCGGTAGTAGTTGTAACGAACTTTGCTCTTCTTGTAATAATCTTGGTGATAATCTTCTGCTGGCCAAAATTTTTCAAATTTAATCAGTTCGGTTTTCAATGGCTCTCCAAAGATCTGAGCTTTGTCGATTTCCATCATGAAATTCTGAGCTACGTCTTTTTGCTCTTGGCTACGATAGAAAATAGCAGGTCGATATTGTGGACCTCTATCGACAAATGATCCTTTGTCATCAGTTGGGTCTATGTGTCTGAAGAATTGGTCAAGTACCTGCTCGTAGCTAACGACATCAGGATTATAAGTCACATTAATCACTTCGATGTGCCCTGACTTACCGGATGAGACTTGCTTGTAGGTTGGATTCTCTAATTCGCCACCAGAATATCCAGAGATAACGTCAGTTACGCCTGGTAGTTTTTCTAGATCAGATTCTGTACACCAAAAACAACCTCCGGCTAGTGTTGCTATTTCATTTTTTCCCGAATTGGCCGTTTTATCCATTGTATTGGCAGTGCCAGCTTGGCTCACAAATAGCGAAATCAGTGGCAGGGCAACCACGAGTGATACCAATATTTTAGATAATTTATTCATAAATACCTCATCTTGACGTTCTTTCATTCGATTTTGAATGTACGTATAGAGACAGGTTTTGGATGGAAAAAATTACATCATTTACAAAAAAATATGCCATAGAGAAAATCTTGCTCCTAAATGCCGCCAGTAGTAGGGTGTAGGCATTGATATAAAACACTAGATAATGATGACGTTTGTACATCTAAGGAACAACATGCAAGCAGAAGTTAAATGGGTCGAAGACTTTAAATTCTTGGGTAAGTCTCAATCAGGGCACTCTGTGGTGATGGATGGAAGTGGCGGTGCTACGGCGCCAAGCCCTATGGAAATGGTATTAATGGCCGCAGGTGGTTGTAGCTCTGTTGATGTGGTTGATGGTTTGAAATCTGCAGGTCAGAACATCACAGGTTGTAACGCAAAACTAACAACGACACGTCGTGAAACCGCACCAAAAATCTTTACCGTAATTAATATTCATTTTGAAGTGTCTGGTGATAATCTTACTCCTGAGCTTGTCGCTAAGGTATGTGCAGATTCGTTAGAAAAGTACTGTTCAGTGTGCCTAATGCTGGGTGAGGGCGTAGAAATGACCCACAGTTGGGAAATCGTCTAGTCTTCTGATTGTACCGTTTTGGCGTGAGGCTGATTTTTACGGCTTACAGCTTACGGTTTATGGGCAAAGGCAGATAAAGAAAAGGGCAGAGCACTTTCAAGTACTCTGCCCTTATTATTGCAATTAAGGTAGAGTGCTATTACTCAGCAGCTTCTACGATAACTTCTTCTACTTGTACTTCTTGCTGGTATTCAAAAGCAGGGATAGTTGCGTCAACACGGCGGTTTTGAGCGCGGCCTTCTGCAGTATCGTTTGATGCAATAGGATTCTCTTCACCTTGGCCAGACGCTGAAATGCGGTCTGATTCAATGCCTTGCTCTTCGATGTATGCAGCTACAGCAGCAGCACGTTTCTTAGAGATCATCATGTTGTATTCTGCTGAACCTGTTGAATCGGTGTGACCAACAACATCAACTGATGATTGTGGGTGAGCTTTAAGTACTTCAACGATTGGCATTAGAGCAATTTTTCCGTCGGTAGACAGTTCAGTGCTGTTTGTTTCAAACATACCTTGAGAGAAGCTTTCAGTTTGCGCTTTAGTAACAACTACCGTTGTTTTCTCTTCCACAACAACTGCAGGCTCTGTGATTGGCTCAGATGGTGCTTGTGTTACAGCAACGGCAGAAGCTGCTGCTGCAGCCGCTGATGCCGTTGTGTTGCCTGTACCGAAATTGTAGCTAACACCAACAGACAGTAGGTTTGAGTTCAGATCTTGAACATAGTTGTCGTCGAAATCATCGAAGTATTGGTATTCAGCACGCACCGCCCAATTAGAAGACAGCTGCTTCTCTAGGCCGATACCAGCAGCGAAAACAACATCATCTTCACCACCGTGAGAAATGTAAGCAGGCCCCGCTTTGAAGAATACGTCAAACTCTTGCTGTACCGGTAGGCGGTACATTGGAGTTAAGGAAATTGCGATCAAAGGATCGCTAAACGATGATGTAGTGCCATTCTTCGAAAAGCTAGTTTTGTAATCACCTAAGAAATCAGAACTCAACTCAATGCCAAGTCTTTCTGTGAAATTATAACCAGAGTAGATACCAGCACCAATTGCATCATCATCACATTTAGTACCGCTTACACACGCGCTGTCTAACCAGCCTAGGCCGACTTTTGCACCAACATAAGTGGTTGCAGCAATTGAAGGAGCAGCAGCTAAGCCTGAAGCGGCAACAACAGCACACATGATTTTTGACAGTCTTTTCATAATCTTATCCTTGGATTAACTATTATTGTTATCTGAACTTGCCAGTAAAACGATCACTTATTAGTTGATGACACTGCTTATAATAAGTAAATCAAGGCGTTGGTCCAGCTGGATCTATTTTTTACTTAGTACTTATATTGTTAATCTGATTGCGTATCGTAGTCAATGAAATTGTTAAAAATTATATATTTAAAGTGCTATTTACTGTTTTATTTGTCAATAGTATGTTGTCTCAAATGTTGGAAATGAAGAAACCTCGTGCCATTGTTCGGTTCTCGAGGTTTAATTTTTACTTTTTGTGTGTATTTACTGCTCGTGTTTTATAAATTTTATGGGCGTTCGCCGGCGAGTAAACGCTTCTCTATATCGGCAATTGCACCAGGTAAGTCTGTAATAGTATCAATCAGGTAGTGAGGGTTTGATTTGTTTAGCTTCACGCTCGCTTTTTCACGTGCCAATGCAAGTGTTGCTTCGTCTGCGTCTAAGTATTCTTGGTACGTCAATCCAGCCTCGTTACCTGATAGTACAAGGCCTACTGTCCACATACCTGCATTGTGACCTTCATCGATCCCCGGTGCAGCGTCGTCTACTTTCACACATGCAGCAACGCTAGTTACACCTAGATCAATGACGTTTTTAAGCGCCATGAATGGAGCCGGACGGCCACCTTGCGGTAAGTCATCCGTTGCTACTACATTGTCTGGTTGGTAACCGTAATCTGCAGCAGCAGGAATTAAAACATCCATCACTTCGCGCGGATAACCTGAGCAAGAACCGATTTTTACGTTCTTCTCCTTTAGGTTATTCACAACCTCTATTGCATTCAAGATTGGTTCGGCATGGTCGGCTACTTTTGCTTTCTGAAGAGGCATGAATGCCGCGTAGATCGCATCAACGTCTTCACTGGTCATCGAGCGTCCGAACTGAGCATTCCAACGAGCGTCAACAGCTGGAATTCGACCGACCGCTTGGATATGATCCCATTTGCCGATCCCCATAGGTTCACGCGCTTCTGCTAGGTCTATATCAAAGTCAAAACCTTGTCTGAATGCTTCAACGAAGATGCTTGTTGGAGCAAACGATCCAAAATCAACGATAGTGCCAGCCCAGTCAAAGATAACCGCTTGGATAGGTGATGTAGTGTTCATAATAATGTCCTATTGTGTGTCACTTCCCGCCTGTTTAAAATTCAAAGGTTCAGTCGGGAGGTTACGGGTTGCTTTAGGTTATTGGTTGCTTGAAATTATTGCTTCAAGACGTGCTTCAAGACGTGCTTTAAAAGGTGATTCAAAGGTATTCAAAGTCTTTGCAGACTTTTGCTATCGCTTTTTCGAATACAGACATCGCGACTTCTAGTTCGCTGCGGCTGATGATCAATGGTGGGCTCAATTGAATCACGTTACCTTGTGACACCTTGAAGCTCAGACCATCGTTTAGACATTGGTAAAGTACTGCTTCCGCTTCATCGAACGCTCGGGTTTTGGTGATATGATCTGTGACCAATTCCACCCCCCAGAGCAGGCCGATGCCGCGAACGTCACCAATGACTGAGTGCTTCTCTTTCCTTTGAAGCAGCTGTTCACGTACGAATTCGCTGTACGCTGGTAGTTTTTCAAGTAGGGTTTCTTGTTGAATTACTTCCATG
>PJEL010004066.1_pt1 | contig 12240 bp, 13 predicted proteins | sample 1853271 | NCBI WGS metagenome assembly PJEL01 (sample SAMN08108733, study PRJNA415343) | Invertebrate metagenome, whole genome shotgun sequencing project. | host: Globobulimina | place: Sweden: Gullmar Fjord | collected 2015-08 | reverse complement strand
ATTGGATATTACTGCCAACTCAGGCCACATCAGTATAACGGAGGTCTAACTCCCAATGAATCAGAACGATTATATTGGGAAAACTCTAAAACCGTGGCCAATTTTAGTTGACCATTACAGAGCATTACTTTAAGTTCAAGTGTCCAGAGACAGGTAAGTATGAGCTATTCCAAGTATGTACAGCTACACATGATGGTAGAGGTGTACTGAGTGTAAATAAGATTAAGTGCATTCCATTTGTCCATTACTCAGCATTCCCTATGAACACTTCATTCTGGTCTGAGTCTATCCATGACTATCTATACGATGAGCAAAAACGACAGACTTACTTACAGCGTGCAATTGTTACTAACGCAGAACGTGCTTCAAAGAATGGTTATATTGCTAGCAAGTCACTTGATTCAAAAGCGAAACGAGCATTACAAGTATCGGCTGAGAAAGCTGGTGTAATCGTTCAAACAGACAATCCGTCTGATATCGTACCTATGCAGTACCATCCATTACCTCAAGCTATCACTGTAGCCCTTGATAACTCTAAGCAATCAGTTCAAGAAGAATGGTCAAGCTCAGTAGGTCAAGACCTTATTGATCGTGGTTCAAATATGTCTGCTACTGGTGCTGCATTAGCGGTTGGTCAGTATGAAATGAAAGATAAAGCAATCTGCAAGAATCTCTCAGTAGGCCATGTACAACTTGCTATGGGTATCCTCTCTCTACTTGCTGAAGACCAACAAACTATTGAAGTTAAGATGAATTGGTCTGAGTCAGATAAAGCTATTGCTCAACAGAATGGTGAAGAGTTACCAGAAACTATTGATTTCTCTTTAGAAGATTTTGATATCAAGGGTGATTTCATCCCTGATGTGAATACACCAAATGACCTAGCTCAACAAGCACAGACCTTAGTACAAGGTATTCAATTCACAGCCCAATACGCTCCTAATTTGTTGACCCCTCATGGTGTCTACAACGCTGTAGATAAGATCAATGAAGCTGCATGTATCTATAACACTGATGCTTATATCACTGAACCTGATACTGCTCCTTTAGCTACTAATGAAGAAATTCAAGAGATGATGAATCAGCTAGAAGAGCGAGCAACAGCAATGACTCAAGCTACTCATGATTTAACTGTTGCTGATACCCATAAGAAGGGTGCTGAAGCTTCCAAGTTAATCCTAGAGAACCGTCAATATCAGATTGATAAGAAGAATGAAGAAGAGTGGGAGAAAGCTCGTCTAGCTATGGAATCTAAAGAGTTACGAGCTGATTTGATTACCCAAGGTATTGAGACTGCATTAGAAGTTATTACGACCAAATTTAATATGGATAGAGCAGTGGTAGAAGCTGAACTAACAGCAGAGCTGGGGCAGAACGTTAAGCTTGGGAGTTACGCCCAATGATAGAGTTTACTAAGTTGGGAGATTATGAGGGCTATTCAATTAGCCCTTGTGGAAAACTCCGAAATGACAAGACAGGGCACATCCGTAAAAACAGCTTAAATAGCAGTGGTTACATTCAGCACATGGAAGTAGAAGGCAAGCACCCTCTGTTACATCGACTATTAGCCCAGACTTTCATTCCAAACTCAGAAGACAAGCCTTACATCAACCACCGAAACGGAATCAAAGATGATAACCGTCTGGAGAATTTAGAGTGGTGTACCCCTTCAGAGAATACTCTGCACGCATTAGAAATTGGACTTCAGAAACCAAATCAAGGTGGAGAACATGGATGCGCCAAGTTAACAGATGAAGATGTATTAGCTATCCATTCAGACCCTCGAAAGAGTGGTGTGATTTGCAAGGAGTACAGTATTACTAGAACAACGCTTTACCACATACGACATAAGAAGACGTGGAAGCACTTATGGAACCAAGGAGTATAGGAATGGATTCTCAACATATGGCATTTAATGATGCTCAACAAAAGATGATTCGTATTGCTAATGACTTTGATTCAATAGCTGAATATCTAAAACAAGAATTAAGTAAGTGTGCTCTTCTTCGAGATGAGGAGCACTTTAAGATCAATAAAATTAAATATGACTACCTAACTGAGCTATCAAACATCATGGCTAATTTGAAGGTAGAAGCTCAAGAAGGATACGAACATGACTAATAACGGTGGCGTAGCAAACGCTGTAGAAACAGAACCAACAATGGATTTCTCACAATTTGATTTCACTAATGAAGTGGATGTACAAGATGAGCCTGAAGTTCAAGAAGATGGTTTGACACTAGATGAAGGTTTCTCTTTTGACGAGATTGATGATGAGAGCATTGGTGATGAAGCCACTGATCCTTCTTTCAACCACAACAAAGAAGAGATTGACCAAGAAGAACTCTTTGATGAAGAAGAAGTTAATGAATTTGAAGCTGAACAAGAGGCAGGGATTCTAGACACAGTAGCTAAGGTTGCTGATAACTGGAATCACATCCCAGAAGATACAATCGTATTTGATGGTATGACAAAGGCAGAAGTCCAAGAAGCAATGTCATCTAAACAAGATAACTCACTTTACAATCAAGAGTTTAATAACTTTAAAGCTCATGTTGATGAGGGTTACAACCGTATCAATGAGATTCTATTTGAAAGCATGAGTGAAGCTGAATCTAAGATGCAAGAGATTCAAACAGCTAAGTCTAACCTATCTCCTCATGACCCTGCATATCATCAAAAGCTAGGTCTATTACAAGAATCTGAAGCTAAGGTTAAGCAGTTACAACAACGCAATCGAGGTAATGCAGCTAAGGCAGCTCAAGAGCTAACAGCCCTAAAGGAACATTCTAAGAAACAAGAAATGCTTAACTTCGCTCAATCGGCTAAGCGTGAATACGGTGCTCAATGGGTACAAGAAGTAGATAAGATTTCTGAAGGTTTACCTCAATCTGTCCTTACTACATTGAAAGATAATCCATCTGTAGAGATGTTTAATTTAATCCTTGATGCTAAAGCTCATCGAGCCAAGAAAGTAGCAAATCAAGAAGCAGTTAAGAGTGCTGGTAAGAAGATGAAAACTAGCGCGAAGAGCGTTCGTTCTAACAAGAAAGGCACAGCTCTAACATCAGGCAACAAAGCAAAATTAGAAAAGAAACTACAAAATGGTGGGGTATCAAGTGCTGATGTCTTCGCTGCTCTGGAAGACTAATTTCTCTAGTTTGGACGACTAGTTAAAGGTTTAAAGGAATAGAGGTTTAAAGGAATAAACCAAAAGGGCTAGTAGGACGCTATTAGCCCTTTCTTCTTATATAAGGAAAATAATTATGAATATTAATAAGTGGCAACAGGTTGGTATGGAAGCCAATAAGCCTCAACTTAAATTTGGTATCGGTGGTGGTTCATCATCATCTAGTGGTAGTTCATCTGGGTCTGGCTCTAGCTCTGGTGCATCTTGGATTGTAGATATCTTAGGTGAAGATCTAGCTGGTGCTATGGGTGGTATGTGGGAGGGTCTTCAAGACTTACCTGAGTTCAATACCCCTGATTACGATAGAGCTATGGGTGGCGTAGAGACTATAGGTGCTCACTATTTGGATATGCTCACTGCTGATAGTTCTGAACAAATGGCTAATGTCTTAGCAGCACAAGGACAACAAGCTCAAGCCAACCTTGATTCTTCACTAGCTGGTGTTAGTGAAAGTGCAAATATGGCTGGATCTGCCGGAGGCTCTAGACAAGGTATTGCTGAAGGTACTGCTGTTGCACAAGCTAACCAAGACCTCAACGCTCTACAATCACAAACAGCAGCAGCATTCACTCAAGCTGATCGACAAGCCAAGATGCAAGGTGCTCAAGGTTTAGGTTCAACTATCCAAGCAGGTCTTAATCTTCAAAATCAACAGGGACGCAGTGATTTCTTACAAGAACTACCTCCTGAAGTATTCCAATTGCTCATCGCTCAAGGTGTTGCTGGTGGTATGGCTGGTTGGGGCGGTTCTTCTGAATCTGACTGGGTTTCATCTGGTTCTAGTGATACTTCTGGTCGTGGTTGGTCTCTATCTGATGAACGAGCTAAAGAGGACATTGTAAAAGTAGATATCCTGTCTAACGGTCTATCCCTCTATACCTTTAAATATACTGAAGAAGCTCAAGAAAAGTTATCTGTACCTTCTACTTACCAAGTTGGTGTAATGGCTCAAGAAGTTCTAGAAGTCCTCCCAGAAGCCGTTACAGAGCACGAGAGTGGGTTCTATGTTGTTGATTACAAAGTGATTGCTAAAGATGTGTTACGAGCTGCATTTGAAGCTAAGGCTGGTATCTAATGTGGGGTGCTATCGCTGCTGCTGGTAAACAGATTATCGGCAAAGAAAAAGAGGAGTGGGCTCAACAAGCAGCTCAAGCTGGAAGTATGGCTCAAGGAATGATGGGTAAATCAGAGGGCATGATGCAACAGCAAATGTCTATGGATTACTCACAAATCCCTAGTTACAAAGATTTCACTAACTTCAAATAGGAGGACTTATGGCTACTAATTTTATTAATAACTCAAACCTAGGTATGGGTCTTTCTGTAGATGAAGAACAAACAGCAGTTAATAAAGCTGCTCGTGACTCTTTCACTGAAAACTCTGTTCAAGGTGGTGCTACAGGTACACCTTCTACGAGTACTTCTGTTGATACATCTTCTACCTTTTGGGGAGATGTACTAGAGATGGGTACAGGGATGATGGGTGGTTCTGGTGCTAGTGTACCTAGTGCTGGTAGTGCTCCATCTGGCAGTGCTCCTCAAGCTTTCCGAGCTTCTAATGGAAACATTGCTCAGATTCTTAAAATGTTCTCACCGTATAAATAAGGAGGGTGAAGATGAACGAAAACAATCAATTAGCCTTTAACCCTTCACAGGTTGATGAGCTAATCCAACAACAAATCCAATACTATGATGATTACGTCAAAGTAAAGAATAGTGATGAGACAGGTGAAGTACCTAATCATCTATTCACGAAATCACCAGAAGAACTATTAGCACTAGCACAAGCTAGTGATGATCCAGTTTCTTTCCTTGAAGAAATTCAAATCCCTCAGACTTTACAGGCTTCTTCAGTTGATAACTTAGAAGACCAAGCAACACTTGATGGAATCTTATCTCAGCTATCTCAGAACCCTGATTTTGATGGGAATCTAACTGCTGTTCATGGAATGGTTGGTGAACTAATTGGACAGGTACAAGCAGGTCTTATTGACCCTGATAATGCTCAAGAGCAACTTGTCTTTAATATCCTAGAGCTGTTTGATATCGAGGAGGGCATGTAATGGGTGAAGAAGAAAACAATGTAGGTCTTATTGATTCTAATGTCCGTCCTTTCTGGGATATGGAAGGAGTTTCTGTAGAAACAATCAATCCTACCAACAATAACTATGATTCTCGTTCAGCGATTATGAATGACAATCTACAGGCACGAGATGAGCGTGAATCACAAGCTAAAGCTGATTACTACGCAGCTAAGAAAGCAACTGAAGTACAAAACACTATGTTTGGTGGTACTCAGTTAGCTAATACACCTAATCACAATACTGACAGTGGTGTACGTACATCTACTGCTAAGTCACTAGCTACCTTTGGTGTAAGCCTTCTTACTGCTGGTTTAGCAGGTGTCCCTGTTGGTGTAGCCGCTGCTGCTGGCCTTAACCAAGCTGCTAAACAATATGGTCGTGATATGAACCGTTCTTACCGTCTTAATCAGGCATTGAACGGAGATTTAGACCAATACACTGACATCTCTAAAGAGGGCTACATTCTCAACGGTAATCTTGATTCTCTAATCTTCCAAGAAGAAGAGAACTCTCAGATTCGTAAGTTTGGTGAACGCCCTGCTAAAGAGCAGTTTATTGGTAGTGCTGAAGTCTTTGAACAAGTTACAGGGTTACAAGCTACAGAGGCTAATGGTTTCCAAGGTGCTGGTATGTATGACCAAGATTGGAATGGTTTTAGTAATCGTTACGATGCTTGGAAAGCTAAATCTGATCCACGTATTGCAGAGACAGCATTAACTAATGCCCGTAATCGTAATAGTGGTTCTAATGCTAAAGCCTTTGCTGGTGGTGCTACTCAGTTTGAAGATAACAATGGATTACGTACAACTTTGTATCGTATGGATGATGGTACTTTCCGTAATGCTTCAAACCAACCTGTAGATCCTGTACAGATGGGACTAAAGGAAGTAGACCAAGACAGTCTTGATATTGCTAAGAAGATTATGGGTGATACTACAGCTACTCCTAAGCAACGTGATTGGGCTGCTGGTGTACTTCAGCAAGAAGACCTCAAAGCTAATGAACGTGGTCTAATGACCCCTGCTGCTTATGATACTTACGTTGAAGATGTATATCAGACTCAAGTTGATATTGGTGGTCTTGATGCATCCTTGGAAGTTCTTAAAACACTTTCTGAAAGTGATGCTTCTCGTATTGGACAAGGAACTATTAATACTCTTAATCGTTACCTAGAACCTGTCGGTTTGTCATTAGGTGAGAAAGAATTACGCCAGTTCTATCAAGCTTCTGAAGCTGACCGTCTTGAATTAGTAGCTGGTTTAGTACGTGCCTTTGCTCCTGTATCAGATACAGCAATGGACTTAGTGCAAGATAGCTTACGTGGTAAGACATTTGAGCAGACTTATCAATCAGTTGAAGCTACTCGTCGTCGTCTTGCTCGTCAGTACAACGGTCTTATTGAACGAGGTAATGCTATGAATGTCGGTGGTAATGTTTCAGAACTACAGTCAATTAATACAGTGCCTACTTTCGATGAATCAGAAGTAGAAGACACTTTAGGTACTGATACTGTTATCCGCTGGGATCAACTTCAATAAGGGAGGTATACAATATGAACATTGAACTCCCTAATGGAGTCATCATTGAAGGAGTCCCTGAAGGGGCTTCTCGTGATGAGATTAAAGATAAAGCGATTCGTAATGGTTTAGCTATTGCTCAAGACTTCCCTGACTATCAAGCTCCTGCTACTGGTCGATGGGCTAATTTAGCTAGTGATCCTGTTGGTAATAATCAAGATTGGGGTGGTACTCCTGAAGTTGGCACTATGGAAGCCGCAGTAGGTGAAGGTGTAGCCCAAGGTCTTACATTTGGATTTGCTGATGAAGCCTTAGCTGGTGTTCGCAGTGCGTTTGGTGATGAAACTTATGTAGAAGCTCGTGATGATTTACGTAACAACATGGCTATTACTCGTGAAGATAGCCCTTGGGCTTTTGCTGGTGGTGAGTTCTTAGGTGGTGCGTCTGCTGCTGCGAGATTGCCTTATGCAGTCTGGAAAGGTGGAGCTTCTACGATGTCCAATCTAGCTAAACTAGCTGGTGAAGGTGCTGCTTATGGTGGGCTCTATGGAGTCGGAACATCTGAAGGTGAGACCCTTGATGATATTGCTCGTGACGCAACTAAAAGTGCTGCTATCGGTGGTGTAGTTAGTCCAATGTTAGGTAGTGCAATGAGGGGCTTAAGTAATGTCTTCACTCCTGATACTAGGAGTGTTAATACGAATAGGGCATTTGGTATTGAACCAACACTATCAGAACGTTATCCAGCAGTTGGTAAAGTTCAAGACTTCTTAGATACTACATCAGGTGGTGCTATGGCTGCTAAGCGCCGTTCAGACCAATATGTAGGAGATGCTACTCAGGCTCTAAAGAACTTAGATGATGGATTTGGTGATGCTCATTCAATCGGAACTATTCTTACTTCTGCCAAGAATGATTGGCAAGAAGCTAACCAAATTATATTCAATCAATCTTTCAGTGAGATTCGTAACGGTGTAGATATGAATGGCAAAGTTACTCCTGCTAATACGCTAGGGTTCTTGTCTTCTGAGCGTGCTGCTTATGGAGGTGCTGATGACATTGCTAATATTGTTGAGATTCCATCTATTAAGCGTCTTCGTAAGGCTCTAGAAGGTGGTGAGGATGTATCACTAGATACGTTGTGGAAACTACGTCAAGAGTTAGGTGATTCAATCACTACAGGTAAGTTTGGTGTTGATGACATTTCACAAGCTAAGGCTAAGCAACTTTACGCAAATGTTAGTGAAGATCTCTACAGTGGTGTATTCCGTCATTCTGATGATTTGACTGCTGCTAGGTTTGTTGAACTGAATGAAGAGTACAAGGATTTCCAAAATACCCTTGATGCGATTCGTCCTATCTTCGCTAAATCGAATCGTGAACAACACAGCCCTGAAAAGGTAACTGCTGAACTAGTTAAGCGTTTCCGAGATGAGCCAAGTACGCTTGAGCCATTACGACAGATTACTAGTGAGTTTGGTGGTTCTGAGATGGATGGTGCTGCTGGTGGTATCCTTTATCAGACATCATTGAATCGTGGAGAAGTAGACCCTGCGAAAGCTCTAGAGCGTTACAACATATCTCGTAGTAAAGGTAGGAATACTGATGCTGATGAAATCTATGATGATGCTTTTACTATTGGTGGAGCACTTCGCAATGAGAGCCCTTCAAGAGTTCTTTCTGATGTGAATATCAATGATTATGAGACAGCAATTCAATTAGCACGTAGAGCTGAAGAGGCAGTTAAAAGGGGTAGGTCAACAGACCCTGCTCAGTTAGTTACTTCTGGTGCTATTCCTGCTTTAGCTGGCTTTGCTGGTGGAGGTGCTGTTGGTGCTGCTGCTACAACAGGTCTATATAATTTAGCGACTTATTACACTCGTAGAGGTCTTTCTAGTGAGCGTGTAGCAGCTAAATTAGAACCATTAATCACAGGATTAAAGGACGGTACTGTTAGTCCTGAAGCCTTACTTATATTTAATACAATGATGGCTGCTGATAGTGGTTTATTGAGTGAAATGTAAGTAATCAAAAGGAAAGGGAGCGCTAAGCTCCCTTTTTTACATTTGCTTTTCTATTTCTTTTTGATTTAACTTGGTATGTAAATCATTTAAGAACATGATATTACTGAAAATTACCTTAGATATGCTTATGATTTGTAGGTAACTCAAGAAGAAGATAAAACTAAATCCGAATGGCTTTATCCAATAACGGCTTTCAGAGTACCAATCAAAGCTGCTTAAGATTGTCTTACTGGCAAAGAACAGGATGATACCAATGATGATCATTGCTGAAGTTATGATAATTCCTACCAGCATCTCAATACGCTTAGCATCCTGTTCTCCAGCTACATATTCAACGCTTTCAGGCTTTACAATAGCGGTAATTGCGTTTGGGTAGATGTAAGCAAGCCAGATACCGACGATAGTAAAGATCATTGCAGATGCATTTTTCAATATATCTACAAGGTCTTTCAAATTGTCGTAGCTATAGTTATCTTGTATGTGATAACTCATAAAACCAAGAGCTGCAAATATAAGGCAGTGGATTGAAAACCTTGCCTTCATACTAAGCTTGAGCAGCAATTGGAACAGTAGCTTCATCAGTTTCTTCATTTTCTTCTGTAGTTGTAGTTGTAGTTGTAGGTGTTGCCCCAATCTTTTCTACTAGTCGGGCTCTTTGTGCCGTAATTGCCCTTAATAACTGCTCAGCAGTGTAAATCTCATGGTCTACCTGTCCAATGATAAGTTCATCTGTCAATACAAACTCATCTAGCCATGTAGTTGATTCACTACGACCTCCGAGCTTCAAACCAATATTGTTCCAATCTGAAGTCTCATCATGCTCTTCTGAATAGCGATCTACTAAATCAGTAAGTTCAGCCCCAGTAGGGCTTGCATCAACAACTACTTCAATGTGTCGTTGACCTTTAGTAGGTGGTGTTTGGTATCCCAAAGCCGAGCCAATAGTATCACAAACTTTAGCCCATGCTGGTCTAGTATCAGCAACTGTAGCGGATATTGTATCACGGTAAACAATGTGGGTAACATCATCAGCTAGGCGTTCATAGTTCAACGTGCTACTAGCTTTTTTGTACTGTTGTGCTCTCATTTTGAAGCTAGTGTGGAAGGTGTTGTTCTTATCATCTTGTGAGGTGAAAGTTACACGTTTGATGTTAATTGCTCTACCTGATTTGTGGTGGTTAATAGTTCGCTCTGATACTTCTTTGTTTGGAAACTCACCACGGTAATCAACAAAAGCTTTAATGTAGTGACAGAGCGAATCAGTGTCTGCTACAGAACTAGCAAACTTGATAGAAGCAATTTTATTTTTCTCTGGAATCAACCAGTAATAACAAGGTTGCCCCCAAATAACCTCTTCACCAGCTACTTCATTGCCAGTGGAGAGGTCATCGCTGGTATCACTACCAACGTTACTGTTTGCGTATGCACCGTGAACATTGCCATTACTATCACCAACCGCTTTCCAAAGCACTAAAATAGTATCTCCAGTTGTAACGTTAGTTTTATAGCTACGGCAGTACATCTTGATTCGACGCTGGTTCGTGTCTGCATCCCAAGGGATTGTATTGCGGAATGTTTTTCCTTCTAACCAGTGTTCAAGAGACGTGACCACACCAGAAATCGTTCCTTCAATGAACTCAGGATCTTTTTTCTTTCGAAGTCGATAGAAGCCGAATTCCTTAAGGTCAAAGTAGGTGATTGAAGCTTTGATGTCTGCCATTTGTAATCCATACGAAAAATGTGAGTAATTGCTTCCAATATACACGCAAAATTATATTCAATCTATTGATATGTATTGACTTGCAAAGGAAGCTTAGGAATACGTTAACTGGTTGTAAATAAATTATTTATTTGAATTTCGAAGTTCAAACTATCAATGATTGGTTTTAAGATTACCGGTTTATAGTTTTTTCCATATCGACCATAAGTCATTGTCTCGTTAGAATGCCCGAGTATGTAAGACGCTGGTGAATACTCAATCCCCATCTGTTTAAATTCATTTGCTACAGTGTGCCTAAATGAATGGAATGTTTTCTTATTCCTTTCTTCCTTAGTCAGTGCCTTGTCTCTTTGGATACTGAACCATTTAGACGGATACTTACCATATCCATCTGATGGAAGATACTTGAGGGTAGGGAAGACTAAACCATTGGATAGCCCTTGAACGTACTCAATGAATCCAAGCTCTATTAGTTTGTGATGCAAAGGGATGACTCTCCATGAAGACTTACTCTTGAGCTTCTGGTCTGGTTTATCTGCATTTATATCTAGACACCAGATACCATCAACTTTCTTCACATTGTCAGTGTAGAGCTGACATAGTTCATTAATACGAGCACCAGTGTACAAACCTAGATAAGGCAGCCAGTAATGCCAAGCATCCTTACTAGACCTATTGATTGCTTCCACCCTGAAGATTTTAGCTAGGTCATTACGGGTAAATGCTTTACGTTCATCACTGGCTTTTATGTCTTTCTTAACGTTGAGCTTTGTAAATGAGTTCTTCTTAGCTTTCTCATTAAGCACCAACCAATCGAAGAAACCAGATACAACTTTGAATGTGTCATTTACGGTGTGTACGCCTATGGGAGTGTCACCCATAGCAATGATCTGTTTAATCGACTTATCTTTGTATTTGGGATTGTTATTTATATTAGGTGGGAGTTGTACCAAGGTGCTTTTGAATGATAAGGCATCGTCTCTAGTGTAAGAGTTAATATCTTTATCTTTCAGTATGTTAAGAAGTAGTTTGAGTCTTGCTGTATAGCGACCTAGCGTCTTCTCAGCCACGTTATCAAGCTTTTTGGTAGATAGGTATAGGTCAATGCAATCAGACAGCTTAGAATCGCTCTTAGATGTCTCTGAAGGGACTGTAAGAGCTTTATCTTCTTGTTTTATAAGGGGTTTAGTAAAGGGAAGTAATGATACAGATTCTAATTCTTTGTTAATAAGGTTTAGGTCTAATTGGTAAAACTCTTTGTCATAACTAGCAGAGTGCTGTCTAGCAAGAACTGTAGCGTGTCTGAGGCTTCGAGTTTTAAGGGAGAATTTAATAGATTGGAGACCACCATAGTGTGAAATTAGGTGGGTAGGGATGCGTCTTTGGTAGTAATAAACGTCATTGCGCTTGGTAAGATGTCTCATGGGAATGTAGCTCACTATTGTAGTGCATTTCCATAAAAGCTATATTTATCAGTGAGTTGTAAGGAGGTTTGCAGACCTCCAGAGGTTCCTCCAACAACAGTCCTCACTTTTCTGGATTTCTCCAGCACAAAGCGCCTGAAAGATTTACTTCTTCGGCGGGTTAATCTAACTAAATGTTAATATTTAGTTAAAAACCACTCTCCTGCAGTCTTCATCGGAACAATTACCTAAATAATTAGGTAATCTGTAGGCGTATCCTAGATCATATAAAATGTGATGTCA
>PJEL010004065.1_pt1 | contig 12243 bp, 10 predicted proteins | sample 1853271 | NCBI WGS metagenome assembly PJEL01 (sample SAMN08108733, study PRJNA415343) | Invertebrate metagenome, whole genome shotgun sequencing project. | host: Globobulimina | place: Sweden: Gullmar Fjord | collected 2015-08 | reverse complement strand
TGTTTCGGTATCGCTATCTGTCGCGATGACAATTTCTGCGCCTTCGGCATGTTCACTTTGTGGCCCGGCCAAACATCCCCAAGCTGCTTGCCGCCACGCTACACGCGAAGGTTCCTTGGGAATTTCAACATACGCCAAGCGTTCCATGCGCTTAAACAGCTCACGAAATCGCTCGTCTGCTACATCCGCATACACGCGGCACGCATTGACTTCGCCGATTCGCCTCCACTCTTCCGGGTCATCGGTATCAATCACACCTTCTGATCGCAGTTTGTCATAATCTGGAGAGCCGGGGAGTGGCACATACCAATTAACGCCAATACTCGGCGGCTGTGTCTCTTCAAGAAATGCGAACGTCTTCGCAATATCTTCCTCGCGTTCACCCGGGTAGCCCATCATCATCGAAGCGTGATAAGGGAATTTGAGTTTATCGTGTAAACGCGCTGCCTCATAGTTCGCTTCAACCGCACATTTTTTGACCATCAGATCAAGCACACGTTGGCTGCCAGATTCAAAGCCATAGAAGAGATATCTACAGCCGGCTGCCCACATGTGTTTTAGAGATTCCTCTGAAATCTGATTTGGACGAATATTCGCGTACCACTCAACCCGTTTGTGCGTGCCACGCTCGAGCATGAGATCACACATCCGGCGAATGAGTTTGCGATTATTGCCGATCGTGCTATCAGTAAAATACAATCCGTCAATGCCGAACTCACGGTGCATATACTCCATCTGTTCGACAAGATACTCCGCTGTGTAAAACCGGACTGCAGAGAGCGCGTTGTACGCACAGAACGCGCACTTGTATACGCAGCCTCTGCCCATGATCATGTCCAGACTACTTGTCTTGCGAACATTCATTCGGGCATACGTCGGGGTTGCGTAAAACTCATAATCACACAACGACCAGTCAGGGAACGGTAAATCATCCAGAGGCTTTATCTCTGTTCCCGATGATGGTGTGAGCGTGGAATTGCCGACCACACCTTGGATCGCATTTGGATTGGTGCCGTTTGCGAGTTCGAGAATTCCGAGGTCCGCTTCGCCTTTGAATGCGTAATCAAAGCCTAGGTCTTTGATCGTTCCGAGCGGCTCAGTCGAAGCATGAATCCCGCCTGCGATAAACACCGCGGGTAGCCCGATTTTCTCACATGCAGCTCGCGCGACCTGTACAGCCTTGCGAACCTCAAAATAGTGGATCGAGAAAAAGCCAAAGCCGATGATGTCGGGCTTGAAGGCTGCAATTTCATCCGTCATTTTCTGAAGGCAAGCATTGAGATCACCTTTGAGAATGACCAGATCGCGGATCATATCCACGATGCACACTTCATGGCCGTGCGTTTTCAACTGCGTGGCGAGCAGGAGAAGAGAATACGGGCCGTTACGCCATTGCTGCGCAAGATCATGCTCCACGACGCCTTCGTCGTGAAAATTCCAAGGTTGGATGAGCATGACTCGTGCCATTCTGGGCCCTTTGAACAAGATCGCCTGCAGAGGTTAACCGCCGGCGCGCACCGCAGTCACCAAGACGAATTGATCCCGTCGGGAATGTCATCGGACAATTCGGTCGATGTGTCGTACAAAAAGAACAATGGGAGCAGGAGTCGGTGATGGAATCTCAGGAGGCTGCGCCCAAAATACGCCGCTGATTCTTGACAACGGCGATTGGTGAAGTGATCGGCTCACATTTCTCTGTCGAATCGGAAGACGCCACAGGACAGTTTCGAGGCTCCCAGAATACCAGAATGGGCCGATCTGAAACCTGTTTTATCCGATGGACAGCTGAACGAATCTGCGCGGGGTTGACATTCGAAAGAACTATCCCATCCGCCCGATCAGAGATTGAATCGGTAATCGGCAAATCGCGGTATTGGCAGTGCTTGAAGGCTGGCTTTGGGTCGTAGAGACCGAGCATATCGACTTTGCTTCTTTTACAAGCTTGATAGGTTGCAAAAATGTTCTTGCTAAATTCCGCCAAGACGACCGTTTGTATCTGGTGGGCCTTTTTCCAGTTTCTGATCGCCTTCGTCTGAGCTTGATGCTGAAAGACATTTTCAAATGCCTCGGGTGATAATGTTTGGCGTCCCTTGCATTTCTCACGGAGTCGCCAAAGAGCGCCGTCAAAGCGTGCTCGTCGAATGGATGATTGGCACTTCTCACTTCTTGCAAATGCGGTGTAGCGTTGGATCCAATCTGCGCGATATGCTGCACGATACTCACGAGGGAGATACCGCTCGATGAGAATGAGGTTGTTGCGCAAGTCGTAGCGATGCACTATTCTTGGCTGTCGATTGCCGGGCACTTTTTCGTGAATGTAGACGAGATCATCGAATCGTTCGATCTTGTACCCTGCATTCCAAATTCGAAAACTGTGATCGTATTCCTCTGCCTGACGGAAGAATTCGCGAGGCAATCCTCCCACTTCATCAATGACCTGTTTCCGAATGCACACCGCCCCATTGGCCATGACGGAGGGAAGAGCACTGGCTTCGGTATCACCATTCAAGAGTCGAACCTGCCCCACCACCGCTGCAGTGTGCGGATGTTGGTCAAGGTAAGCCAAAGATCGTTCGACCGCATCGTCAATTGGATAACTGTCATCATCAATGAGCAGGATGTATTCACTATGCGCCAATTTGAAGCCGTAGTTGCGCGCGGATACGCCCTCGTTGGTGGGTCGCGAGATTATTCTGATTGGCAAATCTCGACGAGCTCGAAGCATCGCAACCGTGTCGTCTGTTGAGGCGTTGTCGATGACAATGACCCTCATAGAATCATGCGGGAGCGCTGCATTTTCTACCAATCGATCAAGCGTGGTTGCGAGTGTGCCGGATCGATTCTGCGTTACGATGATGATGGAGAGCCGCTTCATGATGGACTCCCGCAATTGTCTTCTGATTCCGGAGTTGGCAATCTCAAATCCTCATCCTTCAAACCATCTTCAACCTCCGTTGCAATGAGATGACCGATTTTCCGCATGATACGATGGAAACCACCGCGATACGTCAGATGTTCTTCAACGAATTGACGCTGCACTGTCTGCACTTCCGTTTGTCGGCTCTCAGATTCGAGATAGTAACGAATTCGCTCTTCCAATGTTTCGACGTTTGAAAAACTCACTGCATCCCGCTGAGGAAGGCCTTCAATGATGAAGCTCAGATCTTCTCTCACATAGCGCTGCCAAGCGCGAACGAGGTCTTCTCCTGCGTGCTCGGTAAGATCGCAATTTCGCTGGTTGATTCGAACAAATTCGTTCCACACAGAAGGAGACAATCTTTGCTCTGCGTCTGCCACGCATCCCATGTCGGGTGTGATATGTTCGGCCATGAATTTCGCCAAATTGCTGCTATGCACATCAAACGGATGTTCGCGTATAAGAAAGAACCCCCCTGCCGTCAAGCCGTCAAGCAAACGTTGATGAAGACAGGAATAAGGAACAATTTGGAAATTGATCTTCGCTCGTCGAGTGAGCTCTTCAAGCGGTTGGCCGTATTGGATATACCCCTTGGCGAACTGAGCGTATTTCGGATTATTTTCCCACCCTTGGCCGTACAATTCCAAGGATAAACCGAGACGTTCTGCGACCTCAATAATCCAATCGAGTGCCTGCTGCCGGTAAAGCGCGTTGTTCAGATGTCCTGAGAGTCGGATCGCAATATTATCACGAACCTCAATGTCTTGCCATTGACCGCCTATCCGATCGGTCACAGTGTCGATGATGTTTCGGATTTGCGATAATGAGTCAATCGACCCGCCTCGTTCGTATACCGAAATCATCTCGCGGCAGGACGCTTCGATGACACCCGCAGTCTCGGGAGAGTCAGAAGCGCAACTGGCTATCTCCGGTACGAGTTCCGACGGAATCTGAGAGGCGTTTGAAACGAATGCTAAATCTGGAGGACCCGTACTCGCTCGCCCCGTCGCCACGGCGCGAGGTTGCGACAATTTGTTAACGTAGATGCACTGCCGCTCGGGGTATCCGTACGTCTTGGTGTAAGATGACTGGGCACATGTTAAGGTAAAATCTCGATGATGGAGGTTCGCCCCGGCACTCTCATTCGTAAGATTTGGCAGATCATCCTGAATCCAACAAACAAAAGGCAACTCAGGAGGATACACATCATCATATTCTCGTCGTAGATGATCGATTTGAATCATAACATCCGGTTGAAATTCTCGCAGTCGAAGGAGGGTTGCTCGGATTGAATAACAATGATGGGGTACAGATTCGATAATGATCGACGTTTCCCAGCCCTCTTGTTCCAATCCAGTAGCAATGTCGGCTATCGAATACTGTAAGACTGAGGTATGCATTGAGGTCAACAAAGCCGCTCTCGGTTTGCGAGGCGGATCTGAACCAAGCAGATCAATCAATTCTTGCGATGGCTTCTGGCGGTAGAATTCAGTAACACCGGCTTGGAGTCTTTTCTCCCAAGCGAGAAATTCATCTGCGAGTTTATCAACTGATTTCACCATCGACTCTCGCATGATCCCGAGAGAGAACAACTGGACTGGATAGGGAAGCATGGGTTGGGTGCGCAACGCCAGAGTTAGTTGTTTTTGCCAATCAAGACCAACGAACCATTCAAAGCGTTTCTGTTCAATTGGGCCGTCCGGCCCGGTGTAGTCGTGGATTTGTAAAGCCGCATACAGCACTTCTGCATGAGGTTCACAAATGTGAATACAATGTCGAAATGACACCGGCTGCTCTACACCATACTCCGCAATGGCGTGAAGAAGATAGCCATCCCCGATACCACAAAATGCCATGCAAATGGCCTTCTCAAGGTCATCTTCCAAATGCTTGATGGTCGCCACGCTCGAAAGAGCAGGATTTTCCTCTTGACTGAGACAAATCGGCTCACCACCTTGCGGGCATTGCACAATGGTGAGCATTCCCGAGTTCCCAGGAGTGATAATGTCACATTCTGTCAAAGGCGTCGCGGAAAGAAATCGGCGATGCAATTCTGGCCGGTGCTGCTCAAGGCAATGGAGATTTGCTGCCAGCTGTCGGAGCCTGCCAAAGTCCACGCTTACTGAATCAGATCTCCCGTCGATGGCCGCCATCACCTCAATATATGATCCAGAGGCAATGAGATCTCGAATTGCGGCGACGTCAGAACCAGCAGATTCACTGCTGAGAGCAGATTGCATGAGAGAACAGGCAGTTGCAGGAGTAGCACTTGACATTGACTATGTATATCGGGCCTACCCCATACATTCTCCAAATTTGGCTCCCATGTATGAGGCCAATGCTCACATTTCGTCTTTAGGTCATCGTTCGGCCTATCTCGGGCATCGCAAGCGACCTGAGCCGAGCCTTGACGAGGAGTCAAATACGAATCGGATGGAGCCAGTAATTCACCTCGGTTGGTTTGATTAGGAAGGTACCTAGTCTTGATTCTGCGCTATGAGGGCGGTATTCTCACGCCACCTAGGAATTGGTGCCTAGGACAGCCAAATGACGATGAATGTGGTACTTCTGATGAGTCCAAAAAGTAAGTCCAATTTCTTAGGATCTTGTACCACGCTGTTTTTGGAACAGAATCAAAGGCCGTTAGTGACGCCAGGACAGCGTGAACAGCAAATCCAGGAGGACGGCCTTCTTTTGTTGTTTGCCCAAAAACACCTGTAATCACAGAATTTCGTTCTTTGACTAGCAAAGAAGTGTCACTTTTTAGACGTACTGACTCACTTCATTTAGGCAGCTGGGTATTTTCGAAGTACCGATTTCCATATCTAGCTTGCCATCAACACGTTTGAGTTGAACTACTGCTTGGAGTATTCAAATAATGGGTTTTGAGCAATTCCCAACTGATTTGTCTGTAAACGGCCACCATGTCGACTGGCTCTTCTGGTATGCCACTTACTTGGTCATAGGTACGTTTATGCTGATCTTGGCGATCTTGGCCTATTGCGCGGTTCGCTACCGATCGAGGCCAGGCCATCGTGCGATTTACGTCAAGGGTGACACCAAACGATCGACCATTCTGACACTTGCATTTGGTGCTCTTGTCTTTGTGGGGCTGGATATCAACCTCGCATACTTCGACTTCATCGCATATGACCATGTGTATGGGAATCCGCCCACAGAAGCCGACAACCCGCTTCAGATTGATGTTCGTGGCCAACAGTACCAATGGAATTTCCGATATCCTGGCCCGGATGGGGTATTCGGAGCAACGTCTTACGAATATGTCGAAACAGATGGAAATTTCTTCGGTCTAGACCCCGATGATGAAGCAGGCCAAGACGATCAATTCTCGATCGCTGAAGTCGCGTTCCCGCAGGACCGACGCGTGGTATTCAAGATTACGTCGAATGACGTGCTGCATAGTTTCTTCCTCCCCCATTATCGAGTCAAGATGGACGCCCTGCCCGGTACGGAGACATGGCTCTACATCGATTCACGCGAGTTTGAGCCCGGTGAGACTGAAATGCGAGGCGAAGTCGCCTGTGCAGAACTGTGCGGCATGAACCACTACAAAATGCGGGCTGATCTCATTGTGATGACCACCGAAGATTACGAAGCTTGGTTGGAAGAAATCCCGCCATTCTATGAAGAAGAAGATTATTGATTGTTGTAGTCCTTCACACTTATTTTAGTGCGATGAATGAACGACTCTCCTGTTTGATTACTGCAATACCTGGCCACCAATCTTGTCGAGTTGAATCTGCTCAACCGATTGATGAAATGAGGCAATGACACATATGTCCGCTCACGACCATCATAAACAAAGTTTTATCTCGAAGTACGTGTTCTCGCTTGATCACAAGATGATCGGCAAGCAATACCTCTTCTTTGGTCTTTTCTTTCTTGTCTTTGCGGGCAGCTTTGCTTTGCTGATTCGTCTGCAATTGGCGACTGGCTATCAGTCGGGCGACACGATTCCACTCTTTGGAAATCTGTTGTTCAGCAAAACCAATGGCGTCATGCCTCCTGAGTTTTACAGCATGTTGTTCACCATGCATGGTGCACTCATGGTCTTCTACGCAGTTACGCCGATTGTCATTGGGTGTTTTGGAAACTTCGTCATCCCGCTCCAAATCGGCGCACCGGATATGGCATTTCCGAAATTGAACATGTTGTCTTTCTGGACAATCTTCTTGGGTGCGATTGTGATGGTCATCTCCTTCTTCATCCCCGGAGGCGCTGCACAAGGGGGATGGACAGCCTATGCCCCGTTGAGCTCGAATAAGGAGATGTTCCCGACGTACGGCACATCATTGTGGATCGTGGGTATCTATTTGGCCGGTAGTTCATCCTTGATGGGTTCGATCAACTATGTCACCACGATTCTCAATATGCGTTGCGAAGGCATGACGCTCACCCGCGTGCCTCTGGCTACGTGGGGGCTGTTCTTCACCGCCATTCTCAATATCCTTTGGATCCCAGTGGTCTCAGCGGCATTGTTCTTGGTCCTCATTGACCGCGAATTCGCAACCGAATTCTTCAATGCGGGTCCCTTGTCACAGCTTAGCGGTGGTGGCGGACAACCACTCCTGTACCAACATCTCTTCTGGGGATTTGGTCATCCTGAAGTGTATATCTTGATCTTCCCGGTTTGGGGCATTGTGGCAGATAGTCTGTCCGTCTTTTCTCGCAAACCAGCGTTCGGCTACAAAGCGACTTTGGCCTCCATGGCTACGATTTGTGTTATCTCTGAGGTCATTTGGGCTCATCACATGTTCACGTCTGGCATGAGTCCCATCCTCGGCCATGTCTTCGTCTTGTTGACGATTACAGTGTCCGTTCCGACTGCCATCTTCTTCCTCAACTGGTTGTGCACGTTGTGGGGCGGAGCAATACGGTTTACACCCCCCATGATGTTTGTGTTGGGTGTTGTCTTCGTGTTTTCTATTGGTGGCCTCACCGGTCTACACAACGCGTTACAGGCCGTGGACATGTATATCCATGACACGTATTTCGTGGTTGGTCACTTCCATTACACGCTTGCCGCAAGTGTCTTCTTTGGCATCTTTGCCGGGGTGTATTACTGGTTCCCTGTGATGTTTGGTAAACGTCTGAACAAATGGGCTGGCTATGCCCATTTCTTCCTGTCCTTCATCTTCATCAACAGCGTGTTCTTCTCGATGATGCAGCTAGGCATCATGGGTCACCCCCGCCGATATGCTTCCTCTGAAGAGTATCAATTCCTGATGGACTTTGGTGCGATGGAATGGAACAAGATCGCTGCCCATGGAACGATTGCACTAGGTCTCTCACAATTCATCTTTGTATTCAACTTCTTTGGAAGCCTGTTCTTTGGCCGCAAGGCTGAACAGAATCCGTGGGAAGCAAGCTCCTTGGAATGGAGCATCCCCCTCCCAATTGGGCATGGCAACTTCAAGGAAGCACCGGTCGTGTACCGTGGCCCCCATGAATTCTCCTCGCCGGAAGCGGAAGCAAAGGGTGTTGATTTCCTTTTGCAGAGCGACCCCGGCTAACCGCTGCGGTTTTTGGTATTTATCCTGATTCCCAGAGGCGAGTGATCTCGCTGATGACGATATGTTTATGACGATGACCCAAGGAGTTTCACTATGAGCGGCAGCTCAGCTGACCTCAAACATTCCGGCGAATGGTACGACAACATCCCTGATATTGGCAATACCGGGATTGAGACATGGAAAGTCGGGATGTGGCTTTTTCTCGCCTCAGAGATCATGTTCTTTACCGGATTGATCGGTTCCTACATCGTCCTCCGCCTTGGAGCAGACGCTTGGCCTGAACCGGACAAAGTTCTGGCTGTGCCGATTCTCGGTTTCAACACCGGCGTCCTCATCGTGTCATCTGTGACGATGGTGATGGCATTGCATTTCGCCAAGCTCCTTGAGCATAAGAAAGCCGCCGCCTTGCTTGCCGCAACGGGCTTGCTTGGACTCCTCTTTCTGGCCATCAAGTTGGGTGACTACCACCACATGTGGAATCTGCAGACTGCAGAATATCCGAATGGCTTCCGAACGTACACGGACTTGCTTGGCTGTGTGTATTACACGTTGACCGGCTTCCACGGATTGCACGTGTTGATCGGCGTCATTGCGATGTTTTGCCTCGCCTATGCTGCCCTTAAAGAAAAATATGGCCCCACCAATTACGCGGCCATCGAAAACGTTGGCCTGTATTGGCACTTTGTTGACTTGATCTGGATCATCCTGTTTGCGATCCTGTGCCTTGTCTGATCGTTAACTGGTTTTTGTTCGGAGAGACATTTGATTGTGAATGATTGGATTGGAAACTACTATGATGAGTAGCGGAACACATGCTGAAACCACTGTCAAAGGATACTTGCTCGTATTCCTATGGCTGTGTATCTTCACCGTCATTGAGATTGGCGTAACCTATATTGCCATGCCCAAGAAGCTCTTGGTGACGTTCCTGATCGGAACTGCGCTCGTGAAGGCCATTTTGGTCGCGCTGTATTTCATGCATCTAAAATTTGAAGGCAAGCTCGTATGGTCGATGGTGCTCATACCGAGCGTGATTGCAACTGTATTCTTGCTTGCCCTGTTTCCTGACATTGTCTACAGCTACTGGGATACACACCCTGCCCCGTAAACGCAACACCATCTTCATCATGCCTCTGTTGACGTTGTTGACCATCCTCATGGTGACCTGTGTGGTCTCAGAGGACGCCGTTGCTCAATGCTCGATGTGCAAAAAAGCACTCGAAGCAGGCGGTCAAGAAGGGCTTATCCGTGGATTAGCCTGGAGCGTCGTCTTCATGGTCATCCCTCCCACGCTGATGACCTTCGGGATTGGCTTCCTCGTGTTGCGATCCAATCGCCCACACTTGCAGAAACCCACCTGCGACCTCTCAGGCATCAGCGAGTCATCCACGACATCGTCACCTGAAGAATAAGCCACTCACGAACAAACAGAACACCTTTGCACACGGCCAGCCAAGTTCGGCTGGTTTTTTTTGATCACAGGGTCATCCATTGCTATCGACTGCCTGGGTACGCAAACGAAACCACGGAACTCCCCCTCTGAGAGTTCCGTGGCTGATTGTCGTCAGTATGTGGTTTGAGCGGTCCTAGATCTGGAATTGCCCCACTAGCATCTTGAGTTCTGATGAGAGAGCCTCAACTCGAACCCCCGCTCCATGAGTCTCTTGCGCCCCATGAGTGGTTTGCTTCGCACTTGAATCAACACCCGCAATGTTGCTCGAGATGTCTTCGCTTGCCAAAGCAGATTCGTTCATGCCCTGGGAAACGGCATCAGCGGATGTGGACGCTTCAGCCAACGCTCGCGCGATTTCCTTTGTTGCAGCGCTTTGCTGCTCGACAGCGGCAGCAATGTTGGTTGATTCACTGTTGACCAGCCCGATTTGCTCCGAGATTTCACCAATGGAGTCGACTGACTCGCGGGCAGAATCTTGAATGTCTCTGATCTGATCACCGATTTCAGCGGTGGCTTCCGATGTCTGGGTAGCGAGGCGTTTCACTTCCTGTGCGACCACCGCGAATCCTCGACCTGCTTCACCTGCACGAGCTGCTTCGATCGCAGCATTCAGTGCAAGCAAGTTTGTTTGGTCTGCAATGTCCTCAATCAGGGTAATGACCTTGCCGATTTCCTCTGCAGCCTTGCCCAATGCGCCGATACGATCATTCGATGCCGTGGCGAGCCGATCCGCACCGCCTGCCACTGACGAAGCCTTTTCAGCACTTTGCGCGATATCTGAAACGCTTGCACTCATTTCCTCGACAGCAGTGGCTACATTGGTCAGATTCGCGGACATTTGATTCGACGCATCTGCCATCTCCTCCATGCGCGACTTCATTTCCTTGGCTGCCTGATTCACTGTCGTGGTCTTTGTATTCGTCTCTGTGGCTCCGGATCGAAGCGATTCTGCGGTACGAGTCAGTACGCCCGAAGTATCTTCGAGTCCGTCGGACGTCTTGGCGATATCGCCAATCATGTCCTGCAACTTCTGTATGAAGAGATTGAAGTACTTGGCGAGGTCACCTAGCTCGTCTTTTCGACGAATCTCGATTCGCTTCGTGAGGTCGCCCTCACCTTCTGCGATATCCTGAAGCATCGCAGCTGCTCGAGAGATTGGCCTAGACACTGGAATGCTTGCTATCCATAGAACCAAGACACCTATTCCAGCACAAATGACACCAAGCTTGATCATCTGGCTTACCAGCGCTCGAGCTTCAGCGGTGATCTGCTCTTCAGGGATTGTCAGACGAACGGACCAGTAGTGAGACGAGTCTCCGATCTGAACGGGCACATAACACTCAAGTTCACGTTCATTGAGATCAATCTCTTCGAGTCCAGAACGGACCGTTTCCTCCAAAGCTGAAGGATCTTCGACGCAATCTCCAGCAGAGGTGCCGACAAGGCCTGGATCGCCTGATGCAGCGGCGATCAAGCAGTTGTTGGTCACCAACATGAGCTTGCCGGTCCCGCCGTACAGATCAAGCCTATCCGCCTGAGCCTGCAGGAAACCAAGATCAAGATTGGCACCCGTGATACCGTAGAATTTCTCATCAACCACAATCGGCACGATGACTGAAATCAACAGACGATCTTGCCCCAAATGGGGATAGATGTATGGATCGATAATGCGTGATTCTTTTGTCTCTTGGGCGAGGAGATAATGATCACCTGCTCGTGCACCGTACGCGGTGAGCGTTGAATCATCATAATTCCGAAGCGCATCTAGTTCGATATTGCCCTGATCATTGCGTCCCCAATAGGTCAAAAAACGCCCCGTACTATCACTGCCTTCGACATCAACATAGCCGATGTCCATCTCATCAAACGCTTCGGGCTCCCAAGCAGTAAAGGTAGCTAGGAATTGGGGATTGCGTTCGAGGGCAATCTTGAGGATGCCGTTAACCGCTTCTCGAGAGATGTCGAGTTCGACTGACTCATCATGAACGCCGGACAAGGTCTGTGCCAGAGTAGCGGCAACATTCTGTGCGGATTCGAGTCTCGTTTGGATTTGAGCAGCTTGCTCGCGTGCTGCCCCGACAGCCTGTTCTTGGGCCGTCTGGACTGCAGTGTTCTCAATTGAGGTTGCCGATTTGCTTACAATCACAGCAACGAGGCCGATCATGCAGATACCCTGTGCTATCTCGATGTTGAGAGTGACGTACATTGGGTCGATTCTGATCATTATCACCTGACGCTCTGCTTTCTGGGTGATATTACGCTTAAGCAGGTCGCCCGCTTGGAACAGTTGGCCAAGGAACGGTTGCTGCTGACCGATTCATTTCAGGTCAATTTGAATG